>JAEEGF011186653.1_pt1 | contig 16862 bp, 16 predicted proteins | sample 9134171 | NCBI WGS metagenome assembly JAEEGF01 (sample SAMN16246542, study PRJNA631951) | gut metagenome | biome: gut microbiome; feature: rumen; material: AP-attached | host: Bos | place: Iran: Karaj | collected 2018-10 | reverse complement strand
GAGAGGCACAAGCCCCTTATCCTTAAGTACATAGTCCGGCAAAGTGTCCTGCAGCGAGGGCAGCACTTCGTTCAGCGCGGTGGATACCATCTTCAGCATCACCTTTCCCGTGATGCCGCCGTTTTTAAGCTTTTCCGTGGACGGATAAATGCCAGTGAGACTCCCGCCGGCTTCCCCTTCCGGAGGGTCCACTTCCGGGTGCACCATGTTAATGCGGGAACCGAACACGGAAGGCTTGCCGAAGAATATCCAGGTGGTGTCCGGCTTCAACTTGGCGTGCATCCACTTGATTCCCTTGAAGAACACCACTTCCAGCTCCCCGGTGGCATCCCCCACAATAACCGAGAGGCGGCTGGCCATGTTGTACTTAACATGGTCTGCAGGGAGTTCCGTGCCGTTTTTGGCGTATAGCCGGGTTTTTCGAACCGTAGCCCGGATCTGCACATAGGCCTGGTCCGGCACCAGATCCGCAATATACTGGAGGGAACTGCGGTCTATATACCTGAAGGGATACACGTGCAGAAGGTCTCCCACCGTGGCAATGCCCAGTTCACTGCCAAGGAGCGCAGCCCGTTTGGGGCCCACTCCCGGGAGGTACTGTATGGCGGTGTCCATCTGCATCGGCATAAAAAATCAATCAATCACAATAATACGAAAAATTCGGGAATAATCATTAAATTTGTGCCCGATATGGAAAAATGGGTAGTCAGTAACGATCTGTTCTTTGCCGATGTGGTAGCCTCCCTCCAGGAAGGCCGCACCGTAACCATTCCGGTGAAGGGCTACAGCATGCTCCCTTTCATCCGCGGCGGCAAGGATCTGGTGGAGCTGGAGCTCCCATCGGCCCCGCTAAAACCCTATGACATAGTGCTTTTCCATGTTGGCACGGATGCCGATGGCAAGTGGATTATGCACCGTATCCTTAAGGTCGATGGCGACAATCTCACCATCCAGGGCGACGGCGTCACCCGCGGCCGCGAACACGTGAAAACCTCCCAGGTGAAAGCCCGCGCAAAGACAATCCTCCGCGCTGGCACCACCCCCGTGGATCCTTACTCGCGTGGCGAACTCTCCAAAGTGCGTTTCTGGTGCTTCCTCCGCCCTCTTCGCCCCTTCATCCTCAAAGCCTACCGCATGCTCCCCTGGAACCAGGGCTGGCTGAAAGAAAACCGGTAGGGTGCGCGCACCTCTCCTTGTTCATCCAGGATTTCGGCCGATTTCCTGGATGAGTTTACCAAATTGCCGGGTTCATCCAGGATTTCGGCCGATTTCCTGGATGAGTTAGGCATCCCCGCACGCACGCACAATCCCCCTTCTTCCATTGGGGATTTCGTCGGCCTGACGGCCTACGACATCACAATGCCTGCGCACAATCCCCCTTCTTCCATTGGGGATTTCGTCGGCCTGACGGCCTACGACATCCCCGCCCGCCTGCGCGCAATAATCCCCCTTCTTCCTGGAGGGATTCCGGACGGGCTAAAGCCCGCCGGCATCCCCGCCCGCCTGCGGCGGGCTTACAAATCTCCATAAAAAAAGCGCACTAGAGCAAGCTCTGCGCGCTTTTTTTATTCCGCTTTGCGGAAGAAGGGGGATTCGAACCCCCGATACTCTTTAGGAGTATACCGGTTTTCGAGACCGGCGCCTTCAACCACTCGGCCATCCTTCCAGGGTTGGGAGTGCAAAGGTAGAATAATTCCCGGAAAAATCAAAGAATATTCATCGATTGCTCGCGGATCTTCTCCAGTTCGTCTTTCATGCGAACCACAAGGCGCTGGATGCCGGCGTGATTGGCTTTGGAGCCCGTGGTGTTTATCTCACGGCCCATTTCCTGGATGATGAAGCCGAGCTTCTTGCCGGGGCAGGGTTCCGTGTCGATGGTTTCCATAAAGTACTTGCAGTGCTGGCGCAGACGCACTTTCTCCTCGTTGATGTCGTATTTCTCCAGGTAGAAGATGAGCTCCTGCTCAAAGCGGGCGGGATCCGGGCGGGCTGCCAGATCCTCCAGATTCTTCTGCAGCCTTTCGCGCACCGTGGCGATCCTCTCCCCTTCCAGTGCTTCCACTTCCTTATATAAATCAAGGATAAGCTGCACGCGGGAGGTTACGTCGCGGTACAGGGCCGCACCCTCGCGCACGCGGTAGGCGTTAAGCTCCGCAACCGCATCGGAAAAGGCGCGGGACACAAGAGGCCAGTCCTCGGGGGCGAGCATATCGGCCTTCTTCACTTCCACCACGTCCGGCATGCGGAGAACGGCGTTGGCAAGGATGGCACCCACTCCGGGGCCTTTAAGTAACGCCTTCGTGAACACGGTTTCCTCGTCCAGGGCCTTCACGGCGCTGGTCCAATAGGCGTGGAACACATCGGCATTCACCCCATGGGGGCTGCTTTCAGCCGAAGGTTCGAAGGTGAGGAATACGTCGATGGTGCCGCGGACGAGCTCATCGGCAAGCATCTTCCGCACCTCGATGTCACGGTCCCTGGGAAGGAGCTGCGACTTGATGTTGATATCCGCGGTCTTGGAATTCAGGGAACGGATTTCCACGGTGAGGCGGCCGCCGGATACTTCCGCGACAGCCTTGCCGTAACCTGTCATTGACTTTATCATAGTTACTTTACTCTGAGTTTCTGGCCGATCTGGATTACCGACTCCTCCCTGATGCCGTTCAGGCGGCACAGGGCTGCGACGGTGGTTCCGTACCTACGCGAAATGGAATACAGCGTATCGCCCGACTTAACGGTGTGATACACCTTTTCCGGCTCGCGCTGAGGCTCAACCGCCGCAGGCTGAACGGTTTCCGTGGTATCCTCCGGCACGGGCTCCGACTGTTCCTCGCGGGGAACCAGAGCCACCCATGTGCCATCGCCGTTCAAGACCTTGGTAACGGACGATGAGTCCGTGATGGAAAGCAGTCCGCTGCTGTCCACGCAGGCCCAGCAGCCGTCGCCGAACATCACTATGCGGAGGTCTTCCGGAAGCAGGTCCAGCGTATCCGCGGCGGGCAGCACGAGGCTGTCCAGCGGATGCACGTGACGGCGCTGCCTCACGGGGTGATACCCCTTGCGGGGGGGATCGCTTATGCGGACATCGGCATGATTGTTCCAACCGCGGTAGGCGTTGTTCCATAGTTCGCCCGAAATCGGGAAGGGCTCGGTGATCTCGCGGACATCGGCCCTGTGAGAGAACAGCCATTCGTAGGTTTCCGGCATGTAGAAGAAACGGGCCAGGTCCCCATGGTTGTAGCCCTGCATCCAGTCGTAACGCAGAAGAGGCGTATCGCCAAGCTCCTGCATCTTCTCCACCACCTTCTTCGAACAGCCGATTCCAACGCGGTTATCCGCCGTGCCGTGCACGATCCAAAGGGGAAGCCGCCTCAAGCCGTCGAAATCCTTCAGGGTGGAACCACCACATAGGCCGATGGCGGCAGCCACCTTGTCCGGATACGTACCCACATAATTGATGGTACCGTACCCGCCAAGGCTCATGCCAAGGACGTATACGCGGTTGCGGTCGCCATTGTAGCGGGCCATAACCCACTCCAACACGTTATCCACCCTGTCCGGGCGCCAGCCGTGGCCGCCGGGATTCTGGGGCGCGATAACAAGGGCGGGAATCTTACGCCCGCGCTTGATTGCATCCAGGGTTCCGTAACGGAACAGCTGCCGCAGATCGCTTCCGCAAAGGCTCTTTCCGTGGAGGAAAATCACCACTGGAATATCCACCTTAAGCGTATCATAGCCCTCGGGAACCGAAAGCCAGAAGTTGTAGCCGTTCTCCACAGAATCCCTGTATGCGATAAACTCCTGCCCGTACATAACTGCAGAGGCGAGGAAAAGGGATATTATTAATATTACTTTTTTCAAAACTACTGTATCCTTAATTTATAAATCTTGCTTCCGCGGGAGCCCATCACAAGGCAGTCGTCCACAACCACCGGGGAAGATTCAAAGTTGTCGCCAACCTTTGTGTTGAATATGCGCTTGCCGGTTTTTCCATCCAGCAGATACACATTGCCGTAGCAGTCTGCAACAAACACGAAGAGTTTACCCTCCTCGTTGTAGAAGCCCGCCGGGGACGACCAGGCGTAACGGAGAAGCTCGTGCTCCCACAGCACCTCGCCGGTAGAACGGCTCAGCGCCACGGTTTTGCCGTGGAATGCGGGGTTGTTGTCGCAGATGTTGGTGATAATCATGCCCTCGCAGTCGCCATGGCCCATAAGCGGGGTGGAATACATGCCACCGTCGAAATGCTTGGTCCCGACGTGCGCCATCCTGCAGGGGAATGTGGTCTCCCAGAGTTTCTCGCCGGTGAGACCGTTCAGTTTCACGAAATAGGCACTCCCCCGCTCTCCCTGCTTCTCCATTTCGGAGCAGGTGTACAGATACGGCACGCCGTCGATTTCCTCCACGATGATGGAGCCGTCAGTGTCGTCGTGATTGTCGTAGTGCCATACGGGTTTCATCGTATCCAGGTTGATACACACGATATTGCCCCTGTTGTCGCCCACAAAGCCGTAGTTGCGGCAAACCGCCATGGACGATTCCATACCGGCAGCCTTTGCCTCCTTGGCCTCGCGGAAACGCAAATAAGCCACAAGCTTGAGATTCCCCTGCTCGCGGGCGAACTTGTACACGGTGCCGTTCTCACCGGGACGGAAAAGATATCCGCCGGCAACGATGGGGCATCCGTCATAGGCCTGCCAGTTCCTCCACGCCTTGGTATCGCGCCCGAAACTGTGGGTAATCTTGTGCTGATACAGGTCGATGAGCACGGCTCCGAACGGCTCGCGCGCCGGAACGCCATGGCCCACATACACCTGGGCATATTCCGGATCCACGGAAATGGAGCCCTTGATGGTGTTTCCGGAATCCACGCTCTTGCGGCTGGCCTTTCCGGTTTCGAAGTTGATGAAATACACCCTGCGGCTGAGCGAGCCCAGGATAACTTCCCTGGGGCCGAACTCGGAGGTGAGCCCGGGAGAAGTGTTCTTGAACGCCGTAACCATGGAATCGCTCCAGTGCACGTACATGGGCTGTCCGGTCCAGCCGGTGCCGCCTCCCCATGTGCCCATGGAGGTTGCGGTGTTGTCCCTGTCGGTCTCGAACTCCCACACCTTCACAATCTTGGTGGGATTGCCGCTCACAGTGCCACGGACGGGCATTTCGCGGAACTGATTGCCGCGGAAAGTGTAGGTTCCGTCCACTTTGTTGTAAGGGTCGTCCAGATACTGCAGGGCACCGTTTCCAAGGGTGTCCACAACCACCAGCTCAAGCTTGAGGTTGTTCACGGAAGCATAGGTGGTGTCGGCAAAACGCTGGATGGCCGGAACCTCGGGTTCATCATCCACGGGGGCGGGTGCTCCGCTGCGGTTACCGCAGGCAATTACTGCAAGGGCCGCAAGGGCCGCGTAATAAGTTCTCATAGTTATTTTACTCTAAGCCGGCGGCCGATTTGCAGCACGGTCGTGGGTTTGATGTTGTTAAGACGGCAAAGCGCAGTCACTGAAGTGTGATAGCGGGCCGCAATCTTGCTGAGGGTATCGCCGCTCTTGACGGTGTAGTACTGTGCGCTGCTGCGGGAACCGGAGCCGGAGCCGGAAGAACCGGACGAAACAGCCTCGCGTGCCGCGGCATTGGCCTCCTCGATGGAAGGGATGCGCACTCCGGTACCGCGGAGGATGGACCAGCTGCCGTCGCTGCCGAGGACGATACGGTCGGCCTGAGAAGGTGTGACGATGCTGCCATCGGCCTCCACATATACCCATTTACCGCTGCCGAAGATGATGATCCGGCGGTCGTTCTCGCCAAGTTGGAGTGTATCAATCTGGGGGGCCTGCACGCCGGCATAGGCATCGGCATGGAGAGGCTCTCCGGGCTCCTCTTCCTGGGCGATGAAGTCCGGAATCACGCGGACCGCGCCCTTGAAGCGCTCCAGATAGTACTGCTCGCTAAGGTGCGAAATCTGCACGCCGCCGTGGGCGCTGTGGATGAACAGGAAATCGCGGCCGTCTTCCGTGAGCTCGATGAAGATGCCCACATGGCCGATTGTCCTGTTGTTCCAGTGGTTGCCGAAAAGAACCAGGTCTCCTTTCTGGAGGGAGCTCATATCGCCCAGCACGGGACGCAGGTTCTCCGCCTGAGAGGTGGATGTACGGGGAATATTGTATCCGAACTGCCTGTACACGTACCTCGTGAAACCGGAACAGTCGAAAGCGGAAGGGCCGTTGGCAGCCCAGCGATAGGGTGTGCCGATATGCCTCTTTGCCTCCTCGATAATCTTGTCGGCAAGCTCTGCCGCCGATACGGTAAGGCTGTCCTTCTGCTGCGCCACCGCGGGAACGGCAAGCAGGCATCCGAGCAGCAATACCATTAACTTTCTTCTCATATTACTTGTAAGTTACTTCAAACATATCCACAGCATTACCTCCGTTGCCGTCGCGGCCCTGGGAGGTCATGATGAGGAAGCGGCCGTCGGCCGAAATGTCCAGACCTACGGGATAGGAATCCGCGGGCACGGTGCCCACGAGTTTCATGTTGCGGGTATCCACAACAGCCAGGGCATTGCCGTAGTTGCAGGCGGCGAAGGCGTAGCGTCCATCGGGCGAAAGCACCAGTGTACGGGCCCCGGCGGGCACTTTGCAGTTTTCCCAGGCATCGTATTTCACGGTGCCCTCCCCAGTGAGGGTGGTGGCAACGGCCATAAAGTCGTCCAGCCTTGCCCTCTGGATATAACCGGAGGAATTGATGCTCAGGTACAGCCATCCGTCCTGGATTACCAGATGCCTCAGATTGGCCTTCATGCCCATCACACGGCCAAGGTATTTCTCTTTTTCAAGGTCGATGACGGCAATTCCGCCGCCCCCGCCCATGCAGCCAACCAGCAGGTAGTGGTTGTCCGGCGTGAACACCGTACCCCTGAGGCAATAGCCGCTGTTGGCGTCGCGGTTAACGGCCGATGTGCGGCTGAGCTTAAGGTGCAGCCTCTTGTCCACCACGTGGCAGGCGATGTAATGCCAGTCCTCGATCCTGTCGGACGATATATCCATGATTCCCACGGTATTCTCGCCCCAGTGGGAAATGGCGATGAGCTTTCCGTCCGGCGAAGTGGCGATCATCTTGGGCAGCACTCCGGTCTCGAACATGCGCACGATGGTATCCGCCCTTGTGTCGATGACGGCAACGGCCGACGGGTCCTGCGCATTGAGGTCGAAACTGCGGCGGTAGTAGGGCACCCACAGGTACCTTCCCCCGTGCGAGAAAGTGCTCTCCACGGGCTTTCCCCAGAAGGTGTTCTTCTGCTTGGGATCCCAGCTCCAGGGGAAAAGGCCGCTCTCCGGCGCCCACAGAGAGCTGTCCGCCGCCTCGAAAGTGTGCTCGATGTACGCAATCCTCTCGCGGGTGTTGAAATCGTACACCAGCGTGGTTCCGCCCTCCAGCGAGTTCACATAGAACTTGCTTCCGGAAGGATGGATGTTCACCGACTTGGGAGACTTTATGAGCTTATCCAGCGTTCGCACATCCCTGCTGTTGAAATGCTGCTTGCGCCCGATAAACCTCACCTCGATGCTGTCTGTGCTGAATCCTGCGCCCACCGTAGGGTGAACGACGCTCTGAGCACAGACGTTTTGCGCCGTGCCAAAGCACAGCGCAAAAACCATAATCGCCGTAAAAAATTGCCTCATCGTTTTTGCTTTAGCCTGCAAATATACGAATAAAAAGGCAATTTACCTAAAAGGTAACGTCAAGCTGTCCGATATTGGCGCCCCAGCAGCCGTCCTGCACGATGGGGATGAGCTTTCCGTCTTTGTTGGGATGCATCATCGCCTCGTCCAGATTGGTGTGGGAGTGGGCGCCCACGAAGAGGTCGATGTTGCGGGTGTTGCGGCACAGGATGATATCGGTCACATCGCCCGGGTTGTGCTCCGTGTAGCCGATGTGGGTGAGGGCGATCACCAGGTCGCACTTGGCGCGGCGGAGCTCATCGGCATAACGCTGCACCGTGGGGAAAAGGTCGTACTCGGGGATACGGTCCGCGATGGGGCCGGCAACCATGCTCTTGAGATTGCACAGGACGCCGATGATGCCAATCTTCTTGCCGGATTTCTCCACGATAGTGTACGGCTGGATTGCCTTGCCGCAGGGAAAGGGAGAAAAGTCGTAGTTGCACACCACAACCGGCATGTTCAGCTTCACCAGCATGGTGTCCAGCCACTCGATGCCCTTGTCGAACTCGTGGTTGCCAAGGGTTACCGCGTCGTAGCCAAGGCCGTTCAGGGCCGCGATTTCCGCTGCGCCGTCGAACTCCGTGAAGTACACCGTGCCCTGCACGAAGTCTCCGCCATGCAGGAGGAGCACACTGTCGGCTCCATCGGCCTGGCGAACGGAATCTATATACTGGGCGCGCTCGATAAGCCCGCCAAGACCGTCCTGCGAACCGCCGCGAATGGGTTGCAGGTGGCTGTGGGTGTCGTTCAGATGCAGAATGGTAAGGTGAACAGGCTCAATCACCTCCGGCTTGCGGGAATACTTCACTATCCCGTAGCCAAGCGTGGCCGCCCCCGCCAGGGACAGAATCGCCACGATAATCTTGTCACTTGTTTTCATCTTATTACTCCATTACTACACGTCCGTCGGCAAATGCCGTAATCTTCTGGTGCTTCGCCTCGCGGGCCTTCACATAATCCAGCATCATGTCGCGCATGGTCACTTCGGACATCACAACGTCCGTTGCCATTGCGCCGATGTAGAGCTGGTCGCCTCCCGTGAGAAGGAAGTCCACGGTTGTCATGTTGTATATCTTCTTGGGATTCACCGGCTTTCCGCCAACGGTGAACTCCTTCAGGGCGTGGTCCTTCACCTTCACGCGAACGCCGCTCACGGGCTGGAATGCATCTGTTTTCGCAAGCTGTTCCATGAGACGGGTGAGCTCCTCGCCGGTGATTTTCACGTACACGATAACATTGTCGAAGGGGAACATGGCGTGGATGTCGCCCAGCGTCACGGGGCCCTGCGGCATGGGAATGCGGATGCCGCCGTAGTTGCAAACCGCAACGTCCATCTTCACGCCGAACTCCCTGGTGCCGCGCTCACGCATGATATCGGCCATGAGGTTGCCAAGCGGAAGGTCGCACTGGTTGCGGGGATTGTCGTACTGGCCGGCGCTGTGGGCGATAACCTCCTTGTACTTGGCCATGCCCGGCTCGCAGTCCTTCAGCACCTGAACTGCCGCGGCGGTGGCGCTGCTATCGGCATAAGGGCGGCTACTGCGGCTGCCGTCCATTTTCACCTTATGCCAGGTGATGTCCCTCTCGGCCGACTGGGGCCTTGGCGGCACGCTGTAATAGATCATCAGGAAGAGAGCCGTGATCAGCGCCGCCACGAGGAAGTAGAAGAAATACTTTCTCATGCTATTTCTGTTTTAGCCATTTCCAAAGGTCCTTGAAGGTGGATTTCTTGCCATACATCAGAATTCCAACCTTATAGATTTTTGCCGATGCCCACGCGCACGCAATGAACGTGCCGATGAGGAGCACTATCGACAGCACCAGCTCCCATGTTGCCACGCCGAAGGGGATCCGCGCCAGCATCACGATGGGCGAAGTGAACGGAATCATGGAGAACCAGAACACCAGTGAGCTGTCCGGCGCCTTGAACGCATACAGCGCCACGAAGAAGCCGATCATCAGCGGAATGGTTACCGGCAGCTGCAGCTGCGTGCTGTCGCCCTCGTTCTCCACTCCGGAGCCGATGGCCGCGAACAGCGACGCATACAGCAGGTATCCGAAGATGAAGAATATCAGGAACGCCACCAGTATCTGCCCCACGTTCAGATTCCCCAGCGTACTCATCACAGCCTCCATTCCGGTAGGCTCCGCCGCCGCAACGGTATCCGCCTGCGCCACGAGACTGTCGGCACTTTCTGTCATCTCGAGCCCTTCCCCACTTGTCATCTCGAGCCCTTCCCCACTTGTCATCTCGAGCGTAGTCGAGAGATCTCCCATCCCGAAGTCCGGATGGATCCCCATCTCGCTCATATCCACGCCCGGCACCTCGGTGGCTTTCGAGCCAACCGACATCAGCTTATCCATGCCGATGATGCCACCCGCAACGCCCACGATGGCGCCCGTGAGCACAATCCACAGCAGGAACTGCGTGAGCGCCACAAGGGCCACGCCGATAATCTTGCCGAACATCAGCTCCGTAGCCTTCACCGACGACACCAGCACCTCGACCACGCGGGAACTCTTCTCCTCGATAACGCTGGACATCACCATTCCGGAGAACAGGGCGATGAACATGTACAGCATCATGCCCAGTATCATGGAAACTGCCATGTACACGCCGGATTCAGAGATTTTCTCGTTGCCGGATTCGTCCACGGTGTAGCTGTGAAGGTGCACGTTGGACTTCACCTCGGCCATAATCGTATCAAGGTTCTCAATCCCGTAGGAATCTATCCTATACGCCTCAACCGCATCGTTGATACGGTTCTCGATATTCTCCCCGGTGTCCATGCCGATGGGCTTCACCGAGTACGTATCGGCCGTTACCGTGCGGGAAACACTGTCCAGTTCCGACAGGCACAGCAGCACGTCGATGCCGCGGCCCTTGAGGTCCGTCTTGATGGAGTCCACGGGAGCATCGGCCCCAAGGTCGATATATTCCACATTGTCGTTGCTCTCCAGGAAGGGAAGGACGATTCCGGATCGGTCTACCACGCCCACTTTCTTGGCCTCCTCCTTTGTGCCGAGCATGATCACGGTAGGAAGAATGGCAATGGCGGCAAACAGCACCGGCGCCAGGAAAGTAATCAGCAGGAAGCTCTTCTTCTTAACCTTGTTCAGGTACTCCCTCTGGATGATAATGCCTAATTTCTTGAAGTTCATCATAGCGCTTTACTCCTGTACAAGTTTAATGAAGATGTCGTTCATGCGGGGGATGATCTCCTTGAACGAATTGATAGTGACTCCGGAAGCGATAAGTTCGGAGAGCTTCGCGTTGACCTGTTCGCGGCCGACAACTATGGTGCGGCGCTCCACGCCTTCCGAGTACTCGATTTCCACGTTGTCTTCGCCGTAGCGGTGACGGATTTCGTCGGTTCCGCCAGTAACCACCAGCTTTGCCTTGTTGATGAGGGCGATATTGTCGCACAGAGCCTCCACCGATTCCATGTTATGGGTAGACAGGATAACGGTTGCACCCTCCTCCTTGAGGCGGAGGATTTCACCGCGGATGAGTTCCGCGTTCACCGGGTCGAAGCCGGAGAAAGGCTCGTCCAGTATCATCAGGGACGGCTTGTGAACCACGGTGGTGATGAACTGGAGCTTCTGGGCCATACCCTTTGAAAGCTCCTCCACCTTCTTGTTCCACCAGTCCTGGATTTCGAATTTGTAGAACCACTTCTTCAGTTCGCTGGCGGCGTCACGCGCTGTCATTCCCTTGAGCTGGGCCAGGTACATGGCCTGGTCCCCTACTTTCATCTTGCGGTAAAGGCCGCGCTCCTCCGGCAGATAGCCAATCTTGGACACATCCTCGTCGGTAATGGGATGGCCCTGGAAATACACCGTCCCTGCCGATGCGATGGTAATCCGGTTGATAATCCTGATAAGGGTAGACTTACCCGCGCCGTTAGGCCCCAGGAGTCCGAAGATCTTCCCTTCCGGAATATCCAGCGACACATCGTCCAGCGCCACCTTTGGCCCGAAAGTCTTACTGACGTTTTTGATTTCTATAATGCTCATACGTTCAGAATTTTCTGCAAATATAGAATAATTTATTGAATTACAACAAATATTTTTTATAAAATGTTATTAATAATTCAAAATCTTCGTTACAAGTTCCACAAGGAGTTCCGCGGGGGTGGCTTCGCCAACGTCGCCGCCCTTGCCTTTGTAGTCATATTCGCAAAGGAGGGAGATAATGCGGGAGCAACGGTCGAAGGGATAGTTTCTTGCCGCGGCGTCATACTCGCCCATAAAGTACGGGTTAACGCCAAGCACCTGCACTTTCGTGGCGTTATCCGCCTTGCCGGCAGCTATGAGCGCATTCAGTTTCAGGATGCGGTTAAAGTGCGTGAACAACGGGGCCACTGCCATGGGCAGGGCGAAACGGGGGGCTTCGCCGATGCGCGCCGCGATGGGAAGCGCCTTGCGGGCATCCCTGTACGACAGGGCTTTGGTGAGCTCGAACACGCTGAACTGGCGGCTTATGCCCACATTCTTCTCCACATCCTCCGCCGTTATGCGTTTAGTGCCTTCCGGGAGGTTCTTCAGCATTTTGTCGCTTTCCACCACAATCTTCCCAAGGTCCGTTCCCGCGGCTTCAGCAAAGAGCTGCGCCGCGTCCGGGTCTATCGTCATTCCCCTCTCCTGGAAATGCGAACTTATCCACGGGGCTACTTCATAGTCCCTCAGCGGAATTGATTCCACCACAACGCCGTTTTTTAGCACGCTCTTGTAAAGGGCGCGGCGTTTGTCGGCATTAGCCCCATGCATGAGAATCACAAGCACGGTGGAGTCCAGAGGGGCCTGGCAGTACAGGGCCAGCTCCTCCAGGGATTTCATCTGCTGGGCTTCCTTGAGCACCACAAGCTGGCGGTCCGCCATCATGGGATAGCGGCGGGCGGAGGTTATCACCGCATCCGCGTCCACATCGGCCCCGTAACAGATGGTCTCGTTGAAATCCTTTTCCCAGTCCTGAAGGCAGTTCTTGATGATGGCGTCACATACCAGGTCCGGATAATAGGGCTCTTCGCCCATGAGCAGATACACATACTTGAAGATGCCATTTCTGACATCTTCAAGTATGGAAGCGACCTGCCGTGCGGTCTCTATGTAGGACTTTGAGGCCAAGGACTATCTGAACTTCTTCTCTTTGGCCCTTACGATGCGCTCCTTCATTGCATCGGCGGCCTCCGTTACGGCCTCCTCGAAGGTGCGGCTGCTGCGCTCGATCACCAGGTCCTCACCGGGAAAACGGGTTTGGATTTTCACGTGTTTGTTGTCTGCATCCGGGGTAAGGGACAGGGTTACGTCGATGTCTCCCAGATTGTCGAAGAACTTTTCCACCTTGCCGACCTTCTTTTCCACGAATTCGAGAAGCTTCTGGTCCGCGTCGAACTTAAGTGATTGAACGTTAATCATGGTTGTTTGAGTTTTTTGCCCTTGGATGGGCGTTAACATACACAGTCTTCAGCCTTTCGACGGTTGCGTGGGTGTACACCTGCGTTGCGGCGAGCGAGGAGTGGCCAAGCACTTCTTTTATGGATGTGAGGCTTGCCCCGTCCTCCAGCAGGGAGGTAGCAAGGCTGTGCCTCAGCGCGTGTGGAGACTTTCGGCCCTGAATGCCGGCCTTTTCCAGCTCCGCCTTTACCGCCCTGTCCACATATTCCGGGTACAGCTTTGCGCCCCTGTGGGTAACAAGCAGCGGCGAGGCGGGTGCAGTTTCCACGCTCTCCATCGAGTTTGCGGCTTTCAAATATAATGAAATTTCCTCACATAGCGAAGAAATAATGGGAATATCCCTCATTTTATCTCCCTTTCCCTTCACGTGCAATATTTTACGTGACGGATCGAAACTTTGCCTCTGCAGGCCGATGAGTTCCGCCCGCCGTAGCCCCGCTTCATACAGGATGCACACGATGAGCCGGCGAAGCCTCTGCTCATAAAGGTCTTTGGCGGCGGGATTCTCCAGACTACCGTAACTCAGCAGCAGTTCCAGATTTTCCGCCGACCCCTGCCATGCCGATTCCTCCAGATACTTTCCCATCTCCTCCGCGCGGTAGTGCACCGGCAGCCTTTTTGCCGATTTCGGCTTCCGCACCACCCTCACGGGATTGGTCTCCAGCACTCCCCTCTTCACAAGGAACTTCGCGAACCCGCTCAGCACGCTAAGGTGCTGATGCACAGTGGATGGCTTCATCCCCTTCCCCATCAGATCGGCCTCGTACGAGCGCACCAACTGGGCAGTGAGCGCCTCCTCCGGAGCCGCGCCCACGAACTCCCTGTATCGGCCCAGGACATCGGCATAGATCTCCTGCGTCCGGGGCGAATACCGCTTTATCTCCGCTATATATTTAAGGTACTGGTTTACCATTTATTCAACTTGCCTTCTGTGGCAGTTTTTGGAGAAGTTGTGATTTTATAGGCCTGAACCTCTCCAAAACTTGCAGTCCGAGGCCATATCTTGGAGAAGTTCCCCCAACTGAAATCACAACCTCTCCAAAAACTATCGTGTACAGGCATCTCTATTTCTCTTTCAGTCCCAACTGCGCGGCTTTTTCTCGCATAAGGCGTTCGGCGGCTTCCTGGGTATTGGGGATCACCCCGTCCAGGATGGCTTCCTTCACGTATTCCTTGATTTCGCCGATAAGATTGCACGGGCCGATGCCGTATATCTCCATCACCATATCGCCGGTGATAGGGTTCTTGAAGTTGCGGATGGCGTCTTTCTCCTCCACTTCCGCCATTTTCTCCTTTACCAGTTCGAAATTGCGGCGGAGGCGCGCCACCTTTGCGGGGTTCTTCGAGGTGATGTCGGCATTGGAGAGGATCATGAGGTCGTCGATGTCGTCCCCGGCGTCGAACAGCAGGCGTCGAACCGCGCTGTCCGTTACCTCGTCGTCCACCAGGGCGATGGGCCTCAGGTGCAGGCTCACGAGCTTCTGCACGTACTTCATCTTCTCGTTCAGCGGCATGTGCAGCCTCTGGAAAATCCTCGGCACCATGCGCGCTCCCACAACCTCGTGCCCGTGGAATGTCCAGCCCTGGCCTGGTATGAAGCGCTTCGTGGGTGCCTTGCCGATGTCGTGGAGCAGCGCCGCCCAGCGAAGCCAAACATTTGTCATTTCGAGCGTAGTCGAGAAATCTGCCATCGCCACATTATCAAGCACCTGCAGGGAGTGCGAGAAATTATCCTTGTGCCCCTTGCCATCCACGGTTTCAACGCCTTTGAGGTTCGTGAGTTCCGGGAGGAACTGCTCCAGGAGGCCCGTCTCATCCATAAGGCGGAAGGCCACGGAGGGCTTGTCCGTTAAGAGCATCTTGTTCACCTCCTCCACGATTCGCTCCGAAGAGAGTATCTTCAGCCTTTCGCGCATCTCATACATTGCCTGGAGAGACTCCTGGACGATATGGAAAGGATGCTCCGGCGTGCTCAACTGCACGCAGAAGCGGATGGCGCGAAGCATGCGCAGAGGGTCGTCGCTGTAGGTTTGCTGCGGCTCAAGAGGCGTGCGGATAACTCCATCGGCAAGGTCGCGCACTCCCCCGAAGGGATCCACGAGCGCGCCGAAATCGGCCTTGTTCAGGCTGAAGGCCATGGCGTTTATGGTGAAGTCACGGCGGAGCTGGTCTTCTTCCAGCGTGCCGTCTTCCACTATAGGCTTACGGGATTCCCGGTGGTACGACTCCTTCCGGGCGCCCACGAACTCCAGTTCGATGCCCTTGTGGTGCAGCATCGCCGTTCCGAAATTGCTGTATACGCTAACCTTGGCACCGGTTTTCGCGGCGATGGCTTCCGCCAGGGCGATTCCGCTCCCCTCCACCACCACGTCGATGTCCTTGTTGGGCCTGCCAAGAAAGCAGTCCCTCACGTATCCTCCGATTACATAGGCCCTCAGGCCCAACTGGTCCGCCGTATCGCCGATCAAGGCGAATACGGGGTTGCTTAAAGCATTTTCAATTATTGTCATTTAATCTCATCTAGTTCTGATAAGCGCCGGGCCACCATGAGCCGGAGCGGTTCTTGCCGCGGCCGTTGGTGGTGAGTCCGGAAGGCGACAGATCCTGTAGCCACGCCTTTCCAGGTGCACCCCTGCGACATGATTATCCGCCAACATCTTCTAACTGGTCTTGGCTTTAATGGACGCTATCTCTTCAAGAGAAAGGCTGGTATATTTTGCCACAAGTTCCGGCGACATGCCATCTGCCAGCATGTTGCGCACCGTTTGTTCTTTGTCGGCACGGGCTTCGAGCATGGCTTCGGTTTTTCCTTCTCTTCTGGCGAAAGAGATTTCGCACATCTTGTCCAGTTCCTGTAGGAGTTCCCTGTCGTAATTCTGTCGTTTTTGCACACTCATACTTGCAAGTTCTGTTGCATTAAACAAATCCACGAGAAGGGGATCGTCAAAGGACTCGGGTCGCTCTGTAAGCATGTGCATGTTCTTCATGGAGAAGATGAACTTTTCAAGAAGATTCTTGCACTTGTTGGGCTCTCCTGGCTCCAATTCAAGCCGTCCCATCTCAAGGAACACGAAGTTCAGGCTCCGGGTGAGAATCTCGCCATTGCGGCCGTTCCTGATCTCATACCGGCTTATGTACTCCTGCTCCAGCGCTTTGTCGCTTTCGTGGGGAAGCGAAAAGTCTATCATGCTTATTACATATACCGGATTGAGGCTGTAGTCCATGTGATCATACTTCTTCTCCCTCATCTTTTTCAGTTTAACCGCCAACTGCTCCCTGATGGGATAGGTTGAGTAACTCAACATACGGTCTAAAAAACTGTCTTTCTCCCGGTTCTGAACCTCAACCAAAAACCTCTCGCCGGTATCCTTGTCCAAGCACAACATGTCAAAAGTAACATTTTTTTCTTCAACAACCAAACCGTGCTGCTCCTTGTTGATGAATTCAATACTGGAGATATGCTTCTCCGGGATTAGAAGTTCGATGAGTTCAATTAGTAGTTTCTCGTTTTCAGGCGTGCATACAACGACTTTGAATGTCGCGTCGAAAAGAAGATAGGCGTATCTGCCTTTACATACTGCATCCTTCACCGTGAAGAATGCCCGGCCCGCCTCAAGAGGCGAACCGGACCACAATAATATAGATATTTTCGTCAGACCTTGTTAAGAAACAGAAATTCTTTTT
>JAEEGF011906632.1_pt1 | contig 16863 bp, 10 predicted proteins | sample 9134171 | NCBI WGS metagenome assembly JAEEGF01 (sample SAMN16246542, study PRJNA631951) | gut metagenome | biome: gut microbiome; feature: rumen; material: AP-attached | host: Bos | place: Iran: Karaj | collected 2018-10 | reverse complement strand
ATGATATGGATAGTCGAACCATGATGTCGTGTCTATGTCGCGATCCGCTCTAAAAATGTATCCGTGTAATGTGTCGTGGACTTGCAGTTGTTCTGGTTGCTTTTCAATGTTAATTCTATATTTTCCAGCCTTTTGTTTTTCGGTAAAAATGTAAAGCCCCATGTAATCACTGTCAATAACAACTTCGCAGAATCGGCATCTAGGTGCATAGTTGCCCATCTTTTCCGACAAGCCGTATGAAATGAAGTCGCGTATGTATGACGGGTCGAAAGCAAAGTTGATTAGTATCCAATCATTTTCAGGAGGAAGTCCAAGCAAACTTACATTGTTGTTCTCGTTGGCGGCATGAATGGTGTGAATTGCGTATGGCTTTTTGGGTATGTATTGCGAAGTGTTGCCGCGAATTTTTATTTCAATGTCGCCATTGTAGTTTAGGTTTCGCAGGTCGGAGGTATCGGCCATATAATTTCTGCTTCCGTCTTCATGGAAGATGATCTTCATTTTTGATCTGACATGATTTTCGTTGTTTATGGTATCGCCACAGGTGTTAATGACGATAATCGGCAGGTTGCTGTCGGTAAAATCTTGCGCATTGACATTTGTCGTAACTAATGCAACAATCAAGATGATAATATTCTTGCACAATCGTAAATCCAAAATCAAAAATCCCCAATCAAAAATCGTAAATCTAAAGTCGTAAATCCAAAATCCCTCTTAAGTCCTCATCATATTGCTTTACAATGTTTTTCCAGTCGAATTGCTCGGCAATGGTGTCGAAATGTTCTCTTGGAACGATATAGTTGTGCTGGAATTTGTTGTCGTGGAAATCTATAATCTTGTCGGCAAGCGACTTGTAGTCTTTCTTTTCGATGAAGTCGCCGTTTATGCCAGCGGTTATCAGCTTTTCGTTGTTGCTAACTTTGGTGGCAATCACATACTGACCGCAGGCAAGGGCTTCGAGCAGAGCCATGCTCATGCCTTCGGCAAGCGATGGCATGACAGTTAGCGATGCCGACTGGTATTCGGCAATAATCTCCGGCTTTGTGAGCCAGTTCTTGAAAATAACATTGTTTTCAAGTCCGTTTTGCTTTACGAAATCTTCCATCTTCTTACGCATTGCTCCGTCGCCAACTATGTGAACTTCAAAGTCTGAAATCTTTTCCTTTGCTATTTTGATAGCTTTGAGGAATGTCATCGGGTCTTTTTGCATAACGAGCCTACCAGCAAACAGGATTGTAAACTTTTTTGCTCGCTTGCTTTCATCTGGGAAGAATTTGTCGCGGTTCCATCCGTTGAATATAAGCTTGTTTTTGGATGTCGTGCCTCCTAGGAATGCGTTGATGTTGCTGAGCATTTCGTCCGACTGCACATAGTTGCGCTTCGACTGCATGCATATCTTGCGAATCCAATGGTAGCAGGCAGCATGATACCACATCATCTGTTCGGGAAAGAACCAAGGAATGTCGTGTCCGTGCGAAATGATTACATACGGCAGGTGAAACATATCCTTCATGCTGTAAGCTACTTCACCGCATGGTAGGGCGAAGTTTGCAAAGCAGAGGTCGTATTTGCCTACTTGCAGATGTTTTTTCAGGAAGCGCTTGGCGCAAATCATCCACGACAGCATTTCGCGGATATTTGACTGAAAAACATCCTTGCGCTTTGATTTCAAACGAATGACGTGAACTCCGTTTTCAATGCTATCTTCCTCAGTACCTTCGTAGTAGGTCGTGAGGACAGTTACCTCGTTGCCAAGTGAGGCAAGACCTTCGGCAATATTCTTCGAGATTATGCCGGCTCCGCCGCCAAGCGGTGGATATTCGTAGTTTAGCACGAGGAGTTTCATGTCGCAAAGATAATTTCTTTATGGTATCGTTTGAAAAGTTTTAACTAAATATTATGGATAGTATTTGTAGAAGCAAGTTAAATTTGTTCTGATTTTTTTATGACAAAATGACTATGAAAAAGTTTTGTGTATTTTGCGTCGTGATGCTCGTGGCTGCCGTTTCGATGGCAAATGATTGTGTGTCACCGATGTTTTCGATGAGAACAGAAATGGTCTCTGTCGTTGATGGAGAAGATGTTGATTTGTATTTGGATTGTTTTGAGAATGCAGTGAAAGACAAGGATATGGAACTTGCGGCGAAAATCGCCAATGTTTTGTATGGAATGGAGATGAACGGAGCTCAGCTGAAGCGTTTTTCTGCAATAGAGGATAAGATTTCGAAGAAGGATTATCGCGTGTATCGTGACAACCTGAGGGCAATGTCGTATAATGCCAAGACATCAACCGATACTTATCGTTACGCAGAAAACGATGATGTGTATGTTCAGGATTATGGTATCGATGAGGAAAGTTCATTTGTGGATGATATTGTAGATTCGTTTTCTGCTTTTTTCAACGAACTGGGAGCTACTGATTCTGCTAATTGGCATTATGAACGGCACGATACCATTGATGGGGGAGGGATGGTTGATGTTTTTGTTGATGCTTTCAACAGATTTCTTTTTGATGACGGTAATGCGGAGATTAGCGACAAATCTGTGTCGGCAGAAGAGGCAGAGATTGATGCCTTGCTTGATGAGTACGAAAAGTATGTAAATTTGTCTGTTGGTGCTTTGCGAGAAGTTATGTCGGGCAACAAGGACGCAATGGATGATTTCGATAAATACAGCCACGAGGCATCTGCTTTGTCCGATAAGATTGCCAAGACTGGCAACGGAATGAATTCAAGGCAGTTCAAGAGGTATATGCATATTTTGGGTGACATGTTTAGTGGTATGTTCTAAAATTTTTAGCATTAATCGATGAATCTGCATTGTCCTTTTTCTTGCAAGTCCGAATGTTTTTTGTAGCTTTGCACTTTCAAATAAAAATATATTTATGAGTCTTTTGCGAAAAATGTTATTGGCTGTCGTTGCGCTGTTTTCATTCTCCGTGATGTTTGCGCAGATGGCAGAACCTGTTAAGTGGAAATTTTCTACAGAAAAGATTTCCGAGAAGGAATTTAATCTTGTAATGACTGCAACAATCGAGGACAAATGGCACCTCTACTCACAGCATTTCGATGCGGGCGGACCTATGCCACTTGTGATTACCTACACAAAATCTGACAAGTACAAAACCGTCGGACAAACTACCGAGTCGCCGGCTCCTACAGCCGAGTACGACGATGTTTTCATGGTAAATGTCAAGTATTTCACCAAGAAGGCGACTTTCAAGCAGAAAATTGAAGTTTTGACCGATGCTTCATTCTCGGTAAAGGCCGAACTGAACGGTCAGGCATGCTTCGAGGATGGACAATGTCTACCAGTGAATGCGGATGCTAATTTTAAAATAGACTTGCCAAAGAAAGAGGTCGCCGAACCAGAAAAAACTTCAGTGGAACCTGCGAATGCGGAAGAAAAAACAACAGATGTTGTTGATGCAGAGCCTGTAGCGGAACCAACAGCAGATTCTGCGCAAGCGGAAGTCGTTGAACAAAAATCCGACAAGGGCGGAACTCCTCGCATTATTTCGCAAAACGAATTTGTGGAGGAAACAACCGAAGACAGTTCAATGTGGGCGTTCTTCTTCCTTTCCCTGCTTTTCGGTATACTTGGAATATTGACACCTTGCGTGTTCCCGATGATTCCAATGACAATCAGCTTCTTCATGCAGGGAGACTCCAGTAAGTTCAATTCAATACTCAAGGCTTTGGTTTTCGGAATCTCAATTACTTTGCTATATACTATTATAGGTGTGATTGTTTCGCTTACGAATGCTGGCGCAGGACTTACCACCGTGCTTAGCACGCACTGGATTCCAAACTTGATTTTCTTCTTGCTGTTTGTTGTGTTTGCTGCATCTTTGTTTGGCCTATTCGAAATCATTCTGCCGACTTCGCTTGCAAACAAGAGCGACAAGCAGGTTGACAAGGGCGGAATTTTCGCATCGTTCTTCCTGGCTCTTACCACTGTAATCGTAAGTTTCAGTTGTACGGGACCAATTGTCGGTGCTTTGTTGGTAAAGGCTGCCAGTGGAAATGTACTCGAGCCGACAATAGGTATGCTTGGCTTCGGACTAGGCTTTGCATTGCCGTTCACAATCTTGGCAATAGCTCCGAACTGGCTCAAGAAGTTGCCGAAGTCGGGTGGATGGATGAACTCGGTGAAGGTTGTCATGGGCTTCTGCCTGTTGGCATTCTCGCTCAAGTACTTCTCCAACATCGACCAGAACTATCATCTCGACATTATGAGCCGCGAACTTTACATTGCTATATGGATTGTAATCAGTGTTTTGTGCGGACTTTACCTGCTTGGCAAGATTCGTTTCAAAATGGACAGCGAGGTTAAGACTGTCGGTTTCTTCCGTATGATTTTGGCATCGGCGTTCTTTGTTTTCGCGCTCTATTTGTTCCCGGGAATGTTTGGTGCAAACCTTTCGTCGGTATCGGGCTTGCTTCCGCCGATGACAACTCAGAATTTCAACCTTGCCGACAATGGTGGCGCTGCTTCCGAAGGCGCTTTGTGTGGAACGCCAAAGTATTCGGAGTCGATGCACACTGCATACGGTGTAAATGCATATTTCGACTACAAGCAGGCATTCGAGTGCGCAAAGGCTCAGAACAAGCCGATAATCCTTTATTTTACAGGACATTCGTGCGCAAACTGCAAGAAGATGCAGGCTGAAATCTGGGCAAACAAGTCGATTGCCGAAAAGTTTAACAACGAGTTTGTTATGACAGCCCTGTATGTAGATGAGAAATCGGTTGAAGTGCCTGTAGAAGAGCAGTTTACATCGTCGAACGACGGCAAGGTGAAGAAGACCTTGGGTGAGGTTAACGCCGACATCCAGATTGTCAACTTCCAGTGCAACACCCAGCCGTACTATGTGGTTGTAAGTCCCGAAGGTCAGGTGCTTACGAAACCGATGTCGTACAATACTAATGTTGAGGAATTTACTGAGTTCTTGAACGAAGGTTTGGAGAAATACAAGAAGTGTACCTGCAATTCTGTAAAGTAGTAATGCGTTGAAAATCAATTGTCAAACTAAAAAAAATAACTATATGAGAAAATTTACAGCGATTTTATTTGTGTTTGTTCTTGTTTTCGGAATGACAGCAAGGGCTGACGAAGGTATGTGGCTATTGTCGATGATTGGCAAGAACTACGACGATATGAAGAAGCAGGGTTTCAAGCTGACACCCGAAGATATTTATAGTGTAAACAAAGGTTGTATCAAGGATGCTGTTGTAGGTTTGGGTAGGGACGGTTCTCCTTTCTGGCATTTCTGCACGGGCGAAATCGTTTCGGGCGAAGGACTTATGTTCACCAACCACCACTGCGGATATTCAATGATTCAGACCCATTCGACAGTAGAACACGACTACCTGAAGGATGGTTTCTGGGCATACTCAAAGGAAGAGGAACTTTCAAATCCGGGTATTACCGCTTCGATTCTTGTTAGGATTGAGGATGTTACCGCCGAAATTGAAAAGTCGTTCAAGAAGGATATGTCCGAAAAGGACCGCAACATTGCATTGAAAAAGGCTTCGAAGACCATAATCGACAATGCTGTTGCTGGAACCAACTACAAGGCTCAGGTAAAGGATATGTTCGGAGGAAACCAGTATTTCCTGTTGGTATATGTTACTTATCAGGATGTTCGCCTTGTTGGTGCTCCTCCTTCATCGATGGGTAAGTTCGGTGGCGATACCGACAATTGGATGTGGCCGCGCCATACTGCCGACTTCTCGATGTTCAGAATTTACACAGCTCCCGATGGTTCACCTGCAAAATATTCAAAGAAAAATGTTCCTCTGAAACCGAAGCATTTCCTGCCTGTTAGTGCAAAGGGAATCGAAGATGGCGACTTTGCAATGGTTATGGGCTTCCCAGGTACAACCAACCGTTATGTCACTTCGTACGGACTCGAAGAGGTTATGCAGGTTACAAACAAGTTGAGATACGAAATCAGAGATGTGAAGGTCAACGAGTTGCGTAAGAAGATGAACGCTGACCCGAAGGTAAAGATTCAGTATGCTTCGAAATATGCTTCCTGCTCAAACTACTGGAAGTACTCGAACGAGCAGAACAAGGCTTTGGCTCACCTCAACACAATGGGAATCAAGAAGCAGATTGAGGCTGACTTGTGCAAGTGGGCCGATGCAAAGGGCGAATCGAAGTACCGTGACGCTTTGAATGCTTTGCAGAAAATATATAGTTCAAGAAGAAATCATGCAGTAGCAAGAATGTATATCACAGAAGGTCTTCTCGGTAGCGAATTGCCATATTTTGCATTTGGTTGCAGGTCGTTGGCAACGGCTTTCGCTTCGAAGGAAATTGCAGAAATCAATTCGGCAGTAAGCGATATGAGAGAGCCAGCAAAGGAATTCTACAAGGACTACGACCCCGAAACAGAGCGCGCACTTATGAAGGCTTTGTTCAGAAAGGCTTACAACGAGATGAGTCCCGATTTCTATCCCGAGTTCTTCAAGACTATCCAAGGCAAGTACAAGGGCGATGTTGAAAAGTATGTTGATGATGCTTTCTCGAAGTCAATTTTCTCTACCGAAGCAAAGTTTAACGCTTTCCTCGACAAGCCGTCGGGTTCAGCCTTCACTAAGGACCCAGTATTGCAGATGGGTAACGACATAATTGATGTTTACAGAAATGTTTCGATTGCATACAACGACTTGTCGGCTGACCTTGAACGCAACAACCGTATTTTCATCGAAGGTGTACTTGCAATGAACCCCAGCAAGAACTTTGCTCCCGATGCAAACTCGACAATAAGAATGACTTACGGAAATGTCAAGAGCTACGAACCTCGTGATGGCGTTTTCTACGACTACTATACTACCTTGAAGGGCGTAATGGAAAAGGAAAATCCAGACAGCTACGAATTTATTGTTCCCGAAAAGTTGAAACAGCTTTACAAGGACAAGAATTTCGGTTCGTATGTGAATAAGAACGGCGATGTGCCTACCTGCTTCATTACCAACAACGATATTACCGGTGGTAATTCGGGCAGCCCTGTTATCAATGGCAACGGCGAACTTATCGGTCTTGCATTCGACGGTAACAGCGAGGCAATGTCGGGCGACATCGACTTCGAGGAAAACTTGCAGAGGTGCATCTGCTTGGATGTAAGGTATGCTTTGTTCATCATCGACAAGTATGCCGATGCTCAGAACCTGATTAGGGAAATGGACATTAGACGCTAATTAATAATGTACAATTAATTGATAATACTATGTAGAGATGTTGCGTGCAACATCTCTACAATAATTTGAATAATATGAGAAAATTTATAATTCTTTTCGTTATCGTTTCCGTAGCGGGAATGCTGGCATTTAGTGGATGTGATTTTGGTGATACGTATACTATAACTTTCGATGCTAATGGCGGAACTGGAGTAATGGAACCGCAGACATTTACAGGAAGTGTAAATAAAGCGCTTACACTTAACAAATTTACTCGTGAAGGTTATGGCTTTGCGGAGTGGAATACCATACCAGATGGAACTGGTGTAAGGTACATGGATGGTCAGGAAATAAGTGTTAGCAACGATATGACGCTATATGCTCAGTGGACTGCCGATAGCATTTTGCATCCAAGTGATACAACAGGAAATATATTTGTCGTTACATTTGATGCCAATGGGGGAACAGGCTCTATGCAGTCGCAGACATTCACAAAAGATGTCGCACAGGCTCTTACGTTGAATGCTTTTACGCGTGAAAACTATAGTTTTTATTGTTGGGATACTGTTCCTGATGGAGCCGGCTTGTATCTTGATGGACAAGAAATAACAGTTACCTCCGATATGACTTTGTATGCAAAATGGACGGAAGATACGCCGGGACCTGTAAGTGTTGTTGTTACCTTTAATGCCAACGGAGGAACAGGCACTATGCAACCTCAGACCTTCCAAAGCGGAGTAAGACAGGAGTTGACAGCCAATGCTTTCACACGCGAAGGCTACACTTTTGTAAAATGGAATACAATTGCCGATGGCTCTGGCTTGCATTACTACGATGAGCAGGATATAGTAATTTACGAAAGCATGACTTTGTATGCGCAATGGTCATCAAATGGAGGCACGCAGGGCGAAGGCCAGTTGAACGGACATGCATATATTGACCTTGGTTTGCCGAGCGGCACCAAGTGGGCTACCTGCAATGTCGGAGCAACAGTCCCGGAAGGTCACGGAGAACCAGTTGCTTGGGGCGAAACTGCTTCCAAGTATAGTTATTTTTGGACTAATTATAAGTATTGCAACGGTTCTTATGTTGAATTGACCAAATATTGCAATGTGTCATATTATGGTATCAACGGTCATGTTGACAATTTGACCACACTCGAGTCTGTTGACGATGCAGCAACATCAAACTGGGGCGCAGGTTGGCGTACACCAACGCGCAATGAGATGGATGAACTATTTGACAATTGCACTCGTGCGGCTGTAACGCAGGGCGGAGTAGCAGGATACAAGTTTACAGGACCTAATGGAAACAGCATTTTCCTGCCTGCAAATGGTTATCGCGATATGGAAACTGTGTATGATGCCAATACATGTTATTATTGGACAAGTACGCTCTATACAGCCAACGAACCATATATGGCGTACAGCCTTATTGTCGGTCCCGAAAATTCATACGTGAATGTTAGCTCTCGTGCTAGGGGACTTCTTGTGCGGGCAGTATGTCGATAGCAAATAATTGAAAGCTTTCTTAAAAATATGCCGAAAAGCAAAAGCCGAGAGTTATTTCGGCTTTTTTTTGTACACATGAAAGAACAGACAAATTTTATCCTTTAGTCCACGATTTTAGATTTTGGTAAATCAATAATCTGTAGCCCCTCTGTTGTCTGGATTTGTAAGCCTTGGCTCGCTGCTTGAGCAGCAATCCAGACAATGAGAATATAAGGATTTGTAATCCTACTTTTCGCATTGCAAATGCTGATATTCAGTCCTATCTATCGGCTTTTTTTGTTCTGGTTTTCAGTAATTTGCCAAAAATGTTGACGAAAATTTTGCTTCGCTCACACATTTTTGTGACGAATATTGGGCTTTATTTGCACGTTTTGTTGACGAATGTTGCCAATAACTTGTGGCAGAAACATTATGGCGAACAATGGCAAGCTTATTGCATGTATTTACTTTGCAAGCATATTATTTTTAATTTTGAGATATTCATTCTTTTTATTAATTTTGTAGGTTTAGAATAATTGTGATGGATGAAAAGTATAACATACTGATTTCCAAACTTGATAAGTTTATCAGGAAATACTATCTGAATAAGATAGTAAAGGGTGTTATACTTGCGCTCGCCATTTCAGGTCTGTGGTATCTCATTATTGTGATAGCGGAATACTACGGCAGGTTCTCGTCGGCTTTCCGTACTGCACTGTTTGTCTCGTCGATAACGCTCTATGCGATTGTCTTTGTAACTATGATACTCTGGCCGTTGCTGAAGCTTATGAAAATCGGCAAACGCCTGTCGTATTCTGAGGCTAGTCGCATTCTTGGCAAACATTTCCCCGAAGTTGCCGACAAGTTGCAGAACACTTTGGAACTCAACTCGTTGCTGGAGACGAATTCTGAAACTCGCGACCTTATTTATGCAAGTATTTCGCAGAGAATCGAGAAACTTTCGCCAATTCCGTTCCTGTCGGCAATAAAGATAAAGAAAAATGTCAAATACCTTGTCTATCTTGCTCCTGTCGTGCTGGTTTTTGTGCTGATAATTTCGTTCAAGCCGGCAATCGTTACCGAAGGCACCGAGAGAATAGTGAAGTACGACGAGCATTTCGAGATGCCAGCACCGTTTGCTTTCTACCTCGAAAACGATTCGCTGCAGGTTAGACAAGGCGATGATTTTACTGTAAATCTTTCTGTCAAAGGAGACTACGTGCCCGAGCAAGTGATGATAAACTTTGGCGGAAATGCCTTCTATATGGAAAAACTGTCGGCATCGACATTCAAGTACGACTTCAAGACGCTCAATAATTCGTTCAAGTTCTATTTCACTGCACAAGATGTAGAGTCGAAGGATTACGAGGTAAGCGTTTTGCCTGCTCCTATAATTTTGGATTTCAAGGTGAACATCACACCGATGGCTTACACAGGTCTCGATGCCGTTGAAATAAAGAACTCCGGCGATATGGAAGTGCCGATTGGCTCCAATGTTGTTTGGACTTTTGGCACGGCAAACCTCGATTCGCTTGTGATTGTGATGGATAGCACCGTTCTGCCGACCGAAAAGAACAACAGCGAGTACAAGTTGAGCAAACGCATTACCGCTAGCAGTGACTATTCGCTGTTTGTCGCCAACGACTATTTCAGCGAACTTGTTGACATCAAGTATCGCATCCGCGTAATTCCTGACCTTTATCCGGCAATTGTCGTAAATGAAGCAAAAGACAGCACCAATCCTGCAATCGTGTATTTCAAGGGTGCAATCGATGATGACTATGGCTTCACCCGCCTGACTTTCCATTGCTTCGACGGTGACAAGGAAATTTCGAAGTCGCCAGTGCAGTTCTCGCAGAGGCTGAGTTCGCAGGATTTCTACTATGCGTTTGATTTTGCGTCGGTTGAGCATAATGGCAACAAACTTACATACTATTTTGAGGTTGCCGACAATGACGGTTACAGCGGACCAAAGACTGCTCGCTCAAAGGTTATGGAATTCAATATTCCGTCGGCTCAGGACTTGCAGGATATGAGCGACCAGACCAACAGCGAAACTGAGAACAAGGTTGATGAGGCAAAGAAAATCAGCGAGGACATCAAGAAGAGCATCGACGAGTTGAAACGCAAACTTGTCAACGAAAGCCTTTCTCCATACGACCGTTCGCAACTTATGCAGGACATCATCGAGAAGGAAGACCAGCTCGAACAGCTTATGGAGCAGATAAAGCAGGAGCAGAACCAGCTTCAGCAGGCAAAGGAGCAATTCTCGAAGAGCGAGGAACTTCTGAAGAAGCAGGCCGAAATAAATGCCCTCATGGAAAACCTTATGACTGACGAGATGCGCCAGATGATTGAGGAGATGAAGAAATTGATGGAGGATTTCAACAAGGACGATTTCTTCAAGAAGTCGGAGGAGTTCAAGATGTCGGTCGAGGAGATGGAGCAGAATATGGACAATACTCTCGAACTGCTGAAGCGCTCCGAAGTCGAGGAACGCGTAAAGAGCATTGCCGACCAGATGGAAAACCTTGCCGAAAAGGAAAAGAAACTTGCCGAGGAAACCAAGGATAAGAGCAAGTCGCAGGAAGAACTCAAGAAGGAGCAAAGCGAACTGAATGAGCAGTTCGACAAACTGAAGGAAGAGTACGAAAAGACTCTGGACAAGAATTCCGGTTTGAAGGAACCGATGCCGTTGTCGGATTTCAAGCAGGAGATGAACGACATTTCAAACGAGATGCAGCAGTCCAGCGACGACCTTAACGACAACAAGAACAACAAGGCATCGGACAAGCAGAAGAACAGTTCGCAGAAGATGCAGCAGTTGTCGGAGAAGATGAACTCGATGATGGCGCAGATGGAGATGGAGGAGAACGGCGAGAATATGGAGAACGTAAGACAGTTGCTCGAAAATGTGCTCACTTTCTCGTTCGACCAGGAGGACATAATGTCGGGAATGAAGCCTTTGTCGTACAAGTCGCCGCAGTACAAGGATTATGTAGTCCGCCAGAAGAATATAACCGATAACTTTGCTGTAATCAGGGATTCTATCAATGCATTGGCAGGGCGGGTGCCGGGTATGGCTTCGATGGTCTCAAAGGATGTGATGGAGATACGAAAAGGCTTGTCGTCGGTAATGGACTACTTGGGAAACACGCAGAAATATCAGGCGCAGACATCCCAGCAGAAGGTGTTGACATCGGCCAACAACCTTGCTTTGTTGCTTTCTGAATTGCTCGACCAGATGCAACAGCAGCAGATGAACAGCAACAATAGTTCAAATTCGAGTTGCAACAAGTGCAAGAACAAGGGTCAAGGACAGCCGCAGCAGAAGCAGATGGGGCAGATGCGCGATATGCAGCAGCAGTTGAAACAGCAGATGCAACAGATGCTCGACCAGATGAAGAAAAGCGGTCAGCAGGGACAGAATGGCGAACAACTTGCCAAAATGCTTATGCAGCAGGAAATGATGCAGAAGATGATGAACGACATGATGAATGGCGAACTTAGTCCCGATGCAGCCAAGTATCTGAAGGAAGCCAACAAGATGATTGAGCAGAATATCAGGGATTTGGTGAACCGCAATGTTACTCAGCAGACTATAAACCGTCAGGAGCAGATAATTACGCGTTTGCTACAGGCCGAGAATAGTCAGAACGAACGTGAAACTGAGCAGAAACGTCAGTCGCACGAGGCTAAGGAGTACAAGCTAAGCAATCCCGACAAGGCATTCGAAGAAAAAGAAAGCGAAATAAGGTTTAACGAATTGTTGCAGGTCTCCAATTTGAAGTTAAGAGACTATTACAAAACGAAATATAAGGAATATTTAAAAAATTTAAAGGATAAATAATATGGCAATAGAGTTTTTTTGTGCTGATGTAGAAAAGCCGAGGGTAAAGTACATAGCGCTAAAGAAGTGGATAAAAGACGTCGTCGAAACCCACGAGAAGAAAGTCGGGAAGATTTCCTACGTTTTTTGTTCCGATAACTATCTGTTGGACATGAACAAGCAGTATCTGAATCATGACTATTTCACAGATGTTATTACGTTTGACAATACCGAGGGCGACAAGATTTCGGGTGAGATTTATATAAGCGTTGACAGGGTTGCCGAGAACGCAAAGACGTATTCAACCGAAACTACCGAGATTTTCAGGGTGATTATTCATGGCGTACTTCATATGCTGGGTTATAAGGATAAAACACCGGAAGATCAGGAGGTTATGAGGGCCGCTGAAGACAGATGCCTTGCAATGCCAGATTTCATGAATTGCAACTGGCTGAAGGACATTAAGGTAAAATAGTCTTCTTTTGCGATATAAGAGGGAATCCCTGATTTGATAATGTGGATAAGGGTGAGTTAAAAATCCTCGACATCGAGTAGTTTGTTCATAACCGCGTATATTGTCAGACCGGCAATACTGTTGATGCCTAATTTGTGCGATATGTTTTTGCGGTGCGAAATCACCGTGTGAATCGACAGGTTGAACTCGTCGGCTATCTCTTTGTTTGTCTTGCCTTTGGCAACAGCTGTCAGTATTTCGCATTCGCGTGTCGAAAGTTCGTTGCTGTTGTCGTATGTTTCCTTGTCGGAAGTGTTCTTTATGGCTGCCGACAACTTTTTCTCTATTTGCTCGTGGGTGTTGAATATGCCGATTATACCGTCGTAGTCGCGTAATGCTTCCTCGTCGTACGGACCATAGTTTATTGCCAGTATTGCGGTATTGCTGCTGGCTTGCAGTAGGCTCCTAAGATCAGAACTGTCGTCGGCCGTTGTCAGTGGGTTGACGATTATGATGTCTGGGTTGCCGTTGGGCATCGTGTTGTATTCGTGCACAGAGCAGAATGTTTTCACAACATGGAAACTGATGTTCTGTTCGATTAGTCGTTTCAGCCCTGTAACGACAATCTCCGACGGCTCTATTATTGTTATCTTGACTTTTCCGCTCATGTTATTCGTATTTTGAAACCAACGGAATGAGTATCTTGTTTTCGATTACCGAATGCTTGTTGAGGTCGTTCTCAATCTTGAAAATCTCGTTCAGCACGTTTATGCGCGACTGCTGCGAAGCATTTTCGGGAAGATACTTTATGACTATGTTTTTCAGATCGTGCAATTTTTCCTCGATGTTGCTGTGGTTTTCCTCGAAGTCCTTGATGCGGAACTTGTTGCCTTTGTTGCCGCTTACAAGCGAATTAATGTACGGAAAAACTGTATTTTCTTCGTAGTCGAGGTGCTTCTGTACTTCGTCGTCGTAGTCGTCGTAGAACTTGTTGAGAATCTTGGCGCTTCTTTCGTCGCACGATTCGAGCATGGTGTGTATGTTGGAGTGTAAGTTGGGAAAGAAACTTTATGTCCAATATTTGTGTGTTCGTTGCAAGTAGCCGAGGAGCTTTGGAATGTCGCTGTTGGTAAGGTTGCCAATTTCAGGGACGAATCCATCAATGGCATATACGCGGCAAATCATCAGGAAAAGGTCGGTTGAGAGACTGTGCCTGCGGCAAATTTCATCGATACTGGCATCGCCGAATCCCAACTTTATGTTGAGCCTGTCGATGATTGTGAGCAACGAATAGTCGGTAATAATTTCGGCCATTTTTGTTTTTGCCGTAAATGTAGGCGTATTGCTTCTATTTTCCATTGTCGTTCATGTTTGTGCTTGCAAAGATAGTCAAAAACTTATAAACTGTTGTATATCTAAAAAAAGCATTATACATTTGTGATATATTATTCCGATGTTTGGAACTATGAAATATGTATAATGTAAATTTCTAATAATGAAAAGGATATCGCTGTTTGTCATTGTGTTACTATTTGCTCTCGTTGCATTTGTGGGGTGCCGCAAGGAATCGGTAGATTATGGTAATGTCGGCGTGGTGAATTTAAGTCTGCAGCGAGGCTACAAGACTGCAAACAAGGGCGCTGTCGAGTCGTTTGATGCTCGCGTGACTATATACTACAGCACCGAAGATACTATTAGCTACAACTGTCGCTTCATTGACACCGATGGTGACGATCACTATACCAACGACCCATCTGCTTTCGAAAGAATATATGTACGTCGCGATGCAGGCTTCTGGGTTGGCGTGTGGACTGTGATACAAGGCGATACGGTAAGTGGAATGACCGACCCTGCCAATTTGCTGTATTTGTCGGAGGAAAATCCCCTGCTCGATATTAACATAGTGCTTGTTGCCGGCTATCCACGTATTGTGGTAAGAACAAATACGGAAATTGTAGGAGAGGACATTCTGATTTTCGGCGAAGTGCTTGAAGGTGGTGATATGCTCGAGGAATATGGATTCGCTATTAGGCCAGGACAGCTCAGCGAAGACGAAAAGCGTTTGTGGGCAAGTCGTGTCCTTACAGAAAGGGACATGAATAATTTGTCCTCTTATGGCAATTATCAATTTTATGATGCAGAAATGCTTGAAACAGGAACCAATAGGTTTGGTTGTGCATTGGAAATGATGGACTTTGATACTGAGGAATATTCGGTGATTGCAATTGCTTGGCTGCGAGAAGGTGTCGATTCGCTGATGGCTTTTGTCCATAGTCCCGTAGTGATGATGAGGCTTTCTGATGGCAGTGGACCTGTAGAACCTATAAGCACAGACCCAACTTTTGAATGGATGAGAAATTCTGGAGACCCGGCTACTGGACTTGATGAATTTGGCTTGTCATGGCAGATAAATACTAAGGACGTTTTTGCACAAATAACGCCAGTTGATAATGCGAGATTGTATATATTGGAATCTTCTGATTATGCAATAACTGATATAAATACGTTAGAGGCAAGGTTGGCTTCGGAAACGGAGGCGACTGTGTATAATAATGTTAGTGTGACTACTAATAATACATACGATGATGTTATTGCTACTGTTTATAATGGAAAAACATATCTAATACATGTAACTAATTGTTCGGTTGAAGTTACTACTAATACTACTATAACCATTACTGGTACATATAAGGTTTGGGCACCTTACAGCGAGCCAACTGGCTATAAGGACGGCTATGGCTATGTCGATTTGGGCTTGCCAAGCGGCTTATTGTGGGCATACACCAATGTAGGTGCTAGCACTCCAGAAGACTACGGTAACTATTACGCTTGGGGCGAAACTGAAACCAAGGATACTTACGACTGGACAACCTACCAATATTGCAACGGCAGTGAAACAACATTGACAAAGTATTGTTCTGATGAAAGTTATGGTCAGGATGGTTTTACGGATTCATATACAACACTTGAGGCTTCTGACGATGCTGCTACAGCTAACTGGGGAACTAATTGGAGAATGCCAACACAGGACGAAATGCAGGAATTGATAGATAATTGTGATACTACTTGGACTGCTATTGATGGCATAAATGGACTGCTATTTACAAGCAGAGTGAATGGTAGATCTATTTTCCTGACCGCTGCTGGCAACTATGATATTACCAGTTTAAACAATCTCACCACCAGTGGCAACTATTGGTCGAGCTCGCTCAGAACGGATACCCCGAACTACGCGTGGTACCTCTACTTCAGTTCTGTCGATGGAACTTGCGGCGTGTTCGACTTCTCCCGTTTCTATGGGTACTCCGTCCGTCCTGTTTGCGTTCAGTCCAAGAAATAATCGGGGAGCTCTTCAAAACGCACAAAGTAGCAGTAATCTATCTCGGATTAGGCTCGGCATACATCGAGATTGCAAATAAAAATAATTCGGACAGCTTTTACACTGTCCGAATTAGCGTTTATGGCGTATAAATCAGTGAACTTAGAATAGGTTGGCGATGAGGTAGGTGACGTATGCCAATACCCACGCGACCGCCGTGTTGTAGAAGACCGAGAAGAATGCCCATTTTATCTTTCTGGTTTCACTTGCAACCGCGCCAATTGTGGCTATGCAGGGGAAGAATAGCAACATAAATACCATCAGTGCCAACGCCGATGAGGTTGTAAGGTCGCCCGATTTCTGGATAGCTTCGCCAAGGTCGTCCTCTTCGCTGGCGTACAGCACGCCGAGTGTACTTACAACTATTTCCTTTGCTGGTATACTCGATAGCACTGCCACGCTTATCTTCCAGTCGAAGCCCATTGGCGACATCACTGGGGCAACGAACTTGCCTATCATGCCGAGACAAGAGTTTTCGTATTGTATTTCGTTGGCTTCGGCTTCCGAAAGTTCTTCGGTTTGTG
>JAEEGF011449405.1_pt1 | contig 16864 bp, 15 predicted proteins | sample 9134171 | NCBI WGS metagenome assembly JAEEGF01 (sample SAMN16246542, study PRJNA631951) | gut metagenome | biome: gut microbiome; feature: rumen; material: AP-attached | host: Bos | place: Iran: Karaj | collected 2018-10 | reverse complement strand
GACACCGTCAAGGAGTTCCGTCACCGTGTGGCCGAGAACCTGCAGCCGAAGCTGGAGGAAGTCAACGCCGAGTTCCACATCTGTGGCCGTGTGCCCGCCGTTTCTGAGGTTCAGAAGATGATCGACCAGGCCAAGGAGCTCGAGCCCAAAATGACGTACTAATAGCCACAGATTACACAGATTCGCACAGAATAATTGATTTACACAGATTAAAATTTCACAGCAGGAATTGTTCTTGCTGTGAAATTTATATTTGTGAGATTCTCTTCTGTGATAATCTCTTAGTCTGTGAGAATCTGTGTAATCTGTGGCTACTGTAAGGGCTTGCCCAGTTTCTCCAAGGGTTTCTTGGGGAGTTTAGTCCATGTCTCTTTCCTAGGCACATTACTGTCCTCAAAGGCATTCTCCGTCACCACCTGTCTCCGCCACGTCAGATAGTTCTCGCTCGTGGTCTCCATATCCCCCGTGTTCCGCGACATGTTATGGTACTCCTTTCCTATCAGGTAGAAGTCGCCGTCCTGATAGCGATAAGAGAAATTACTGTTCTCAGTCCCCCAGCCGCCCATACTGGCGAACGTCTCCAGCGAGATCCTCAGCACGCCCTTCTCCGTGACTGTCAGACTCGCATCAATACTCACATACTCATCCTGACGGGCAGGAATCACCTGGTCGTACTGCCGCCACAACTGCATCTTGCCCTCCGCCGTACCGAAATACACGGCCAGCAGCGGCTGGTTGAAGTTATACACATACCCGTCGTCGCGCGTCTTCGTATTCTCCTTGAAGTCAGGCGACGCCACCACCACGAGATCCACAATGCCATCCTTGTTCAGGTCACCCGTCGCCTCCGTATGATCCCATCCTGCCGGCACAAGGTCTTCCACGCCCCTGCCCTGCTGCTGCAACTGCTGCGCACGGACTCCGGCACACAGGCCAACGAAGGCCACAATCAGGAACCTCCTTATAGTCATCATCGCGGGAATTCCTATGGCAGTCGTCAGTCAGTAGAGAGGATGAGCATCTTCTGCTCTGCGTCGAGAGCCGCCTTGATGTCCTTACCGCCAGACACCACCTTGCAGAGGCTGACCTCGTCGCCCTCGATGCTCGTCACCTTCAGACGACCAATCTGCTTGCGCGTTTCCTTGCCACCGATGCTTCCTATCACATAGACCGCAAAGTGAACGCCCTTCTGCAGACCGTGAGAGGAGCCGAGGTCGATATAGAGTTCCTTCTGCTTGTCCTTTTTCTCCATGCCGCGCTCCAGAATGTTGGCGGTATAGGGATAGACCGTGTTGTAAAACCTCACCACCTTGCTCCGCAGCCCCTCCAGGGCTTCCTTGATGGCCGTGTCAGCGCTATTGTACCACGACCAGCCGGTCCTGTTTACCTCAAACACCTGACTGTTGATGACGGTGCCTGTAGTAGCATTCTTCACGTTGAGCGTCAGGCTGATCTGGGCGTAGAACTGCGGGATCTTGTCCTTCTTGTTCGATGCGAGTCGCAGCTGGCGCGTCGTAGAGAGGTAGTTCACGACGCCGTCGAGAATGATGTTGGTCTCGCTGTTGGGTTCCACCTGGAGTCCGTCTGTGACCACGAAGCGCCTCACCTGTCCGAGGGCCGCGATGACGCTGGCGCGCACGGCATCGACATAGCCGGGCTGCTCAGTGGTCTGCTGGTCAGACATCACGTCGAGCACAGCACTTACCACTGTTCCCACTTTCGTCTTCGGCTCTTCCTTGATCGTGTAACTCAACTCGCCCACACTGACGTTCTTGAGAGCGTTCTCACTTTGTGCCATCACCGGCAGCGCCGTTAAGGCCGCCAATAGCATGACCATCATTTTCATTGTTCTCATCATGTTTATTATTTCCTTCATACTTTAATTCTCTTAAGTTAGACACATAATTGACTGCAAAGATAAAGTTTATTTTTGAGACGGACAAGAAAAACGGGAACTTTTTCTATTCTACACAGATTTGGGTCTTGGGCCAGTTGACGAGGAAGAGTTTATCAGTGGCACGGGTGAAAGCGGTATAGAGCCAGTGGATGTAGTCGGGGGTGAGCATATCGTCGGTCATATAGCCCTGATCGAGATAGATATGCGCCCACTGCCCGCCCTGGGCCTTGTGACAGGTGACGGCATAGGCGAACTTCACCTGCAGGGCATTGTAGTAACGGTCGGTCTTCAGTTTTGCGATGCGGTCTACCTTAACGGGGATGTCAGCATAGTCTTCCAGTACGGCATTGTAGAGCTGTTCCTGCTGGTCATGAGTAAGCGCAGGTGCCTCGGAGGTGAGGGTATCGAGGAGGACGGTGGCGGTGAGCTCGTAGTCGTCGTAATCAGGGAAGGTCATCGTGACCTCAGCGAAACGGAAGCCATAGAGCTCATGGGTGTTCCTGACCCGCTGCACCACGGCACGGTCGCCGTTGGCGATAAACTCCTCACTCCTCCAATAATAATTGTTCTTCACGATCATCAGGAGGTCACCACGGCAGAGTTCATCCTCACGATCGAGGACGGTATTGCGGATGCCCTGGTTGTAGATGTTCGCCCGTTTGTTGCTGCGGGTGATAACCATCGTCTCGTCCATGCCCACTCGGCTGTAGCTGGAAGCGAGCGACTCGATGAGTTCATCACCAGGGACGACAGTGATATCCGGAAAACCGCTGATGCGGATTTGGGGTAAAAGAACCACAGATTCCGCAGATTCTAACTGCGAGTAGCCATCTGCGAAATCTACGGTTAACCTTTTTCGTATCCTCGTGGCATTCCAAAGAATACCGGAATCCTCACTCTGACGGAGCACCTGATTGAGATCACACTCATAGACCGTCATACCATAACCTCGGAGCACATCGGCCATCAAGGCAGGACTCTCCTCCTCACCGACGGGCGGGAGCTGTGCCTTGTCGCCGATTAACAGCATTCGACAATTCTGGCCGTTATAGATAAACTCCATCAGATCGTCCAATAAACATCCGCTGCCGAAAGCCGACTCGCCAAGACCCAGGTTCGAAATCATCGAGGCCTCATCTATTATAAATAAGGTGTCACGATTCAGGTTGTTGTTCAGATTGAAGGCCGAAAGGTCACCAGCCGTCTTCTGACGGTAGATGCGACGATGGATGGTGTAGGCGGCATGACCGGCATACAGCGAGAACACCTTTGCGGCACGACCCGTCGGAGCCAGCAGAATGAGTTTCTGCTTCAGCGCCGCCAATGCTTTGACGATGGCTCCAGCGAGCGTAGTCTTACCCGTGCCTGCCGAACCACTGAGGATCATCACCACCTGTTCATCACGGTCAGTCATAAACTGCGTGAACACATCGATAGCCTGCTCTTGTTCTGGCGTAGGCGTCAATCCCAACGCCTGAAGGATGCGGTATTTGAGTTCGTCCTGAATCATAACAGCCACAAAGGTAGTCATTTTTAGCCACAGATTGCACAGATTAAGAATGATTAAGAATTTATTTCGTAAGATTCGGTGTAATCTGTGGCTTTTTTCGTACCTTTGCAGCCAAATGCAGAAATCAGACAAGATTATCAACATCATCCTGGCACTCGTGGCACTCGGCCTATTCGCCCTGTGTGTCTCAAGTGTGGTCAGGTAAGAGTTGACAATTGACAGTTGAGAGATGGAAGAGATACAGAACAGGAAACTGATTATGCGCATCGGGAGGAACACCCTCTCGTTCACCCTACCCGACCCCGCTGACAAGGAACGGCCACTCTGCTATGAGCCCTACGTGGTGAAGGGCGGTATCTCGATGGCTGCCAACCTCAGGGAGGCCCTGAAGACTGCTACCCTGCTATCGGCAGACGTGGCACGGGTGCAGGTGGTGCTCGACACCCCGTCGATGCTCGTGCCCATCGAACAGTTTGAAGAGGAAAACATCAATGATCTGTATGCTTACACCTTCGCCCCCAGCCAGGAGCCGAGGAAGATACTTTACAACGTGCTGCCCGACCTGAAGGCGGTCTGTCTCTTCCCCATCAACAAAGACCTGTATGGTGTGATCAACGACCGTTATGCCGATGTGCAGTTCATCCACGCCATGGCACCCGTCTGGCGCCACATGCACCAACGGAGTTTCACGGGCCACTTCAATAAGCTCTACGCCTCTTTCCTGGGTGGTCGTCAGCTCTGTCTGTTTGCCTTTCAGCAGAACCGCTTCAAGTTCTGCAACACCTTCGAGGCGACCCACGCCCACGATGCGCTCTACTTCATCCTCTATGTTTGGAAACAGTTACGCATGGACGTGCTCCACGACGAGTTGCATCTGTCTGGCGAGGTGCCCGAAGAGGAACTGCTCATGCAGGAACTGAAACAGTATTTGCAAAAGGTCTATGTCAGCAATCCCGCTGCTGAATTCAGCCAGGCACCCGCCACAAAGGTGAAGGGTATGCCGTATGATCTCATGACGCTGATCGTAAAGGGGAGATAGCATGCGCATTATTACTGGGAAATATAAGGGACGGCACTTCGATATCCCACGGAGTTTCAAGGCGAGGCCGACGACGGACTTCGCCAAAGAGAATATCTTCAATGTGCTGACGCAGTATATCGACTTTGAGGGAGCCGAGGCTCTGGATCTCTTCTCCGGCACAGGCAGCATCACCCTCGAACTGCTCTCCCGAGGTTGTAGCCGTGTGGTCAGTATCGAACTCGACCGTGATCACCACCGTTTCATCTGCGACTGTCTCAACAAGCTGGTGTCACAGGGGGACGGTTCTTTTGTGACATCTGCGATATCACAAAAGAACCGTCCCCCTGTGACACCTTTGCGCGCTGACGTCTTCCGTTATATCAAATCGTGCAAGCAGCAGTTTGACTTTATCTTCGCAGATCCGCCATACACCCTGAAGGAGCTGCCGACGATTCCCAGCCTCATCTTTGAGCGAGGGCTTTTGAAAGATGGTGGCATCTTCGTTTTCGAGCATGGCAAAGACAACGACTTCTCCCATGATCCACACTTCGTGGAGCACCGCAGTTACGGAAGCGTAAATTTCTCGATTTTCAGAACAACGGGGCCATCAGGCGAGTGATGCTCTCCCACAGACGGATGAAGAAGTTGGCACGCATGCGTTCCGGCAGGTCTGTCAGTGCAACGGCCTCTCGTTCGTCGTCAAGGAACACCTTTTTCATCCTGAGCGCCACACCCTCGTCGTAGAAAAACGCATTGGCTTCGAAATTATTCTCGAAGCTGCGGAAGTCAAGGTTCGTGGATCCACAAGTGCTGACGGCATCGTCGCACACCATCACCTTCGAATGGAGGAACCCTGACTGATAAAGACTCACTTTCACCCCAGCCTCTGCCACCTCACGCAGATAGCTGCGACTGGCCCACTCTACGAAACGCGCATCACTATGCCGGGGACAGAGCACACGCACGTCGACGCCAGCCAAAGCCACCGTCTTCAAGGCGAAGAGCACAGGGTCGTTGGGCAGGAAATAGGGTGTCTCGAGGTAAAGGTATCGACGGGCACCCGTAATGATTCGAACAAAGCCCTGCATGATCTCCGGATAAGGCGTGACAGGACCGCTGGTAACGACCTGAACAAGACAGTTGTTGGCAATCTGGTCTCCCATTTCGGAAGTATGCTGCGGATAGAACTTACGGTCGGAGAGCAGGGTACGGTCTACGAAATACCAGTCTACAAGGAACGCCCGTTGCAAAGCATTGACGGCACCACCCGTCACCCGCAGCATCGTGTCGCGCCACGGCTGACCGTTCGAACCTTTCACATAGCGCAGGGCGAAGTTCATACCACCGATGAATCCCACCAGACCGTCAATGACGATGATCTTGCGGTGGTTACGATAGTTCACCTTACTCGTAAACGACGGGAAGTGCACAGGCATGAACGCCACCGCTTCGATACCCTCCTCACGCATCCGTTCAAAGAACTGACGTTTGACATTCCAACAACCCACATCGTCATAGATCACTCGTATCTCCACCCCCTCACGGGCCTTGGCGATGAGTGCATCGGCAATCAGCGTACCCAAGGCATCGTCGGCAAAGATATACATGTCCACGTGGATATGACTGCGGGCCTTGCTGATCTCCTGCAACAAGGCAGGGAAGAACTGGTAGCCGTCGGTATAAATGTCCACCTTATTATCTTTGAAAGGCAAGGCGAGGTTCTGGTTGATGAAGAGGTCGATGAGTGGTTTCTGCTTCTCAGGCAGACGGAGGTTCTGCTGTTCGACGAACTCCAGCATCGATCGTTTCGTCAACTGGTTCATGCTCCTTTCGCTGACATAGCGTTCCTTGCGGGTATTGATGCCGAAAAAGAGGTAGAACACGACACCTGCCACAGGCACGAACCAGATCACCAGCGCCCAGGCAAGGGTCTTGGCGGGCTGCCGGTTGTCGAGCACCACATGGATAATGGCCAGGATGGCGATCAACTGCGAGACGATGACAAAAATAACGTTCCAACTCATCTTATCACGTCATTGCCTAATTGTCGGGCGAGGGCGTCACGGATCTGCTGGGTGTCGCGGAACTCCTCCAGCAACTGTTTCATCCGTTCCATGTCGCTGCCCACGGTCTTCAACTGCGCCTGTATCTCCTTGAGCCGTTTCTCAATAATGTCCATCCGCAGGTCGAGTACAAGATGGAGCACCCGCTGACGTAGACCACCCTCACGCTCCTTGGGCTGGAAGCCGGGTGTCAGCTGATGACGGTCGATGGCCAGATTGGCAGCCAGAGAACTGATGGCGATATCTGGATGGTGCATAAAATACTCCTCAGCCTTGAAACCTTCCTCACTACTATGTACAGCCGCCTCAGAGAGGATCTGATTGTAACGCTCATCGTGGAACGACAGGCCGTCCTGTCCCAGGTCGTAGGCGATATACTGTGCCACTGTCAAGTCGATGGTCTGCCCGTCTTCCGTCTCAATGCCCTCGAAAATAACCTTCTCGCCATCGCGGACAACAGACTGCACAAGCAAGCGTTCCACTTCGGCAGAAGGTGAGGAGTTCAAGGAGTTAATGGAGTTCAGGACATTACCACTTTCCGTAACAGGATTATCCCTCGAACTATTGTCTTGGACTCCCTGGACTCCTTGAACTCCCAGAACTCCATGATTCTGTCGTTCCCGTTCCTTTGCCTTCTCCTCAATCTCCTTGCTGATCATCCCGTTCATCGAGTTGAGCAGTGTCTGCTCCTTGATACCCATACGCTGGGAGAGTTCACTGAGGTAGGTGGAGCGCAGGATCTGGTCAGGTATGACGGAGATGCTCTTCACGATGCCACCGATGGCCTCGGAGCGCTTCACGGGATCAGTCACATTCTCCACCGTCAGACGGGTCTTGAACGAAATGAAGTCCGTGGCATTCTTCTCGATATAGTCCTTGAACTCCTGAGCAGAATGTTTCTTTGAGAACGAGTCGGGGTCGTCGCCGTCTGGCAGCAACAGCACTTTGATGTTCATGCCCTCTGCCAACAGCATGTCCGTACCTCTCATGGCGGCATGGATACCTGCCTCATCACCATCATATAATAAGGTGATGTTCTGCGTGAAGCGACGCAACAGTTTGATCTGATGCACGGAGAGGGCCGTACCGGAGTTGGCGACAACGTTCTCGATGCCGCACTGGTGCATGGCAATCACGTCGGTATAGCCTTCAACCATATACACCCTATCCTCCTTCGCGATAGCCTTCTTCGCCTGATAGAGTCCATAGAGCTCACGTTCCTTATGATAGATCTCCGAGTCGGGAGAGTTCACGTATTTCTGTTGCACGCCCTTCGTCCTGGAGTCCAACAATCGACCTCCGAAAGCCACCACCTTGCCGCTGACGTTCAGCCAGGGAAAGATCACACGACCAGCGTAACGGTCGCGCAACGCGTCTTCGCCAAAACAGAGCCCCGTCTTCACCAGATACTCCGCTTTGTATCCCGCCTTCTGTGCGGCAGTGGCCAGGGCGTCACGCTTAGGCAGGGCGAAGCCGAGGTTGAACTTCGCGATGATATCGTCGCGGATACCACGACTGCGGAAATACTGTTTGCCGATGGCGATGCCGTCGGGATCGTTCTTCAGGATATTCTCAAAGTATTTCATCGCCCACTCGTTGACGATGAACATCGACTCACGGTCACTCTGTTCCTTCTTCTCCTCGTCAGTAAGTTCCTTCTCCTGTATCTCGATATTGTATTTCTTCGCCAGCCAGCGCAAGGCCTCGGGATAGGTGATCTGTTCGTGCTTCATCAAGAAGTTGATGGCCGTGCCACCCTCGCCACAGGCGAAACACTTGCAGATCTGTTTCGACGGCGACACCATAAACGACGGGGTCTTATCGTCATGGAACGGACACAGGCCCTTATAGTTCACGCCTGCCTTCCGCAACGTCACGAACTCCCCCACCACGTCGACAATGTTCGTGGCGTCCATGATCTTATCTATCGTCAGTCTGTCTATCATTTGGGATGCAAAGATAACACATTAAAATTGATTCACCAAATTAATTCGACAATATTGTTGTATTAAAGAGAAATATGTTATGACGTTGGAACGACGAAAAAGTTAATTTATTAAAATTCAGCAGGGAGTTTTACCCGTCTTGTAGAAAAAAATGAGTACCTTTGTCATCCAATTCCTAAATGTATGAGACCATTAAACTTATTCAAGGTACAAAGACTTGCACGGATTTTCGTAGTAGTCATGCTGCTAATGAGTACCATGACGGCATCAGGGCAGACTGTAGCCGAAGAACTGAAGGCTGATCCTAACCGTGGGGCTGGAAATTTCTACGCCCTCCCCATTGGCAAAATGCCAAAGGACACGCCTGCCCCTATGGGAAAGAAACCTTTCTACATCAATCACTACGGCTGTCCAGGCTCTTATTATCGCGAGATAGAATCCGTCTATGAGGAGCCTTATGCCGTGTTTGCCAAGGCCGATAGTCTGGGCAAACTGACGAAACTGGGACAGGATGTAAAAAAGCGCCTCGAGCTGCTGCGCCAGGATGCCAAAGACCGCATAGGCGAACTGACGACGAAAGGCGTAGAACAATGCCGTGACCAGATTCGCCAGATGGTGAAACGCTTCCCTGACATACTTACCCCAAAGGGTTATTATAGTTGTCGCAGCATTGTGCAGAACAACTGTATTATGACGCTCCAGGAGAGCCTGGTGGAGTTGTCGTCGATGATGCAGCCCATGAAGACAAATGTCATAGCCACGCATAGAGAGGACAGGTTCATGGCCCCCCAGGACAAGGTGCTCGAAGCCATGCGCTGGGACTCGCTGACTCTGGCCCGCTACAACCGTTTCCTGGCACTCAACACGGGTAATGCCCGTCTGATGGAGTCGCTCTTCACCGACCAGAATTTCCTGATCAACCAAGTCGATCCCGAGACACTCAGCCGCCAGCTCTACATCCTTGCCGGCAGCATCCAGCACACCGAGCTCGCTGGCACCGTAACACTCTTCGACCTCTTCACGCCTACCGAGATTCAGAGCCACTGGAAGAAACTGAACGCCAAATACTACATCACAAATGGCGCCTGCACCCTGAACGGTGGGACACAACCCTTTATGCAACGTTCCCTCCTACGAAATATGATCCACATGGGTGACAGTGTGGTGAAACGTGAATACCCCATGGTACACCTGCGCTATGTCAACGAAAACGTGGTGATGGCACTGGCCTGCCTGATGGAGCTCGACAACTGTGGCCTGCAGACCGACAATCTCGATGCCCTTGGCGACATGGGCTGGGCTACTCATCGCATTGCCCCCCTCAGTGGCAGTGTCATGATTGTCCACTACCGCAGTGAAGTGGGCGACCCCGATGTGCTCGTGAAAGTATTACTGAACGGGAACGAGGCCCGCCTGCCTATCGAAAGCGACTGCGCCCCCTACTACCACTGGGAGGATGTGAAGCGCTACTACCTGCGCAAACTCTACCGTTACGAGAATATCCGACTGAATAAAGAGGTGATGAAATAATGAATTATTGAAAGTATGAAAAAAATAAGTTATACGCTATTTCTCCTTCTCACCTTCTCATCTGCATACGCCCAGACGGTGAGGGATCTTATCATTCAAAAGCCCGTCTATGCCTCATGTAACTATAACACCTATCCAGACAGCATTCCTAACGACCTGACGCCGTCGCCCGAAGGCAAGAAGCCTTTCTACATCTCGCATTACGGCCGTCATGGGTCGCGCTACATCAGCAGCCGAAGCGGATACGACATCCCCTTCAGGATGATTGCCCATGCCGATAGTGTCAATGAACTGACACCCACAGGTGAGCGTGTATTCGATGAGATGAAACTCGTCATGGCCGACACCGAGAGACGCTGGGGAGAACTCACGAGCTATGGCAAGACCCAGCACCGCAGAATAGCCCGAAGAATGTTGGAACACTTTCCAGAGGTATTCCGCGACGATGCACGCGTTAGTTGTGTCAGCACCATCGTACCCCGATGCATCGAGTCGATGGGTGTCGCTATGGCTGAGATGAAACAGGTAAATCCCAAACTGCGCATCACCATGGTGGCATCGCAGCGCAACCAGTGGTACATGAACCACCAGGACCGAAAACTGCGCAAGAACTATATGACCCCTGAGGCCAAGAAAGCTTACGACGCCTATATCTCCAGCCGACTGGGCAACAGCCGACTGATGGAGCTCATCTTCAAGAATCCCGATATCGTCAAGGAGATTGTCGACGAGGAGAAGTTCAACTACTACCTGATGAAGATGGGGCTCTTCCAGCAGAACACTCACCTCTATAAGAACACCTACTTGCAGGATCTCTTCGAGACCGACGAACTCTACCATATGTGGCAGATCGACAATGTTTACTGGTATATCCAGCACGGTGCCTGCAAACTCAATGGCGGCAAGCAGCCCACCAGCCAGAAGCCCCTGCTACGACAGCTCATTGCCGATGCCGACAGCTGCATCAGGCTCGACAAGCCTGGCGCACAGTTGCGCTACGGCCACGATACGGTGCTGCTGCCACTGGTATGTCTGATGGGTATCAATGGCTTCGATCTGGCTACAGACAACTTCGATGAACTCGAAGAGAAGGGCTGGTGGTGCTCCGATGTCTTCCCCATGGCTGCGAACCTGCAGTTCATCTTCTACCGCAGCAGCCTGAAAGACAAGGATGTGCTCATGAAGGTGCTCCTGAACGAGAAGGAAGCCACACTGCCTATCGCTACAGACTGCGCACCCTATTACCACTGGGCCGATGTCCGTAGCTACTGTTTAGGAAAGCTGGAAAATAATCCCTGATTATATCACGGTTTCATGAACACGAAGTAGACGGCTGCCACCAGACAGAGGGCAGCTGCAGCGTGGTTCCAGTGCAGTTGTTCGTGCTGGAAGATGAGATTGGCTATCACAGCGAACACCACTAATGAGATACACTCCTGAATGACCTTCAGCTGTACAAGGTTGAAGGGTCCGCCGTTGTCTACAAAGCCCAGACGGTTGGCAGGCACCTGACAGCAATACTCGAAAAAGGCGATCATCCACGAAAAGGCTATCACAAGGTATAGCGGCCAATTGGTGGAAACGCCCGACTGCTGGAGGCGCAGGTGACCATACCAGGCGAAGGTCATAAACACATTGCTCATAATGAGCAGCAGAATCGTATAAATACCGTTTGTCATTTCATCATTACATTAAACACATCTATTTGCCAAAGTAGTCCCTGACCTTCTCCCAATTCACATCAACCACCTCTGCCGGCTGGTCAAAGTCGGTAGCAGAGACTTTCTGGTTCTTGATGTCGAAACGAACCACAATTCTATCCTCTACACTTACGCCAGCACTCAAAGAGTCGAGGCGAATGACATCGAAACGGTCATCATCAATCTTAGAATCCATGAGACACTCTCCGTCTGTCTTCAGATACCATGTCAGCGTGTCAGTGTCATTGACGTCCTGCTCTATGGACCTGACCGTCACCATAGCCGAATTCTTCACCATATTGAACTTTTGATTGTGAAAGAAGATTGCACCACCGATAGCCGCGCCGATGAACACAGCACAGACAACAGGCTGCACCAGACAACCTATGGCAAGGCCCTTCCACCGTCTGCGAAAATATCCATACAGGGGAATGACCGTCGATATGGCGATGACTATGGCGCCAAAAACGACCACAAAAAATGCTATTGATAAAAGTTCTTCCATAAAAATGTCTGTAAACTATAAACCGTAAACTATCCCCTTACTTCCTCTGTATAGCGAACATGGTGAGGTCGTCGCTCTGCTCCGCATCACCCACGAACTGTCCGACGGCTGCGCTCATGGCAGCGATGAGTTCCTGCGGGTTGTTGCCAGCAGCCTTTGCTGTGTCCATCACCCGATCCATTTCGAATTGATTATGGTCGATGTCCTCGGCCTCGTTCAGACCGTCGGTATAGAGGAAGAGGGTGGCACCGCGTTTCAATTGTATCTGCTGACGGCTGAATTCCCATTCTGGGAAAACACCCGCAGGGATGTTCGGGTCGCATGGCAGCAGACTGACCTCACTGTCTGTCAACAGCAGCGGCATGTCGTGGCCGGCATTACAGTAGTCCATGTTGCCCGTTTTCAGATCCATCACACCCACGAAGAGGGTAACGAACATATTGGTCTCGTTGTTGTCGCTCAGCGAATCGTTGATGCCCATCACCATCCGCTCTGGCTCCGCCGTGTGGGCTGCGATATTGCGGAACAGTGATCGGGTGACCGCCATGACCAGCGATGCAGGAACGCCCTTGCCCGATACGTCTCCAATGCAGAAGTACAGCTTCTCGTCACGGATGAAGAAGTCGTAGAGGTCTCCGCCTACAGCCTTGGCTGGCGTCAACTGTCCGAAGATGTCAATGTCTTCGCGACTGGGGAAGGCCGGATAGGTCTTCGGCAGCATACTCATCTGTATGCCATGGGCTATCTTCAGCTCATTCTCTATCGAAGCCTTTGCCGTGGTGGTCTTCTTCAAGTTCTCAATATATTCGGTCAGCGAGTGCTGCATATTCTCGAACGAGTCGCGCAACTGGCATATCTCGTCGCGATGCTTGATGGTCGGCAGCGGGGTGTCAAACTGTCCCTGAGCCACCTTGTCAGCAGTGTCTGCCAATTGCTTCAGGGGCTGTGCCGTACGCCTGATGGTGAGGAAGCATACCAGGAAAGTAACCGTCAGCACACCAACGATAACTAACAAAATGACGATGCCCATCACCACGCCTACAAAGTCTATTCCATATGTTGGGACAGTTGCCATCAGTATCCAGTCAGTATCCGTCAAGGGCGAAAAGAACACATACGACTCTTTTCTGTTCACCACCACAATGTTGCTCGTCTCCTGATCACTGGTCTTACGCTCCTTGATCTGATTGACGATTTTCTCTGCCACACCAGGTTCGTCGGCGTCCTTCACGTGTACAAAAAAGTTTCCCTTCTTTATGCGCCGGTGGTCAGGATGGGTGATATAGGAACCGTTGCCCGATAGCACTAAACTATGTAGCACACCGGAGAGCCCCACGATATCTTCGTCGAAGATGCTGTCTTGCTCCTCTAATATCTGCGTCACAAAGTCGAGCGAGAGGTCGGCACCCAGAATTGCCACAGTACTACCCTGCGAGTCGCGGATGGGACAAATATAGGCCACAAGTGGTGTCTTGGCATCCTGACCGTCGAAGAAGGGCTCCGACCAGTAGGCCGAGTCTCTGGCGATGGCAGTCTTAAACCATTTGGCACTCAGGTAGTCATTATTAGCACTACCCAGTTGTCTGGTCACCACTTGCATACTGTCGTTATGCCAGGCATACGGGCAGAACCATCTCCCTTTCTGGGGATAGTAGTTGTCAACGAAACTGATGCCGCAACTGCGTATCCGGGGGTTTTGTGTGACGATGCGCTCCACGATGGCCTGCATCTGGTCTGGCTCCTTCAGGTGACGCTCAATGTCGAAGAGGTTGTTCTTGACGGCCACAGACACATCCGATATCAAATTGTTAATGGCTCTGTCCGAAGACCTCATACCAACACGGAAACTGTTGGCGCTGACATCCACCACGAAATCCTTGCTAAACACGTAAAGATAATACGACAGACCGCCCATCATGATGAGCAGCACCAGTATCACCCAGCGCGACAACCTGGAAGCAAACGAATGATTATATTTCTTTTCTTTCATATTGTTAGTTGTGGCTGCAAAGATACAATTAATTTGTGAAAGTGTATGAATTCTGATTGATTATTTTCAATTTTCATCCAAATAAATTGCACAAATCGGCCAAAGTGTGCACAAATGTATTGTTTTTGCGCCATTTATGCGACTATATGGGTAAAATTGAGTACCTTTGCACCAGTCAATTCTAACCCGAACCGAAATGAGAAAGATCTTTTTATCCATCATCGTGCTACTCACAGCCACCAGTATAAGTGCCAAGACGATACTGATGAACTCGGAAGTAGACAGCCTGTGGCGGCAGACGACCATCAGCGTCAAGAACGGTGGTCAGGCCCCCGACGTGATGACACTGCTCCATGCCTTCCATCAGGCATTGCCCACATGGGTGGTAGGCGAGGTGCTGGATCAGCAGAAAAAGCCCGTCCCAGGCACCAAGCGCAACGGCACGACGTTGCTGTATGAGAACAACGAAGAGGATGAACTCCGCATCCTCATCGATCCGAAGAACGGTTATGCCTGCTACGAGTCGCTGACGGATGTAGACCAGATGTCGTGTTGTGTCTGGCGACGCACCAACGGCCACCGCATCTTCGCCATCAGCCTCTACGAACAGCACGACATGCCGCAGAACCTGCTCTGTTGGTACGACTACGACCCTCAGACGCAGACGATGAAGCCCGAGCGCAGTCCGATGGACGACTATCAGAAACCATTCCCCCTCGGGGAGGTGAGCTGGACGCTACCCGAGAAGGGCACCGACTTCGTCATCAACGAATACTCCCCCTTCTATCCCACCCTCAGGCGCATCTACACATGGGACGGAATGAAACACCAATTCTCAAAGATACAGTTGGAGGACTTTGAATATCAGGAGTTTGGCGACGGCGAGTGGACCAAGGCCAGCGGTGAGGGTTTCAAGGAGGTGGCTTTCGTGGATCTGGACGGCAAGGGCTATCCCCTACTCTGTCTGAGGAAGGCAAAAGAGTCTGATGACATGCTGATTCTGGCAGAGTTCAAGGGCAAGATGCAGACGGTGGCCATCAGCGACATGTTCCATAGCATCCGGGGGTTCTTCCACGTGAAGCCCGAGCAGGATGCCCCCTGGACAGGAAAGGAGGTCGTGGCCTATACCAGCGACTTTATGCACATCAGCTATTTCGTCGTGATAATAGACGGCTACATCAGGTATTTCGTGACGGAATCGCCTTTGACTGACGAGGATGGCGAAGAGATAGGATGGGAGCCGCAGATCACCGGCTATGGTTCGAAGGAAGAGAGCATCCATATCATCCATGCCAGTGTGGCGGATCACGTCGAAGTAAATCCCCAATGGATGCCTTTCGAATTCAGTGGCAAAACAGAATAAATGAATTGATTATTATCAATTTCCATCTAAATTAATTGCACAAATCGGCCAAAGTGTGCACAAATCGGCTGATTTTGTGCAATTTATTTGGCTGTGTGCGCAAAAAGCAGTACCTTTGCACCCGCTTTTGAGACAGAGTATCATTTTTAAGACAAAATAACAGAATAACATATTTATTATTTATGGCATTAAAAATTGTTGTGCTGGCCAAGCAAGTGCCAGACACCCGAAATGTGGGTAAGGACGCAATGACTGCCGAAGGAACGGTGAACCGTGCTGCCCTACCCGCCATCTTCAATCCAGAAGATTTGAACGCCCTGGAACAGGCCCTTCGCCTGAAAGAACAGAATCCGGGCTCAACAGTAGGAATCCTCACGATGGGTCCTCCACGTGCAGGTGAAATCATCCGTCAGGGACTCTATCGCGGCGCTGACACAGGCTGGCTGCTGACAGACCGTCTCTTCGCCGGTGCCGATACCCTCGCTACCTCTTATGCTCTCGCCACTGCCATCAAGAAGATTGGCAACGTGGACATCGTGATCGGTGGCCGTCAGGCTATCGATGGTGATACCGCTCAGGTAGGTCCTCAGGTGGCTCAGAAGCTGGGCCTCAACCAGGTGACTTACGCTGAGGAGGTTCTCTCAGTGAAAGATGGCAAGGCAACCATCAAGCGCGTCATCGACGGTGGTGTGGAGACCGTAGAGGCTCCCCTGCCTGTGGTGATCACTGTGAATGGTTCAGCTGCTCCCTGCCGTCCCCAGAACGCCAAGCTGGTGATGAAGTACAAGCGTGCTACTTGTCCCATGGAGCGTCCTGCCGAGGGTACGGCTTACGACAAGCTCTATGAGGAGCGCCCCTATCTGACACTGAATCAGTGGAGCGTGGCCGATGTCGATGGCGATGTGCAGCAGTGTGGTCTCAGTGGCTCGCCCACCAAGGTGAAGGCCATCAAGAACATCGTGTTCCAGGCTAAGGAAAGCAAGACTCTCACTGCCTCTGATGCTGACATTGAAGGAATGATCAAGGAGTTACTGGAAGAGAAAATTATCGGCTAATGAATTATAAGAAACGAATGTGAATAATAAGAATAATTTAACCCACAAATAAGAATAAATATTTATTATTTCAATTCGTGAAAAAATTATTCACATTATGCAGATTTGTTTCAGTAAAAAAGGAAGATTATGAATAATGTATTTGTATATTGCGAAATAGAAGGCACATTAGTGCAAGAAGTTTCCCAGGAACTCCTGACAAAAGGCCGTAAGTTGGCCAATACACTGGGTGTTGAGCTCCACGCCGTGGTGGCTGGTACTGATATCAAGGGCAAGGTGGAGGA
>JAEEGF010676971.1_pt1 | contig 16867 bp, 10 predicted proteins | sample 9134171 | NCBI WGS metagenome assembly JAEEGF01 (sample SAMN16246542, study PRJNA631951) | gut metagenome | biome: gut microbiome; feature: rumen; material: AP-attached | host: Bos | place: Iran: Karaj | collected 2018-10 | reverse complement strand
GCTATGGGTATGCTTTCAGTAATACTATTTGGTACGAAAAGCTACCAGATGGAGTTGTCATTATTAATGATTTTTTATACAAATTCAAAGGAGAGGTTAAGAACAATCCCCTAATCATTCCAGAGGGGACCATTGCTATTTGTGGACGTGCATTCGAGGGCTGCACCTCGCTTAAGAGCATTGACATACCTGACTCAGTGACGGAAATAGGTTGGTGGGCATTCGAGGGCTGTACGTCGCTCAAAATCATTGACATTCCTGATTCAGTGAAGAAAATAGGTAATTGTGCATTCTCTGGCTGTACCTCGCTTGAGTGCATTGACATACCGAACTCAGTGAAGGAAATTGGTTGGGAGGCTTTCGGTGGCTGCACCTCGCTTAAGGACATCCACTCAAGGATAGATAATTTAGATAACATTGTCATTTCCGACTATGCCTTTAAGGGTCTTAACAAAAACGAATGCACGTTGTATGTGCCCCCTGGCACCCGATGGGCATATAGGCACCATAAAGTATTTGGGGTATTCAAGAAAATGGAGATTAACGAAACCTGTCGGGACAACGAAAAATGATCGCGTTTAAATAGGATTTCTTATGGCTCATGGTCACAATCCCTTTTATCCTTTAGATCCTAAGACCAGGGGCAAAGGTGCGAAGCACCTCTCCTCACACTCCTAAACTCCTTAGACATTCTATCCGCAGAAGATAACATCTATATTAAGGGAGAAGGCATTTCGTGCCTTGCCTCAACACTCCTCGATTCACAGATTACTTTAACATGATTCGTTGAGAAGTCACTTTTGAAACAAATGGTTCTAATGGAACAAAATTCCTATAATTAGAATTATTCGTGATACAATTATTCAAATCCGTTTCAAAAAAAGGAAAATTCGTGAGTCAAAATAAGACCAATTTGGATGATTCGTTTCTCAATAAAATCTCATTCATTCCCCCTCTAAAAAAACGAATCCTTCACGTCTGTCTTCTGACACAGAGCTTGTAAGGAGTGCTGTGAAGGATATTGTCGTACATGGCAGAAAACAAATGAAAAGCAAAGGAAGCCACGTTCCTTTGCCTTTCATTCTATCTGGGCCAGAGAGGGCGCCGACCTATCGCCTCAGCACTTTCTTTCCGTTGCTGATGACGATGCCCTTGTAGCCTCCCTTCACCTTCTGGCCCGAAAGGTTGTAGATGGGTCGTTCGGCATGCTGCGATGACTGTTCGGCATCGTTGATGCCAGTGCTCTTGGTGCAGGTGAGCTTAATCTTGTCGATGTTGCAGTTGCTGCCCGTGATGGTGAGTCGCAGGATCTGCTCGCCTTGGTCCAGATTCAGGAGGAGCTTTTCCGTCACCGTCTTGTACGTGCCCCAGTCGTTGTTGCCCGTTTGTGGTACGTTGATTTGGCAGAGGTTTCTCACCGAGCCGTTCTTTACCACGCCGAGCTTGAAGCCTGAGTTGGTGGTGCCCGAAGATACCGTTGCCTCGCACGAGTATTCGCCAGCCTCCGTCACGTTGATGGTGTACTCCAACCATTCGTCGGTAGCCGTATAGCCGATGGCCACGCCGTTGTTGCCCTTCACGAAGTCAACGCCCTCGGCATCTGTGCGATAGTTGGAGTCGCCTTGCCTCTCGCTGTCAGAATCGTGGAAGGTGAGTCCTTCGCCGCCCTTGTCGAAGTTCTCGGCCTGGAAGGTGCCAGGAATCTGTATCGCCGTGGTGTAAGGCGAACGTTTGCCATTCACCTTCAGCACCCGCTTTGCCGATATGTTCTCCTTGCCTTCGGCACTGGTGGCGATGGCTGTGATGTCGTAGTTGCCCTTGGCGGTGGGCTTGAACACCAGCTCATAGGGAGCCTCCGTCAGTGTGCCTATCAGCAGGTCGTTGGCATAATACCGCACGCTGGCGATGGTGCTTGTGGTGCTCTTCGCTGTGACCTTGATGGTCGTGGAGTCGCCCACGGAAATGGTCGATGGCAGGAGCGAGCTGACGGTGACGCTGATGCCGCTGTCCTTCTCGTACCGACGGAACGTCATGCTCTTGATGTAGAAGCCGCCCTTGTCGATATTCAGGCAAAGGATGTGGCGTCCGGCTGTGAACGGCTTCAGCAGGATGCAGTGCATGGTCTGGAAATTGGTGCTGCTGCCCGTCTTGGGCACTCCTACGAGGTCGGAGTAGTAGGTCAAATCGTCCATTCCGTACTCGGCCAGGTGGAAGCCACCGCCCGCATTGGTGGCAGCCACCTCCACATCCATCGAATAGAGGCCCTCCTCCTTCACGTCGACGGTGTATTCCATCCAACCGTCGTCCTTTGTCGCAGTAGTCGTGTTGCGCGTGGCGTTGTTGTAGGCCACGCCGGCAGCTCCCTTGTCGTATTCCGTGGCGATGATGGTGCCCGGCAGCTCAGGAACGGTCTCGTTGAAAGGCCCGCGCTTGGTGGTGGAGCTGAGCACGTTGAAGCGCGACAGACGCTCATACGTAGAGCCATCGGTGCACGTGGCGACAGCCTTCAGGGTCTTCCAGCCTGTCGACGAGTTCGATGGCACGTTATACTCCACTACGTAGGGAGCCTCGGTCATGGTGGCAATCAGTTCGGTGCCCACGTAGAGTTCTATCTTCTCGATGGTTTTGGTGGCCATGCTGGCGCGCACCTTGATGGGGAGCACGTCGCCCTTTGCCACCTTCAGGTCTCTGGGCCTGATGTAGATGGAGGCCTCTTTCTTCATGCCGGGGAACGGACTGACAGCCGTCTTGGCTTCTTCGCTCTGCATGTACTGGCGCAGCCAGGTCATGGCGGGCCGGTCCTGCCCGTTCTTGATGAGGCCCGAATTGCCGTCGGTGGTCCATGTGGCACCATAGATGTAGCCCCAAAGCGTTATGCCTGCACAGTAGTCTTTCTCCCACATATAAGGTATCTGCTCCTGATAGCGCTGCAGCTGCAAAGCGTCGTCGGTAGTACCGATGTCGTATTCTGTGCTGTACATCGGCATTTTCAATGCTGTTTGGATTTTTTGTTCCGATTGCTTGAACTTCGAGAGACTGCAGTCTGTCAAATCGTGCGACTGGCAGCCATAGGCATCGATAGGTGCACCAGCGTCACGCAGGGTGCGGACAAGTTCAATATAGTTGTCAGTGTCCCACTGGAAGGTGTTATAGTCGTTGTAAATCAAGATGGCGTTGGGCCAGCGCTCATAGGCCATCTCGAATGCCTTTATCAGCCAGTCGTAGCCCGTTTTGCCGCCTCCGCCCAGCGATGCCTTCATCATCGGGTTGCCATTTTGGTGCATGCCAACGGCCTCGTTCACCACGTCGATCAATGGCAGAGTGGCATATTTGCTCTTTACTGCGTTGTACCATTTCACGATAGACTGGTAGCGCTCCTTCGGCGAGAGGTTTTCGAGCCAGCCAGGGTATTGGGCACCCCATACCAATGCGTGGAACTTATAGGGGAAATTGTGCTGCTTGGCATAGTTGAATGCCCTGTCGCATCCCCAGTTGTAGCTATTGCGCGTCCCCTCAACCGAGCCCCACTTGGATTCGTTCTCACAAGTGATTTGGTTCCAAAGCTGCCAGAAGGGTGCTACACCGCCTCCGGCGTCCACTTGATAGCGGGTGGTGATGTTGCCCAGAAACTTGTCGGGATTGCTCGACAGCTGAGCCTGGGCTTTGCTTGCCGGCAGCCAACAGCAGACCGCGCTGAGCAGCACAGCAGGAAATGAGCGTAAAAATTGTTTCTTCATAGACATGACAGTTTTAATTATTAATATTGTGCAAAAGTACGCATTTCTGTACAAAAAAACTTTGCTCAATGTAACAAAAGTTATGCAAATCGTTTTTTGCGCCCCTCCAAAGCATTTGTTTTGCCATAAAATGGCATACTTCACCAGAGTTTCAAAGAATTTTGTGCTGGTTGTTTCGTGGCAACGCGTTGTCGTGTGACGACGAGAAAAGTAGGGGAAAACAAAAGTTTTCCATGGCCAAAAAGCAAAGCACAGCTGTTCAGCAGATTGACGTTTTTTAACGGAAAAAAAGCTTTTCAAAAAAACAACTTCATAATTATTTGTGCTATCTTTGCAGTTGTTTTCCGTATAACACTAAAAGCTTAAAAAAATAATTCAGTATGATACAGACAGTTGTAAAACGCGATGGGCGTATTGTGGGCTTCAACGAGCAGAAGATCATGGCCGCCATCCGCAAGGCCATGATGGCTACCGACAAAGGCGAGGACGAGCGGCTGGTGGGTGTCATCACCGACCATGTGGCCCAGCGCGGCAAGTCGCAGATGAACGTAGAGGAGATTCAGGATGCCGTGGAGATGGAGCTGATGAAGAGCAGCCGCAAGGATGTGGCGCAGAAGTACATCGCCTACCGCCACCAGCGCAGCGTGGCGCGCAGGGCGAAGACGCGCGACATCTTCCTCGACATTGTGAACGTGAAGAGCAACGACATCACCCGCGAGAATGCCAACATGAACGCCGACACTCCCGCCGGCATGATGATGAAGTTTGCCAGCGAGAGCACCAAGCCCTTCGTCGACGACTACCTGCTGAGCGACGACGCCCGAGAGGCGGTGAAGCAGAACCTGCTGCACATCCACGACAAGGACTACTACCCCACGAAGAGCCTCACCTGCGTGCAGCACCCCCTCGACAACATCCTGAACTGCGGATTCATAGCCGGCCACGGCGCCAGCCGCCCCGCCAAGCGCATCGAGACGGCCTCGGTGCTGGCTTGCATCAGCATGGAGTGCGCCCAAAACGAGATGCACGGCGGGCAGGCCATTCCGGCCTTCGACTTCTACCTGGCCCCCTTCGTGCGCCTGACATATAAAGAGGAGGTGAAATATTTGGAGGACCTGAACGGCGAAGACTATTCGGCCCTCTACGACGAGCCGCTCATCGACTACCTGAAGCAGCCCCTCGACGGCCTGACGGGCATCGACCGCGTGCGCCAGCATGCCATCAACAAAACGGTGGGCCGCGTGCACCAGGCCATGGAGGCCTTCATCCACAACATGAACACCATCCACTCGCGCGGCGGCAACCAGGTGGTGTTCTCGAGCATCAACTACGGCACCGACACCAGCGCCGAGGGGCGCTGCGTGATGCGCGAGATTCTGCTGAGCACCTACGAGGGCGTGGGCGAGGGCGAGACCGCCATCTTCCCCATACAGATATGGAAGAAGAAGCGCGGCGTGAACTATCTGCCCGAAGACCGCAACTTCGACCTCTACCAGCTGGCCTGCAAGGTGACGGCACGCCGGTTCTTCCCCAACTTCCTCAACCTCGACGCCACGTTCAACCAGACCGACGAGTGGCGCCCCGACGACCCCAAGCGCTATCTGCACGAGGTGGCCACGATGGGCTGCCGCACCCGCGTCTTCGAGAACCGTTTCGGGCCGAAGACCTCCATTGGCCGAGGCAATATCTCGTTCTCCACCATCAACATCGTGCGCTTGGCCATTGAGTGCATGAAGATTGAGAACAAAGAGGAGCGCATCGACCAGTTCTTCGCCCGCCTCGACCACATGCTCGAGGTGACGGCGCGCCAGCTCGATGAGCGTTTCCAATTCCAGCGCACGGCATTGGTGAAGCAGTTCCCGCTGCTGATGAAGAGCCTCTGGATAGGTGCCGACAAGCTGCGCCCCGACCAGACCATCGAGAGCGTCATCAACCAAGGCACGCTGGGCATCGGCTTCATAGGCCTGGCCGAGTGCCTCGTGGCACTCATCGGCAAGCACCACGGCGAGAGCCAGGAGGCACAGGAGCTGGGACTGCGCATCGTGACCTACATGCGCGACCGCATCAACGACTTCTGCGAGCGCTACCACCACAACTACTCGGTGCTGGCCACACCCGCCGAGGGGCTGGCCGGGCGCTTCACCAAGCGCGACCGCAAGGACTTCGGCATCATCCCCGGCGTCACCGACCGCGACTACTACACCAACTCCAACCACGTGCCGGTCTACTACAAGTGCTCCGCCCGCCACAAGGCCGAGGTGGAGGCACCCTATCACGACCTGACGCGCGGCGGACACATCTTCTACGTGGAGATTGATGGCGACGCCACCCACAACCCGCAGGTCATCATGGGCATGGTGGACATGATGGACCGCCTGAACATGGGCTACGGCAGCGTGAACCACAACCGCAACCGCTGCATGGACTGCGGCTACGAGAACGCCACCCCCGACCTGAAGGAGTGCCCGCGATGCCACAGCCACAACATCGACCGGCTGCAGCGCATCACCGGCTATCTCGTGGGCACCACCGACCGCTGGAACAGCGGCAAGCTGGCCGAGCTGAACGACCGCGTGACACACATCGACGACGGCGAGCAGAAGCTGTTCTGAACCCGCCACCACAACGCATGTCCCTCTCGGTGCCTCGCTCCACAGCGGGCACCGAGAGGGATTCGCTTTTTCTCCATAAGCCACCCGCAGCAGATGACCTATAGATGAAAAATCGGTTGGCAGTGGCCGCTGCCAATGATGGGGGCGGCCGCGAAAAACCTAAAAACGATGCTCTTTTTCCCTGCGGGGGCTTTCCTGTCCGCGCCAGCCACCATTCTTCTCCCAGCCCGCACCATTCTTTTTCATCTTCCATCACTCAGCCCAGCGCGAATAAGCGCTGCACCCAATCAACGGAACGAAATCACCGCCATCGGTTGGGTGCAGCGCGTATTCGCGCTGGGCCAAGGGAAGATTTTTGAACAACAATCGGCAATAAACCGCCTATATTTCTATCGCACAGCAAGAAAAATGCCCATTTATGCTCGCTCTTCATTGAAATTTTGTAATTTTGCACGCGAATTTGCACTTGGCAGAAATCACATCAGTCAAATAAATATTTTTACACAAAAAAAACAAACTGACTATGAGAAAGATTCTATTCTTCCTTGGTCTCTTGTTCGCCATCCCCATGGGGGCACAGGTGCAAACCAGCGTAACCACCGGTCAGGCATTGCACGATGCCGTTGCCAACGGCGCAGTCATCCAGCTTGGCGCTGACATTGAGATTGGCAGTTTGCTCAACATTCAGCCCAACATGACCGTTACCCTCGACCTGATTACTCCGATTACTCCGAAAAATGGTTCTCTCTCGACGGGCGCCGCCTCGGCGGCAAGCTCACCACTCCGGGCATCTACCTGCATCAGGGGCGCAAGACGATGGTGAAATAGCAACAACCATAGACAAACAAAATCATACCATTTATAACATTTTATTATTATGAAAAAACAATTACTTTGGATGCTTGCCGCCGTCCTGACTTTCTGCGGCACAACGACAGTGTTAACCTCGTGCGACGACGACGACGTGGAGAACGTGATGGAAACCCTGAACATCGTGGGCCGATGGAACACCTCGGCACAGGTGTCACCACAGCTGTCTGACGACATCGAAATCACATTCAGCGATGCCATAGAGTTCAAGACCGACGGCACCGTTGCCACATTCGGCGAAGATGGGCGACCAGACGCCGGCACATGGACGCTGAGAGACAAGGCGCTGACCATCACTTGGAAGATTGAAGACGCATCCTTCAGCGAAGTCTACAAGGTGCAGGATGGATGGACACGCGACAGGATGGTCGTCACCTACAACTTCACCGACGAAGACATCAATGGGAAGAAGGTCAACTACACCGTCTACATCACAATGACAAGAATGAAATGAGTGAAACTCCTCACTCCTGAAACTCCTGAACTCCCTCCCTACTCAACTCCCCAACTACTCAACTACTCAACTACTCAAATGAAAAAAATATTCGCAATGACCGCAGCAGCCATCCTGATGGGTGGCATGCTGCCCATGCTGGCACAAGAGCAGGCCGAAGAATTCACCGTGGCGACGCTCAACGTCGACGGACTGCCCAGCAAACTGTTGGGTATCACCATCAACTCCGATGGACCTGGCGAGACATACACGCCCGAAATTGCCAACTACCTGCTGCAGCAAGACTACGACCTGGTGGGCGTGCAAGAGAACTTCAACTATCACGACTACCTCTTCCCCTCACTTGAAGAAAACTATCAGCACGACGAATGCTATGGCAAGATAACACTAGAGTATCTGGTTTACCCCCTCCCCTTCGACGGCATCAACCTGCTGTGGCGCAACGGCATCGAGGGCGAACGCACCGACAGCGTGGCATGGAAAGATGCCTACGGAATAATCAACCACTCCAACGACCAGCTGACCCGAAAGGGCTTCCGACGCTACGACCTCAGCCTGACAGGCGGCTCGCAGGTGGTGGTCTACAACGGCCACTGGGATGCCAGCGACGACTATGACGAGGCGAAGGGTTGGGACGACAAAGACCGCGAGGCTCGGCTCAAGCAGTGGATACAGCTGCGCGACACCATCATGAATCAGCTCGACAAGAGGCCCGTCATCGTGATGGGCGACATGAACAGCTACTACTGCCGCGACAGCGTGAGGCACTATTTCATCGACCACATCGAGGCCACAGGCAAGGCCACCGTGGGCGATGCCTGGATAGAGCTGGAGCACGGCGGTGAATATCCCGACATGGTAGAAGGCCCCGTCACCCGCGACGAAGGGGGACATGGCTGGGTGCGCCAAGGCGAGATGCTCGACAAGATTCTCTACATCAACCCCACGGGCGGCGGCAAGCTCACCCCCCTGAGCTACGATGTGGACAGTGTGGCCTACATGCGCAGCGACGCCCCCGAGACCGCCCTGAGCGACCACTTCCCCGTGGCCGTGAAGTTCCGCTACGAACCGGCTGAAGAAACGCCAGCGCTGCCACAGAACGACTGGATGGAGGAACTCGACGACAACCAGCTGGTGGCAGCCCTGTCGCTGCCCGGCTCGCACGATGCCGCCACCGCCGAGGGATGGGCAGGACTGGGTGAACTGATTGGCGACATGGCTGCCCGCTCACAAGACCTCACCATCGCTGACCAATGGAAAGTGGGCGTGCGCGTCTTCGACATCCGTCCACAGAAAGACGGCGACGTGCTGCGCTGCATGCACGGCATGGCAGGCACCAAGCTGCTGGTGGGCGACTTCTTCGCCAAGATGCGCGACCTGCTGGCCGCCTCGCCATCGGAGTTTGCCATCGTATGCACCAAGATAGACACCACCGATGGCGAGCCCGAGCTGGTCGAGTGGGCACCGATGTTTTCGTCGCTCATACAGAGCGATTCGCTGCGCCAGTGCTTCGTGGAGTTCAGTCCCACGATGACGGTGGGCGACGTGCGCGGCAAGATACTGCTGCTCGCACGCAACAAGTATACTGATGTGCCCCTGGGTGGATTCATCACCGGCTGGTCGTCCGACAAGGACTTTGCCCATCAGCAGGGAGGCACCATCACCGGCGCCGACGGCAACAACTGTCCGCTGTGGGTGCAGGACTACTACCAGCCCAACAGCGACCGCGAGGGCAAGGACAATGCCATCGTGCGGATGCTCAACGCCGCCATGGATCGCAACCTGACCACGGAGCAGCCCGCATGGGTGATGAACTACGCCGCCGGCAACACGCAGACGTTCCTCTCCGACGGCTACCGCGAGAACGCCGTCTATGCCCATCAGGTGGTGCTCGACTATCTGGAGGAATTGGAGCATAACGGCTCCACGGGCATCGTGTTCATGGACTATGCTGGCGTGGAGCAGTCGATGAGCGCTGCCGGCGATAAAGTGTTTGAGGTGAAAGGCCTCTCGCTGGTGCAGGCCCTCATCGCCCAGAACTTCCGCAACATGGCGGCAGGAATACGCGATGCGGCAGCCGATTCTTCGCTCTCCACCCTCCACTCTTCACTTAGTGACGGTTGGTACGACCTCAGCGGCAGGCGACTCGATGCCAAGCCCACCACACCGGGCATCTATCTGCATCGGGGGCAGAAGACGATTATCAGGTAGAAAACAGCCATCATGCTGGCTCAAATTTTCACAAAACGCCCAATAACACCATGAAAAGAAAAACCATTCTCACAGCACTCCTGCTGTTGACTGTTGCGCTCACATCGTCGGCCACCGACACCATCCGCCAGCGTGGCTGCAGAGTGGGCAAGCCCAATCCACAGTTTGCACCCCACCGTGCCCCAGCATTGCAAAGCGGCGAGAACCCCTACGTGGGGAGCCGACGGCAGCTGGTGGTGCTGGCCTCGTTTCAAGACCAGGACTTCGCCGAAGACCATGAGACCACCCTGCTGACGTGGAACAAGATATTCAATGCCGAGAACTATGCCGAGGGCATGTACGTGGGTTCCGTGCGCGACTATTTCCTGGCACAGAGCTACGGCCAGTTCGACCTGACCTTCGACCTCATGCTGGTGGAGCTGCCCGATGGGCGAAGCAAGTATCGCAGCACCAGCTACGACGACGAGAACTCGCAGTTCATGGTCGACGACATCGTCGACGTGCTTCAGACGCACGACATCGACTGGAGCCTCTACGACTGGGATGGCGACACCTTCGTCGACCAGCTGCTCATCGTCTATGCCGGCAAAGGAATGAATGCCGGTGGCGACAGCAACACCATCTGGCCCCACCAATGGTGGCTCAGCCAGCATCTCGACATGGAGCAGCAAGGCACCGATGTCTACCGCAGCTACCGCACCGTCGCCAATGGCGATGAGGAGTATTACATCGACTGCTATTGTTGCGTGCAGGAAGTTGTGAATTTGAGCGACACAAAAACGTCGTTTGGCACCATCTGCCATGAATACTCCCACTGCTTCGGACTGCCCGATTTCTATTATGGCAACTACTCCGTGCTGCACAATTGGGACGTCATGGACTACGGACTCTACAACGGCATGGGGTTCCGACCCTGCAACTATTCGGCCCACGAGCGCATGCTCATGGGATGGCTCACCCCCACCGAACTCACCAGCGGCATCACCATCACCGACATGCCCGCCTTGGTCGACGAGCCGCAGGCCTACCTCATTCGCAACGACGGGGAGGAGAACGAATACTACATCGTGGAGAACAGACAGCAGCGGGGATGGGACCAGCAACTGCCCGGTAGCGGCATCATCATCTTCCACGTAGACTACGACGAGGAGATCTGGAAAGGCACATACGGCATCGCCAACGGCTATAGCAAGAAGCGCTACCACATCTTCGCTGCCAACAACAAAAAAAACAAATCGGCCAGCGGCGAGTGGGGCTACCCATATATCATAGCCGACAGCGAGGGCAACGAAAATGTGGCAAACGACGAGCTGACCAACACCTCGGCACCGGCAGCCACGTTGAACAATCCGAATGTAGACGGTCAGAAACTGATGTCGAAGCCCATCACACAGATGAGGGTCGATGCCGATGGCCTGGCCTCGTTCGTGTTTATGGACGGCGAGACCACCGGCATAAAGGACAATAAGCGTGAAACGGCCACCGACCACCATTGGTTTGCCATCGACGGGCGACAGCTGCTCGGCAAGCCCACGGTTCACGGACTGTATTTCCACGGCGGGCAAAAGGTCGTCATCAAGTAAGGCTGCCGCGGGTCGGCGCTTCCGCGATTTATTGTAGAATGATGAGCCGCTATCAAGTGATGAAGACGCGCCAAGCGTCGGCTGCACTTCTTTGCGGCTCATCATTTTTTTCAAAATTTAACGGTCAAACGGTGCAAGGATTTTTGTTTCCTGCGTTTAATGAGCAGGAAACGAAATAACAACGATGATGATGAAAACACTGAAATGCTTAGGCATCGCTTTTGCCATGCTTGCCACCCTCGCCTCGTGCAGCAGCGATGCACCAGTTGGGAAGTGGGACGCAATGGTTTGGAAAGCCGAAGTGCCCGTGCGTGTTACCGATGGCGTGTACGTGGTTGCTGCGGCAGGAGCGGAGATCACCTTCGCTTGCCAGAACTATTCTTCGCCGTGGATTGAGAATGCCCTTTCGGACGGAGGCTATTGTTTTCCTCCCCGCGAAGCTGGCGACTTTCACCACCTGTCGGCAGAATGGTTCAGGGCAGAGATGAGTGGAAAACGCCTCACCGTTGTATTTGAGGCCAACGAAACAGCGGAGGAAAGACTGCTCACGCTGACAGTGACGGCGGGCGACATCTTCCACACGTTTAGGTTCAAACAGTTAGCCAACAAATAACGAATATGAAAACATCCATCATTTGTATCATCGCATGTTCGATGCTGGCTGTCCTCGCCTCTTGCGCCAGCGATGATGAGAAGCCACAGCTCATCATCGACCCTGTGGTTGAGCTGGAGAAGCCCACCGCAACCACCACGCTCACCCTCGCAAATATGCCTGTAGTCGACGGCTCCGACTCTACAGAACCACTTCGCAACCTGTTGGTCTATCGCTTGCTTGGCGTCGACTGCCAGTGGCAGCAAAACCTGCACACTAATGGCACGTGGACCATCAAACCGAAATGGAACGAACCAGCGGATGAGGACAGCAGGAACGGCCTGAAACGTATCTTGAAGAACAGCAACACGCACGGCTCGTTTGTAAGTCTGATAGATGGCGACGACGACCTCATCATCACCGCTCGTAGCATCAGTCGCGACGAGCAGAAATACGCCGACGAGAAGGGCGTCGGGATAATCGCCCACCCCATAGCAAGAGACGCGTTTGTGTTCATCGTGAATCCAAAGAACCCTGTACGCCATCTCACCACTGAGCAGATACAGAAAATATACACGGGCGAGATGCGCAACTGGCGCGAGGTGGGGGGCAACGATGCGCCCATCAGCCCATACGTGCGCAACCCGAACTCTGGGAGCCAGGAGAAGATGGAGACCATCGTCATGGCAGGACTGAAAATGATTGACTGGCCCGAAATGGTGGGCTACGTGATGCTCGCCCCCTATTATCAGTTGCGCCAAGATGAAAACGGCATTGCCTATACGCCGTTCTACTATTATGACACGATTGTGAACGACGACGGCACGCAGGTGATTGGCGTGAATGGCATCGTGCCCAGCAAAAAGACCATCGAAGACGGCACCTATCCCTACGTGACGGAGGTGATGGCCAACATCCGTGCCGACATCAACAAGTCATCAACCGCCTACCAACTGTTCTATCAACTGGCAACAGGTAGGCACGACAACATCGTAAAGGAAAGCGGGTATATTCCTATGGTGGGCAACTACCGTTGAATGGCTGAAAATGATGGGCATGTATAAAGTCGCGTAATCTCATCCTCCGAAAGTCCTGTCAGTCGGAAATGCAAAGATTTAGAGCCAATAGTCGTATCCTCAAGTTCGCCAGCCACATCACCTTCCGTCACGTCGAGATTACTACCGTCGCCCCGCCGCTCGTCCCCGACTTTGTGCAGGTGGATGTGAAATAAACTATTTCGCGTGTTTCCTCCCGTTTTTCAGGTAGATGCCTTTGCGGGGAGCGTTCTTCAGGGGGATGCCGGAAAGGCTGTAACATTTGGAAGAAGCGGGGCATCTGTCAGGCTCAGTGCTTTCTATGCCAGTATAGGGCCACACCACCGAGGCGCAACCGTCGAGTATTCCGCTCAGTGCATACTGATTGAACACCGTAAGGTTTTTACGGTTCAGAATATCCATCGAAGGACGCTGACATGCGTTGGTGTCCCATACGAAAGGCACGATGCCGTTGTGGACGGCATAGCGGCACACCGTTTTATACCAGGCATAGATGGAGGCATCGTGCTTCTCCTGATCCTCGTCTTGCGGCATATTGCGCCACAAGGCCCCAAATTCGCCCATGATGACGGGAATGCCTTTCGACGTGTACTTCGTCTTCATCTGTCGCATCTGACTCTGCACGTATGCCTCCTCGCCCCATGTGACGTTGTGGCTCGACCCCGCCACGTGGTTTCCTTCTCCCCAGTAGTAAGCCTGCTTGCCCCACGATTCGTCCTTCGTCATCATGGTGAAGTTATAGGGCGAATAGTAATGCACTTCGAACATGAGGGCATTGGGCGCAGCATCGGTGGGCATGACGTCGTATTGATAGGCCAGGTCGATGTTTGTGAAGGGCGACTGCACCACGAGCACCCGCGTGGCATTGTGCCCGCCCGTCTGGCGCACAGCGTTCACGAATGTCTGCTGGTATTTTATCAGTGTGGCAATGTCGGCCTCCTTGTCGTGGCTCTGGTCGCCCGCAGCGTTGGGTTCGTTCATCCCAGCAAAGAGCAGGTGGTGGTCGTAGTCGCGGAAGCGGTTGGCTATCTGCTTCCACATCATGTTGAGGATGAAGCAGTTCTTGCTCACCGACTCTGGTGTCTGCGTGCTGAACGACCGCTCAATCCAGCCGTTGTCGTAGTGGTCGTTGAGCACCACATAGAGACTGTCCTTGATGCAGTAGTCCACCACCTCCTGCACCCGGTCCATCCACGCCGGGCTGATGTTGTAGTTCGCATCCATGTGTACGTACCAGGCGCAGGGTATGCGAATGGATTGGAATCCCTGCGCCTTCACGAAGTCGATGACCTGCTGCGTAGTCTTGGTGCCCTGCCAAGCAGTCTCGTAGTCCAGCTCATTGCTGAGCCAGTTGCATGGTCCTGGCTCGAGTGTGTTGCCGAGGTTCCAACCCGGCACCATGTCGGCGGCAATGTCCATCGCCGTCTGTCCTTTCATCGTCTGTGCCCCGAAGGTGGCGAGCACAGCCAGCGTCAAGATTGTTGTTCTCATTATCCTTTTTTACAATTATCCTGTGCAAAGATAATGCTTTTTGGCGAAAACAGCAACTCCAAAGACGTGAAATTGTGGCAAAAAAAACAATAATTCCTGTTTTGGAAACATGAAAGGTGTTGCGGAATCAAATTTTTATTTGTACTTTTGCACATTCTATCCTTAAAACGATGATGCGTAGAATAATCCTGATGCTCATTTGCCTGCTGGCCGTAGCTTCTGTACGGCCAGAGAGTACATACAGTTTCCAGTCGCTGACCACTGCCGACGGCCTGTCGAGCAGCACGGTGAAGTGCATGCTCATCGACAGCCGAGGCTTCCTGTGGATAGGCACGGACATGGGGTTGGACCGCTACGACGGCTACGAGGTGGAACATATCGACGATGAGTTGGGAGCAGAGTGGCAGGGTTGCAACGTAGACGAGCTTCAGGAGGACGCCGAGGGGCGTGTGTGGATAGACAGCCAATACACATATTTTATATATAATACTGTCACACAGACTATCGTCACCGACGTGGCGGCATTGCTCGGCAGCATGGGCATTGCCGTCGGCGACAGCGAATACAAGGTGAAGATTGACGACAGCGGGTCGCTTTGGGTGCTTCAGACAGGGCGTCTGTCGCGCTGCGACAGTGGCAGCGGGAAGGTGGAGACGTGGGATGACCCGCGCTTCGACATCCACGATGTGAATCTCTGCGGCAGCAAGGCCACCCGCGAGCAGCTGCTGCTATGCAAGAAGCACGCCGTCCTGCGGTTCACGCGCTCTTCGGGCATCCTGGAACAGCTCGAACTGCCTACTGAGATGCAGCGCGAGGATAACATCTACGGCACATTCATCGATGGCGACCACTCTGTGTGGGTATTCTCCATCATCGACGAGAAGATATGCCGCTACAGCGTGGGAGGCAAGATAGTGAAGGAAATGGTGGTCATTGACCATTCTCCATTGACCACTGACCAATCGTTGAACAATGCCATCCGCGACATGATGGACGACGGGCGCGGCAACGTCTGGATAGCCACCGACCATAGAGGCATCTTCATCTACGACAAGCAGACGGGCGCGATGACCCACATCTCCCAGCTCAGCTCCAGCAATGTCATCTCCTTGGTCCGCGACCGCCAGGGCACCATTTGGGCAGGCCACTACAAGACGGGCATCTCCTACACCAGTGCCAACCCCCGCATGTTTCAGAGCTGCGGCAGGCAGTATGGCGACATCAGTGCCCTAACCTTCGACTCGAAGGGCAACCTGTGGATAGGCACCGACGGCAACGGCCTGTATGTGGAACAGGCTGATGGCACGTCGCGAAAGACCGCCCTGCCCAACATCACCGTGTCGTCGGTGGCCGAGGACGGCGAGGGCACCCTGTGGGTGGGCACCTATAGCGAGGGCCTGTTCCGCATGCTGCCCAACGGTCGCTACGAGCAATACAACATGGCCAACGGCAAGCTGCCGACGAACAGTGCCTGGAGTATCATCGCCGATGGCGAGGGCAGCATCTGGTGCACCTCGACCAACAGCTCGCTGGTCAGGTTTGACAAGCAGACGGGGCGCTGGGAAGTGGTGAAGGACGACCACGGCGATGACATTTTGGGCACTTGCCTCTGCTTCGACAAGCGCGGCCACCTCCTCATCACTTCCACCTACGGCCTTTTCGTCTATGACTTCCAGAAAGGCAGCTGCCATCGGTTCACCACAAACCATACCGGCTCGCAGGAGATGGTGGAGAAGATGGCTGTCACCGCCTGCTATGACGCCACGCGCGACATCCTTCTGCTGGGCCACATACGCGGACTGACCATATTCGACATGGCTCGCGACAGCCTCTACTACATCGGCCACAGGGTGAACGGCAGGGCAGTCTGTCCCAAGAGCATTGCTATTGACGGGAACGGCACCTTCTGGATGAGCACCGCTTCGGGCATCTCGCAGATGGTGATAGAGGACGGCGATGACGGAGCCTTGACTTGGAACATCAAGAACTACACCTCAAGAGAGGGCATGCAGTCGCCCTTCTTTAACCGCAATGCCTCGTCTCTGACTGCCGATGGCGACGTGCTCTTCGGCGGCATCGAAGGCTACACGCTCATCAAGCCCGGCGAGGCCAGCGAGGAGCAGACCGTACACGATGCGCCCTTCATCACCAGTGTGACAGTCGCCGACCGCCCGCTTGCCGTCGTCGATGGGCGCATCACGTTGAACCACGATGACTCGCACGTCACCATCCGCTATTTTGCCGGTATCCTGAACAATGCCC
>JAEEGF010250180.1_pt1 | contig 16875 bp, 6 predicted proteins | sample 9134171 | NCBI WGS metagenome assembly JAEEGF01 (sample SAMN16246542, study PRJNA631951) | gut metagenome | biome: gut microbiome; feature: rumen; material: AP-attached | host: Bos | place: Iran: Karaj | collected 2018-10 | reverse complement strand
CGACGATGGCGTCTTCATCGTTGAAGCGCTGGCAGATGCGGCGTATGACGTCGTCGTTGCAACGGGTGGCGTTGTCGTAGTCGGCTACCGTCTGGCGTTGGTCGCGCGTCAGGTCGGGGCGGACGATGCTGTCGGCGGTGAAGTGCAGGTCGCCCTTGGTGAGGCGGTAGCTGTATTTCTGGTGCTGGCCGAAGAGGTGGACAATGGTGAGGTTGCGGTCGGCCGGGGTGTAGCTGTCCAGTTCGCGGAGGAGCTGGCGGTCGTAGCGGTAGAGCCTCCGGTTGCGGAAGTCGAAGCAGAGCGAGTCGAGCTGCGGGTCGTTGAGGAAAAAGGAGCCGTTGAAGTCGAAACTGTGCTGCCGCCGTGTGGCGAGGAACTGGTTGGTGAGGAAAGCGACGCGGTAGCCGGCCTTGCGCAGCAGGGCGGGGTAGAGCACACCGTCGCACCAGGCGCCTTCCTGGTCCATGCTGCGGGTGGAGAGGGAATACTTGAAGACATTGCTCGTGAGGTTCCAGCAGGCCACGGCGTCGGTGAAGGCCACGAGGCGTCCGGCCTGTTGCTCGGCCCGTTGCCAGGGCGTGGTCGCGCGGTTGTAGCCGTAGAGCTGGGAGTGGTGCTTGTTGTAACTCTCGCCGATGATGACCACGATGTTGGGGCAGCCTCCGGCGCAGGAATCGACGCGGAGCGTGTCCATGTGGCGGCGCAGGGTGTCGAGCTCGCCGTTGGCCAGATGGAGCATTTTGGCGCTGTAGGCCAACCGCCAGGCGGGGGAATAGAAGAGGTCGATGCGTATCTCGGTGCGTGTGGACGTGGTGTTGGTAAAGTAGCGCCACATCCAGCCGCGGTTGGTCCACGCTGCCGCTGTTCCGGCGACGAGTACGGCGATTAGAAACAGACCGAAGGCCAACGGCGGACGGCGAAATGCGTTGTTGTATTTTCCAGATGCGAAATGGACGGCTTCAAGCAGGAGGTGTAGAAAGAGAATCCCGCCGAAGCACAATAGCGTGGTGCGCAAGGCGGGGCCGTGAAGGTAGGCGGCGAAAAATTCGGAGGTTTCCTGAGGCGTGGTCTCGGCCCACAGTTGCAGGGCCGTGGGCGTGTAGTTCATGCGGAACCGCTCGTAGAGAAACACCTCGAAGGCGGCGGTGAAATAGGCGATGACATAGAGTGCAACCTTCGCGACGCGTCCCGTCCGGTGCGGCAACAGGTGGAGCAGGAGGCAGATGACGAAGAGGGCTTGCGCCACGCCGCCGAGATGAGCCCATAAGTCGGGGTGCCACTGGTCCATCCGCCACACGCAGACGAAGTGGATGGCCAGTATAACGAGGCAGAACAGTCCGTTTTTCCACACGGGCCGGGCCAGCAGTTCAAGGCAGTGGAGCAGACGGTTCAAAATCGGATGCGGTCGTTGAAATACTTATAGAAAATGGCCACCATCAGGGTGATGAGCAGGTAGAAGAACAGTGGCCAATAAGCCTCGGAGGGCGCGATGTGTGACGGTCGGAAGAGGGCACGCACCAACGGGTGGACTACAAAGATGGAAGCGGAGAGCACTCCCAGCGTTTCCAACGCCCGGCGCAACGTACCGCGCAGCGTGACTAGCTGGAGCAAGGCCAGGGCCAGCAAAACGGGCGTAAGAATCCAGGCGTAGCCGTTGAAACAGCAGAGTAGGACGAGTATGCCACACCCTGCCGTCTGTGTCCATGAACGGAGGACGCCGTGACGTCCCATCCAGATTCCGGTGACGAAGGGCAACATCTCACCCACACAGTTGTAGCGCAGATAGTTGAGCAACGTCTGGTCTTCTTCGCCGCGGCTCACGGCATAAGCCAAAAGGACCAGACTGACGACGGCGGCACCGAGCAACCACGCGTCGCTGCGGCGGTAGAAGAGTAGTCGGTAGACCACGTACATCTGCATGATGAGACCGAAGAACCACCAGGGCCCCATGATCATCTGCAAGTGAGGTTCCTTGAAAATAAAATTGGTGGTGAAGGTCAGCAGTGAAGCCAGGGCGCGGGTGGGAAATCCGGCGTGGAAACCGTGTTCGGAAAAGAAAAGCACGAACCACAGCACCAGGCCAATCCACAGCAGATGCCACAACTTGCGTGCATTGTAGAAGATGAAGTCGCGGACACTGATGTGTCCGATGGTTCCGCGTTCGTATTTCATCACCAGCCCGTAACCGCTCAAGATCAGGAAGACGGGCACGCCGTAGTGACCGAAGTAGGAGAGCAGAGTGAGGCCCACGTGGTAACCGTGCTCCAGACTGCCCAACAGTTGGACGTTCTTGAACGTGTGGTAGGTGTACTCGTTCTCTGCCACGATGCGCGGCAGCATGTGGCAGAAGTTGTGGAGAATGATTGCCACGATGGCCAGTCCTTTGAGCAGGTTGGTGTCTTGGCGGGTCAGTTTGTGTTCCATTTGGCTTTCTTGTAATTGGGTTTCTTCACCGGGTCGGTGGTTTCCGGTTCGCGGCGGTATTTGGCGTAGACGTCGAAGGGGGTGCCTTTCACCAGTTTGTCATAGTCATAGAGTCCCTTGATGAGACGTTGGCGTGTTGTGTCGAAGTCGTGGTGGAACAAGTCGCGGTGCGGGTTATAGTATTTGCTGTGGATGCCGGCGAGCCCCATCATCAGGTGGGGCAGGTCGTCGGTCATGAACCGCCGGTCGCGGGCCTGTTTGACCTTGTCCACCACGTCGGGGTGGCTTTCTTTGAATTTGGGGGAGAACCAGATTTCGAAAGGCACGCCGAATTCGTAGTAAGCCACTATGGGCACGGGCGGTTCGGCCGGTGTGCGTCCCTCCATATTGGAGAAGTCGAGCACCTCCTCGCCATGGTCGGCGAAGTAGATGAGGATGGCGTCGTCGTCCTTGAAATAGTCGCAGATGCGGCGTATGACGTCGTCGTTGTAGCGTGTGGCGTTGTCGTAGTCGGCCACCACCTGTTTCTGCGACCGCTTGAGTCTCCGGCGGCGCACGCTGTCGGTGGTGAAGTAGATGTCCTCTTTGCCCAGACGGTAGCTGTACTTCTCGTGTTGTCCGAAGAGGTGGAAGATAATGAGGTTGCACGCGGCGGGCCGGTAGTTTTCGTATTCGCGGATGAAGTCGCGGTCGTAGCGGTAGAGCCGTGTGTTGCGGTGGTCAAAGCAAAGGGTGTCGAGCTCCGGATCGTTGAGGAAGAAGGAGCCGTTGAAGTCGAAGCCTTTCTGTCCGCGGTCGGCCTTAAACTGGTTGGTGAGGAAGGCCACGCGGTAGCCGGCTTTGCGGAACAGGGCGGGGAAGAGCACGCCGCGACACCACGATCCTTTCTGGTCGAGGCTGTGGGTGGAGAGGGCGTGCTTGAAGACGTTGCTCGTCATGTTCCAGCACGACACCACGTGGGGGAAGGCCACCAAACTGCCCTCGCGCTGCATCTGCAGCTGGTGGGGCGTGGTCTTGGGGCGGTAACCGTAGAGTTGCGAATGGTATTTGTTGTAGCTCTCGCCGATGACGAGCACAATGTTGGGGCAGCGCGCCGAGCAACTGTCCACGCTGATGCGGCGCATGTTTTGCCGAAGTACTTCCAGTTCGCCGTCGGCCACGCGCAGCATGTGCCACGACCAGGCCAGCCGCCACGCCGGCGTGTAGAAGGTTTCCCACTTGGCTTTCTCCGTGCGCATGGACGACTCTTCGGTGAAGAAATGCCACTGGCGGCGGCGTTGCTCAGTGGTGTCGAGGGTGGCGGTGACGAGCAACACGGGCACGGCCACATTGAGCAGGGGCAGCAGCCAGTGCAGTTTCAATTTAAGGACCCACCGCCGTCCGTGTTTGCCCAGCCACCGCACCAGCAGGGCCAGCGGCACGAACAGTGCCAGCGTGCGCCACAGGGCGGGCCCGTGGCAATAGGCCAGAAAGAACTCGGACGTCTCCTTGGGGTTGGTTTCCGACAGCAGTTGCAGGGCCGTGGGCGTGTAGAGCATCTGCAGGCGTTCGGTGAGGAACACCTCGAAACCGGCGAGCACGAAGGCCGCCACGTAAAGCACACGGCGCACCACACGGCGCCAGCGCCGGGGCAACAGTGTGAGTACAAGGCAGATGACGTAGAGGTCCTGGATAACTTCTTCCACGTGGAGCCACACCTCTCCCTCGTATTGCGTCTGCCGCCACACGCAGATGAAGTGGATGGCCAGCATGGTCAGGCAGAACAGCAGGTTGCGCCTGACGGGAGCCGCCACGGCCTGCACGGCCAGCCACAGGGCCACGCCCAGTTGCCGGCAGCCGGTGAGCAGATGTTTTATATAAGGATGCAGCCTCATTTTGAACGCAAAATTACGCAAACCGCGCGAAACACCCAACGGCAAGGCCCATTTGTTTGAAAAAAGTCAGACGGCCGTCAGCGCAAGTTGTGGTTTTGATAACTTCGTGTGAAGGAAACGGTTGTAGAATTAACAATTCGTAAGTATCTGTGAATGATGTCTGTTTGGAATGGCTGCGCCAAGGCGGCGCCTCGAATTATCAAAACGCCGTTTTTACGGCCCGAAGCGGGACTTCTTCGCGCCGAAATGCAGCCTGTATTCACGGAACTGTTAAAACCGAATGTTAAAACCGCCCGTATTTTAACAATGGCGCGCCGCTCTGCCGGGCATGACAAAAGGCTCCGCGGACTACCGGTGACACCGGCAGCCGGGTGTCTCTCAAAAAAAATGGAAATAAAAAGAGTGAGAAATACGAAAAAAAAAGTAACTTTGAAGCGGAAATAACTATAAACGTTTAAACATATGAGAAAATTTACTTTGATGGCGGCCCTGCTGCTGGTATGCAGTATGGCTTGGAGCCTGAATCCTGACATTAAGGTGAACCGTACCCTGAACGACGAAGAAGGTGGTGCGTGGACCTATCTGGAGGAAGAAGGCCTGTTGATTGACGACAGTCAGATTACGGTGAACTCCGTTCAGCTCAACGACGGCGGGGGCGTCTACGCCCTCGTTGACGAAGACGAGAGTTCTTACTTCCACTCGGCCTACAGCAGCAACAGTGAAGGTTTGGCTGACGACGGCACCGGTCTGGTGAACGGACCGCACTGGTTCCAGGTGGACCTGGGCAATAAGTATTCGTCCATATTTATGACCTACGTGGGCCGAAACAGCAGTTATTGGGACTCTCCGAGCGACATGACCGTGCTGGGCACCAATACGCCAGACAACGAAGACAGCTGGAAGGAGATAGCCCGTCTGAACGACAAGAACCCGACGAACCCCATTCCTGCCCGCGACAACAATGCGTGGGAATGGAACTCCGGTAAGTTCGACCTCGGCGGCAGCTATCAGCACCTGCGCTTCGTGGTCAACAAGACACACTCCGGACGCAGTAACAGCGACACCCACAACTATTGCTTCTGGACCATGGCCGAGCTGCAGATTTACGAGGCCCAGTACATCGTGGACCAGGGCATCCTGCTGACGCAGCTGGTGGACAGTGTGACGAAACTGAACCTTACGTTCGACCCGGGACCCGACCCCGGCCAGTACGACGAGGAGATTGTGCTGACATTCCAGGAGGCTTTTGACAATGCCATGCTGGCCCAGTATGAGGACCACACCCAGGCCGAATATAAAGCTTATGCCGATGCCCTGCGCACCGCTCTCGTAGCCGTGAAGGGCGCCCTGAACCAAGTGGAAGACGGCTACTACTACTGGCTGAGCGCTGACGACCGCTTCTATAGCGCCCAAGGCGTGGAGAAGGCTGTGTACTGTCTGACCGACCACTATGCCTATTGGGGCACCTTTGACGAGGAAGCCGAGCAAAACCCGAACTTCGTCTTCGAAATCAAGAAGACAACGGACGCCAACGGCGAAGTGGCTTATTCGATCTATAACTACGGTACGGAAGAATACATTGTAGGCCATTCAGCCACGTCGAAACCCATTCCGACATCGAAGGAACTCGAAGTGCTGCAATACATCCATTATGAGTCAGGCTTCCTGACCATCAACAGCGCCCTGAACTCCTCGAGCTACCACTGCGGCGGCCACGACAACGGTGCCGGAGTCGGCAGTAAACTGATGCAATGGGGCAGCGCTTCGGCCCAACCCTCCAGATGGCACCTGCGCAAAGTCGATGAAGAATTCATCAGAGACCTTGAAGCCGCCAAGCACCAGCTCGTGCTCGACGCCGCCCTGGAAGAAGCTCTCGACATCGCTACGGAGAATTACAACATGTGCTTCGCATACGAGATTTCCGATAAACTCATCCTCGACGCCGACCAGCTCTCCTGCAACGTCCCAGAGACCAATAATGAAACCGAAGGCAACGTAGCCGCTCTGATCGATGGTGACCCCACTACCTACTTCCACAGCATCTACAGCTGGTCCGACTATGGTGCAGTGCATAATCTGCAAGTAGATCTTCTCACTCCGCAGCGTAACTTCATCTATGAGTTCCAGCCCCGTCAAGATGGCGGTAACACCCAGTTTGTTCCTACTCAGATGACCATTTATGCCACAAATGACGATGATCTCGGTATTGACCCGACAAGCAGCAACGATCAGTGGACGAAGATTATGAACCTCAACGAAGCATATCCGGCTTCCAATCCCGCGCAATACTTCTCCAACGGTATTGACTTGGGTGCCGAATACCGTTATATCCGCTTCCTGGTGAACACGACGCTTGCTTCCAGCCATGGTTCGGGTACAAACGCTTACACCGGTAACGCCTACTACGCTTTGGGCGAATTCCAGATGTACAAGTACACGATTAACGAGGAAAACTCGCAGTACTCTTACGTGGATGGCATGAAGGAAGCCGCAGAAGAACTGAACAATCTGATCATCGCCAAGCGTGCTATCCTGAACAACAACAAGTCGACGCCGGAAGACGTTGAAGAACTCAACGCTGCCGTGAAGGCCCTGCGTGCTCTTGTGGCCGACCCGGCCGAGTTTATCGCTCTGCAGGAAGCAGCCCAGAAGCTCTCCGACGAGGCTGAGGTGGGCGAAGGCATCGGTTACTTCGCCACAGAAGAGCCCATCACCACCTTCCAGACGGCCATCGACAACATCACGGCCGCTGCCGAGGTTGACCGTCCCAACAAGGCCAAGCTCGACGCTGCCATCGTTGAACTGAACAAGGCCATTGAGACCTTCAAGAGCAAGCTGACTACGTTCAAGCCCAACGTATGGTACTTCATTGTCAACGTAGGCGACCGCGAATATGCCGTCAACCAGGCCATGTATATGGAAAAGACCAGCGTGGGCGACAACATCAACTTCGGTCTTTACGACTCCGAGAACGAACTGGCGAACTACCAGTACAACCCGTACGCCATGTGGCGCTTCGAGCCCATCGAAGGCACCGACTGCGTGGCCATCCGCAACATGGGTACCAACCACTTCATCGGCCACTATCCCGGTGACGGCGGCGCCGTTCCGTTCCTGGCTTCAACTGAACCGGCTCCCTTCACGATTGAGTACTACAAGGCCGGCCGCATGTCAATCATCTCCGCCGACAGCGCCAACGTGGCCGCTCATCCTCTCCACGCCGCCGAAAGCAAAATGCAGATTGTGCACTTCGCCCACACGGATGAAGACGCTTCCGTATGGAACATGATCGAGGTGAGCTCCATCAATCCTGACAACGAGTTTGCCTTTGACTTGCCGATGAACTCCATCCGCGTGGTTTGTCTGCCGTACGACCTGCCCGAAGGCGGCTTCTCCGTCATGTCTCTCAACGAGTATGCCGAGGCCAAGACTTATGGCATCAAGTCCATCGACGCCAATGCCGAAACAGGTGTCAGCGTATTAGGTCTGGAACTGCAGAAAAACGCCGGTTACAAGGCCGGTGAACCGTTCATCCTCGAGTTGGGCGACTATTCGCTGTACACCGAGGACGAGGAGACGCGTGAAATGGTAACCATCGTGTTCCCGCCCTTCACGCTGGACACTGAGGCCAAGGCCACCACGTCCAACGGTCTCGTCGGTACGCTCGACGGCGACACCATCAGTGTTTCCGGCTACGGCTACCTTGCCAAGAGCGTTCTGGAAGTGACCAAGGCTGTCGAAGAAGGAGCCAAAGGCACGGCCATTGCCGGCCAGCACGGTTACATCAACCCGAATGAAGTGACCAACAAGGAAGGCGAGCCCGACCTGCAGCTGGTAGTGATGGACATGCTCAACGGTGTGAAGAAAGTGTCGGCGGTGAAGAAAGCCGAAGACACCAACATCTACAGCATCGACGGCAAGTACGTCGGAAACGGCCCCGCCAAGAACCTGCAGAAGGGTATCTACATCATTGGCAAGAAAAAGGTGGCCATAAAGTAAGACAAGGAAAATAATTACGTTTTTTCGTTTGATGCGGCGCGTCTCCCTGTGAGACGCGCCGCTTTTTCCTGTCCGACGATTCCGGGAGCCGGCCCTGGCGTGCAGAAGCCGGACCTTGGCGCGCAGAAGTCCCACTTCAAACTTTTGAGGCGCCGCTTCTGCGATTCCGGCCGGCGTGTCAGTCGGCCGCCATGCCCCCTTCCGGAACGGAAAAAGACAGCCGCCACAAGATGCTGCGAAATAAATCGTGCGAGAATGCTTGTTCTGTGTCCGTTTATTCGTATATTTGCATTAAATATGTAAATGGGAATGCGCTCAAAGAACCTTTTCCTTTTATTCATAGCCGTTTGGGCCAGTTTGTCCGCCCAAGCCCAGTTTGCCGAGCCCGTACATTTCACGACGTCCACGCGCCAGGTGTCGCCCACCCGGCTGGAAGTAACGTTCAAGGGCACCATCGACGCCGGGTGGCATGTCTATTCCACCGACCTGGAAGGCGGCCCCACGCCGGCCACGTTCACTCTCGAAGAACACGAGGGCGTGGCCCTCGACGGCAAGTTGAAAGCCGGAGCAGGCGAGAAGCAAACCTTCGACCCCATTTTCAACATGCCCGTGCGCTATTTTGAGGGCGCCGCCACCTTTATCCAAAACCTCAAAATCACCCAACCGAAGTATAAGGTGAAAGGCTTCCTGGAATACGGTGCCTGCAACGACCAGAACTGCCTGCCGCCGACCCAGGTGGAGTTTGCCACGACAGGCGAGAGCCCGCAACTGGAGGCGAAAGCGGCCGACACACCCGACCATAACCAATCTGCTGAAGCTGCCAATACACCCCAGCCCGAGGAAACACCGGCCGCCGACACGCTCAATTCCCAACTCTCCACTCTCCACTCCCAACTCGACTCGCTCTGGTGGCAACCGTCGGTTGAAACCCTTAAGGCCTGCGGCGACACCGCGCCTGCCAGCCGCGGACTGCTCATGGTCTTCCTGCTCGGCCTGCTGGGCGGACTCATTGCCCTGGTGACACCGTGTGTCTGGCCCGTCATACCCATGACCGTGAGCTTCTTCCTCCACCGTAGCGAAGATCGGCGCCGCGCCCTGCGCGAAGCCATACTCTACGGACTCTCCATCGTGGTCATATACGTGGGACTGGGCCTGCTCATCAGCCTGCTGTGGCCGACGGGAGCCAATGGCCTCAACGCACTTGGCACGAACGCCATATTCAACCTCTTCATCTGCCTGTTGCTCGTGGTCTTCGCCGCCAGCTTCCTGGGAGGCTTCGAACTGACCCTGCCTTCGAGTTGGAACAACAAGGCCAATGCCAAGGCCGACACCACCTCCGGCGTGGTAAGCATCTTCTTCATGGCCCTCACCCTGGTGCTCGTCTCCTTCAGTTGCACAGGACCCATCATCGGATTCCTCCTGGCCGGCTTGTCCACAATGGGCGAGGTGCTCACCGCAGTCGTGGGCATGCTGGGCTTCGCCATCGCTTTGGCATTGCCGTTTATGCTGTTCGCGCTGTTCCCCTCGTGGATGAAGAAACTGCCCAAGAGCGGCGGCTGGATGAACACGGTGAAAGTAGTCCTGGGCTTCATAGAACTGGCTTTTGCCCTGAAATTCTTCTCCGTGGCCGACCTGGCCTACGGATGGCACCTGCTCGACCGCGAAGTGTTCCTCTCCCTGTGGATAGTCATCTTTGCCCTGCTCGGGTGCTATCTTCTGGGCTGGCTGCGCCTGCCCGGTGACGCCCCGTCCGACCATACCAGTGTGCCGCGCTTCTTCCTCGCCCTCATCTCGCTCGCCTTTGCCGTTTACATGATGCCCGGCCTGTGGGGCGCGCCGTTGAAGGCCATCAGCGCATTCTCTCCGCCGCTCTATACGCAGGACTTCCGCCTCGACCGCCAGTCGGTGGAATCCGAGTTCCGCGACTACGAGGCCGGCATGAGCCATGCCCTCGGCCAAAAGAAGCCCGTGCTGCTCGACTTCACGGGCTACGGCTGTGTGAACTGCCGCAAGATGGAGCAGGCGGTGTGGAACGACAGCCGTGTGCAGTCGGTGCTGAAGGACAAGTACGTGCTAGTGTCGCTCTACGTGGACGACAAGACACCGCTGCCCGAGCGCATGACGGTGACGGAGAACGGCCGTGAGCGCACCCTGCGTACCGTGGGCGACAAGTGGAGCTATCTGCAGCGCATGAAGTTCGGCGCGCAAACACAGCCCTTCTACGTGTTGGTTGACAACAACGGGCAACCGCTCAACCGCTCCTACGGTTACGACGAGAGCGTGCCCCGTTTCCTGGAGTTCCTGCGGCAGGGCTTGGAACGTTTCGGCAACGAGTGATCAGTAAAACCAAATAGTTAACTAAAAGTAAGTGTCAAATGAATTTTTTTCTGAAATTATTGGGCTTTGACCCAAAGAAACATTCGGTGCGTACGGAATTGTTGGCCGGCTTGACCACGTTCCTTACCATGAGCTACATTTTGGCCGTGAATCCCCTGATTTTGGGTGAGACCGGCATGGACAAGGCCGCCTTATTCTCAGCGACGGTCATTGCCGCAATCTTGGCTACCCTCGTTATGGCGTTTTATGCCAAGTTGCCCTTTGCTTTGGCATCGGGCATGGGTCTGAATGCCTTCTTTGCATACACGCTGGTGCTCATCATGGGCTTCACGTGGCAACAGGCTTTGGCCGCCGTCTTTGTTGAAGGTGTTGTGTTTATCTTGCTTACCATTTTCAAGGTGCGCGAGGCCATCGTCAACGCCATCCCCATCAACCTGCGCTACGCCATCTCCGTGGGTATCGGTCTCTTCATTGCCTTCATCGGTTTGAAGAACGGCGGTATTATTGTGGCTAATAATGCCACCCTTCTCTCGCTCGGCCCGTGGAACGCCACATCGCTGCTGGCCATGGCCGGCATCCTGATTGGTGGCATCCTGCTGGCTTTGAAAGTGCGCGGCGCCTTGTTCTTCACCATCATCCTGATGACGTTGATAGGCATTCCCCTCGGTGTCACCCAGATTCCTGAGAACTTCTCCCTCGTCAGCCTGCCTTCGTCCATTGAGCCCATCGCTCTGAAACTGGACTTCTCGGCTTTCCTCTCGGGCGACATCAACTACCTCGTGGTCGTGTTCACCCTGTTGTTCATGGATCTCTTCGACACGCTGGGAACACTTATCGGTGCTGCCACCGGTGCAGGTATGATGAAGAAAGACGGTAAGATTCCGGGCATCAACAAAGCCTTGATGGCCGATGCCGTAGGTACCACGGTAGGTGCCCTCTGCGGTACGTCCACCGTAACGACTTATGTGGAAAGCACTGCCGGCATTGCCGACGGCGGACGCACGGGTGTAACCTCTTTCTCTGTGGCCATGCTCTTCCTCATTGCCTTGTTCTTCTCGCCGCTGTTCCTCATGATACCGGCCGCGGCCACTACATGCGCGCTCGTTCTGGTAGGCGTCATGATGATTAAGCCCATCGTGAACATTGAGATGAACGACTTCACTGAGGCCGTGCCTTGCTTCATCACCATGCTCATGATGCCCTTCACCTACAGCATCTCCGAGGGTATCGTGCTCGGCCTGCTCTCATACGTGTTGATCAAGCTCTTCTCCGGTCGCGGACGTCAGGTATCCGTAGTGATGTACATCCTGGCCCTGTTCTTCATCTTCAAGTACATTGCCCCCTTCATAAACGCCTAACGTCAGAACCGACAACGATAGAAAGGGCAACCACGCCAGTGGTTGCCCTTTCATTATGGCCAGAACTCTCAATCCCTTCGCTGATTTCCCTATAAAAGGGTAAATTTTTATAGGGACCGGATTCCGGGGCTCAAAGGTGGGACTTCGGGATGCAGAAACGGCGTTTCAAACTTTTGAAACGCCGTTTCTGTTTTGGCATATTTGACGTCCGTTGAAAATCAATGCGTAATAAATCGCTGGATTTTGAGATTAAAATTTTTGACAAAGGGTGGGCATTCGCTGCATCGGATTACTCCTCTTTCAGCAGGCCGAGGGTGCCCTCGGTGTTTGTGAAGAGTATCCGTTTCTTGCCGAGCGGCACCACTGTATTCATCAGTGAATTGCCGTTTTTGTGTTTCCACAGCAAACGTCCGGTCTTGCCTTCGAGGGCGAAACTCTCGCCGTCGTTGGTGCTGCCGTAGACGGTGCCGTTGCGCTCGGGCAACATGCAGGGTGCGTGTTCGTAGCCGATGTCGGCGTGGGTGGCCCACAGTTGCCGGGGCGTGTCGCTGCCGGCCGAGTAGCACACGATGCTGTCCTGCATGGTCTTGGCGTAGAGGCGCCGTCCGTCGCGCGACAGGCCGAGGCTCTCACGGACTTTCGACTGGAAGGTGCGCCAGACGGTTTCGCCCGTATGGATGTTGATGGCGGTCATGGCCCGCTGCGGGTCGACGATGAAGACGCGGTCGCCTTCCGTCACCGGCCAGACCTGGGCGGGGGAGTAGTGCATCCGCGTCAGGCCGCCGGTCCACCGCCACACTTCCCTGCCGTCGGCCTTGCGGAGACAGTAGAGCGTGTTGTCCCAGGCGCCGAAGATGACGCGGTCTTTCGTTACCAGAGGTTTCGTCATGACGTAGCCGCGCAGGCCGCGGTAGGCCCACACGACCGTTCCCGTCGTGATATCGATGGCGCGGAACGTGGAGTCGCTGGCACCGATGTAGGCGATGCCTTTGTCTATGGTCACACTGCCGAGCACGGGTTGCGTGGCCTGGACTTTCCAAAGCAATTTGCCGTCTGCCGCGCTCACGCCATAGATGCACTTGTCGGCCGAACCGAAGACCACAATGCCCCGGCTGGCCGCAGGACCGCCGATGACGCGGTGGCCGGCCTTGAAGTCCCACAGTTTCCGGCCGTCTTTCAGGCGGAAAGCCTGCACGCGGCCCTCGTCGTCGCCCACGAAAACGCGGTCTTTCTCTACGCTCGGGGAACTGTAGACGGCGGCCCCGGCCTGAGCGGTCCACACCTCTTTCACCTGCGGATATTTCCGGTTCACGCTGTAGTCGGGATAGTGGTCGGCCTTTGCGTCCGGGTCGTAGTCGGCACACTCCATGGTGTAAGTGCCCACGGGCTGTTTGTCCTCGCCCACACGCTGGATGTAGGCCCTGATTTCTTTCGCATTGACTTCGTAGATGCCGTAGCCCGGCTTGTTGTCACCGTCGGGCAGGTTGCTGCGCATAAGGATGCCGGGCATGCCGTCGTAACGGAGATCGCGCAGGGCGTGGTAATGGCCGCCGATGAAGAGGCGGATGTTGCCCGGCTTGCGCAGGGCGTCGGTCACGTCGTACCAGTTGTCCACGTCACCGTCGGTGATGGGATAGTGAGTCACCACGATGGCCGGCTTGCCGATGTTCAGCTCCAGTTCCTGGCGGGCCCAACGGATGACGTAGGGCGAAACGTGCCCGTAGGCCATCTTTAGCAATGGGCCGGTGTTGAACACGATGAAGTGTACGCCGTTGAAATCGAACGCGTAGTACTCCGGGCCAAATATCTTGCCGTAAGCCGTGCAGCCCGACTCGCTCCACGTGGTTTCGTGGTTGCCCATGCACACATGGTAGGGGACTTTCAGAAGGTCCAGACAGTTTTTCACTTCCTGTATCATGCGGCGGTCGCCTTGCTCGGTCAGGTCGCCGGTGACAAGGACGAAATCGATGCTGTCGGTGCGGTTAATCTGCTCTATGCTTTGCAGGAGGGCTTTCGTGGGCCCGTCACCGTTGGGGTTCAGATGGACATCGGTGAGCTGGGCGAAGCGGAAGGGCTTCACCTGTGCGCCGGCCGTCACCAAGCAGATGACTGCCGTCACGACACAAAGCAAAATGTGTTTCCCGTGAGTCATAGTAATATGGTTATTTGGTCAGGAAGTCCACAATCTGTTTCATCAGAGCCGACCGCTCGTCGCTGGTCTTGATGGTCTCGAAAGGAACTCCCATGATGAAGGTCTTGTAATCCTCACCGTCGTAGGCCACGGCGGCACTGAGGTTGTTTTCCAAGTAACGCATCACGGTAAAGGCGTTGTTGGCCGCCGGCTCCAAGGCGTCAGGACTCTGCACGGCGTAACACTCGGCGTTCAGAACGTTGTGATAGCAGTACGCCCCCACCTGACGTCCGATTCCCGACTTGACCCAGCCCAACTTGCCGCCTTTGGCTGCCTGACCCACGCGCCATTTGTACTTCAGTACATCGGTGGCGAATTTTTGGTCGGCCTTCAGCTGCTCACGGTCCAGCAGGCTCTCGTCAATGCGCAGCGGGTTGTCCCAAAGGTCGGAAGCCACGTAACTGCCGGAGACCAGCAGACGCCCGCCGGCTTTCAGATAAGCCGTGAGACACGCTTGCATCGGTTGGGTGAAGACTTTATACTCCAGCGGAAGATGCTTGCCGTGTCCCATCTTGGTCTGACACTCTTTGCCGAGGATGAGGTCCACCATCCCGTAGTCTTTCAAATCAACGCCGCCGTCTTCTACGGCTTCGTCACTGCTTGAAACGAAACTTTTGCCGGCTGCCAACAGAGCTTCACCATGCACGGCGGGATAGTCGAACGTGTTGCCTGCGATCACTTCCTTTTCGTAGTCTCCGTAACTGTCGCCGAACCCCGCCGCATCGTCGTCCATCCACGGAATGTTGCGGCGGTATTCTTTTTGCGCCCCGGTGAAGGAGATATCTTTGAGGTAGGGAACGCCGAAGTCCACGTCGGGCAAGAAACCGGCCAAGCGCTTGCTGGCTTCGTCGGGGGCTTCGAAGTCGGCCGGGGCACCGATGCGGTTGAAACCGTTGACCACCATTACCGGAGCGTCAAAACCGTCGCCGCTGAAGCCTGCTGAGAGTATTTCGGAGTCGAAGCTGCGCCCGCCGTCATTGACCGCCACCACTTTGTAGCTGCACACCTTGCCCGCCGTTACTTGGGCTTTGAAACCGGGCTGTTTCACCAAGGTGCCGTTGTCCCAGTCGCCGTCGCCAATGCGTTGGTAAACAATGTATCGGTCGGCCGTGGCCGTAGGTTCCAAGCTGTCGGGCGTCGGTGCCCACGTCAGTTCAACTTCATGGTCACTCACTGGTTTCATCGTCATCTTCTGCACGGGCAGAGGCTGTACCACATAGCGTTCGCCGCGTTGGGCCGTGATGAAGCGGAGCATGCCCTTGTAGATGGCGCGGCTCACGGTGAAACGGAACCTGGGGTCGAGTCCGTAACGCATGTCGGCGAAATTCTGGTGAGACAACAGTTCCAGCAACATGGCCGGTGCCTTGGGCATCCATGCTTCGAAGTAAGGCTTGTCCCATATCTGACGTCGGTTCCAGTTCGGTTCATACAGCCGGCGCACATCCTCCGTGATGCTGCTCTGCAGGAGGTCGGCCAACTGGTGGTTCATCTTCGTGCTGGCCCCGTTGGCGTAGGTGCCACCGTAGTGCTGGTCGTCGTAAATGGCGAGTGTGCCCACCGTCTGGTCGGTCAGCGTGGTGCCGGCGTCGCTGTGGAAGGCGAGGCTGAAGTCGATGGGTATGCCCAGTCCCCCCTCGTCGGGATTGACTTCCGAGCCGCCGGCCAGCCAGTTCACCCACAGGCCGCGGTTTTTGTAGTCGTCCACGTAGTCGTTCTTCCCTAAGGTCAGGTCGTAGATGCTGTCGGGCACGCCGGCCCACTGCATCCAGTAGCGGGCGCCTTCGCAGAAGCGGGGATAGCCGCTCACCACGGCGTCATCTTCTGTGATGGGGTCGAACTGGCCGTCCTCCGCCTTGCTCATGTCGGTGTAGCGGCCTATGTTGCCCATGCCGCCGCCGAATTTCACGGCGTCGGCTGTGACGATGCTGCCGGCTTTGGCTGACGAGTAGTTTGTGAGCACCACCTTGTCGGCCTTGTTGCCTTTACGGAAGCGGTAGGTGCCCAGATAGATCCATGTTCCGCCGCCCATGCGCTGGTTGACGCTGACGGTGGTGGTGCGTCCCATGTGGTAGATGGTGTAGCGTGCGTCGTCGGTGCTGTTAGGGAAGGATTTGTAGGCGACGTACACGGCATATTCGCGTGTCTCGGGCAGGTCGGGTGTCCAAATGGCCAGACACTGGTCGGCCTCGCGGAGCACCGTGCCCGATTCGTAGTATTCGCCCTCGGCGAAGGGGTTTTCGTGGTTCACGTAGACTTTGCGTTTATGGGCAAAGCCCGGTCCTTCGCCTTTCTTCCACGCGGTGGCGGCATTGACGTAGGAGAAGACCGACGTGTTCTGCGACTCGCCGTCCACAATCACCTCCAAGGGGTTGGCGTCACGTTCGCGCGGCAGGAGCACATTCGCCCCGGCGTTTTCCAGCATCGGCACCAGGAACGGCAACACGTAACTCTGCGTGTAGAGGTCCTCCACTGTTTGGAAGATGCGGGCGCGCTGCCACTCCCAGCGGTCCAGTTTCGGTTCATAATATTTGCCATGACTTTGCCACATCGCTATGTGGCGGTTCTGCAGGCCGTGCGTCGGGGTGGTGGGCGCGTCGGTGCACGTGGTCAGGGGGGTGACGTTCTTCGTGCGGAACGTCTTTTCCTTCGTTTTGCCTGCACGCATGCCTATCGGAATGAAATGCTCTATCGG
>JAEEGF011952969.1_pt1 | contig 16876 bp, 11 predicted proteins | sample 9134171 | NCBI WGS metagenome assembly JAEEGF01 (sample SAMN16246542, study PRJNA631951) | gut metagenome | biome: gut microbiome; feature: rumen; material: AP-attached | host: Bos | place: Iran: Karaj | collected 2018-10 | reverse complement strand
GTTTAATTCTAATCTTGAAGTTATTGATGAAGCTTTTGAATACTTAATAGGAAAAACTTCTAAAGGGGAAAAAGGTCAATTTTTTACACCAAGATACGTAATTGATATGTGTGTAAAAATGCTCAATCCAAATGCAGATGAAAAAATTATTGATACTGCATGTGGATCATGTGGTTTCCCAGTTCATACAATTTTTTACGTATGGGAACAAATTTTAAAACAGAAAGGTATCACTAAAAGTCACCTTTTTACAACTGAAGAAAAACCGGCGGAATGTACTGATTATGTAAAAAATAATGTATTTGCCATTGATTTTGATGAAAAGACCGTAAGAGTAGGCAGAACGTTAAATCTTATTGCCGGTGATGGACAAACTAATGTATTACACCTAAATACATTAGATTTTTCTCGTTGGGATGCTAAAGTTCAAGATGAAAGTTGGACTGATATATATTCTGAGGGTTGGAAAAAATTAAAAAAGTTACGAGAAGATAAAAGAAGTAATAGAGATTTTAATTTTGATATAGTTATGGCTAATCCACCTTTTGCTGGTGATATTAAAGAGGGTGAAATTCTTTCAAAATACGAATTAGCTAAAAAAGTTTCATTCAAAAAAATTAAAAAAGTACCTAAGAATGTTGAAATATTAAACAAACCGTTAAATTATGCAGATGCTTTAAATTATCCCGATGCAGTATTTTTTACAGATGGTACTTATTTTAAGCCAACAATCGAACAATCTTCTAGCGTAAGTCGAGATGTACTCTTTATTGAACGAAATCTTGATTTTTTAAAATCAGGTGGAAGAATGGCGATTGTGCTTCCTCAAGGAAGATTTAATAATGTTACAGATCAATACATCAGAGAATATATAGCTGACAGATGCAGGATTTTAGCTGTTGTAGGATTGCACGGTAATGTATTCAAACCACATACAGGAACTAAAACAAGTGTTTTATTCGTTCAAAAATGGGATAAAAAACTTTGTCCTAGAGTTGATGATTACAACATCTTTTTTGCAACGATGCAAGAACCGTCAAAAGATAATTCCGGCGATAAAATTTATGTAGAAAAAAATGGAATGCCGTTGCTTGATTCACATGATCATCTTATTGTTAAACATGATTTATTCAATCATGAGGGATTGACACAAGATGGCATAGTAGAAGCTTTTATTGAATTTGCAAAGAAGGAAAAGCTATCTTTTGTAAATTTTTAGATAGCCCATTTAACCAAGAAAAATAACAAAAGCTGTTAAATGGGCTGGAAATAAGTGAAATTTGCTCTAGTGAGGTCATTAAATCATTAAAATTTCGATTAGATAGTGAATATTACAAAAAAAATTTTATTAGCAACAATAAGTTAGTTTACAACTATAAGCATACATGTATTGGAAATGAACTAGAAGTGCTAACAGATTTTCATGCAAACGGTAGTTATGAAAATATTGCAAAACATTTTAAACTTTTAGATATTCCAGATTATGCATATATGGTTAGAACAACCGATTTAGAAAAAGAAGACTATATAACTGATGTTAAATATGTTTCTAAGTCATGCTATGAATATTTAGCTAAGAGTAAGGTTTATGGTGGCGAAGTTCTTATAAATAAAATTGGTAGTCCTGGGCTCACATATTTAATGCCATCTTTAAATAAACCGGTTTCTCTAGGAATGAATTTGTTTATGCTCAGAATGAAATATGATTCTGTAATAAATAATGTCGTTTTATACTTGTTTCTTAATTCAAGAATAGGAAAATCAATAATTACAAGAGTTGTTAATGGAACTGTCCCTTTAACTATTGATAAAGAATCCATAAAATCTATTTTGGTACCTGTATTTTCAAATAGTTTTCAATTACTTCTTAGTCAACTCATTGAAAAACGCAACGTTCTTTTAAAACAATCTTATATCTTGTATACTAAAGCGGAAGATATTCTTAATAAAGAACTAAACATTACCAATATTGAGAATACGAAACCTTACTCTATAAGATCGTTTTCTAATTCGTTCGGCAAATCAAAAAGGCTTGATGCGGAATACTATCAAGATAAGTACGATCAAATTGTTAACAGATTAAAAACGAAACTTACTCTATCTAATATTTGCCATATTTATGATGAAAACTTTAATCCCTTAGAAAAAGGAATATATAAATATGTTGAATTATCCGATATATATAGTAATGGTGAAATAAGAGAACCAACAGAGTATTTCGGAAATGAATTACCAACACGAGCAAGACGAAAAATTGATAATGGTCAAGTTCTTGTTTCTTCAATTGAAGGCTCTCTATCTAGCTGTGCATTGGTAACAGATTATGATTCATCAAATCTTATTTGTTCAAACGGATTTTATGTGGTTGATTCTGATACTATCAATTCAGAAACTTTATTGGTTCTTTTTAAATCCCAATATATACAAATGCTTTTAAAGCAAAGATGTTCTGGCACAATTTTAACAGCTATTAGTGATGACGAATTTAAGAATTTGCCTTTTATACAGATCGATGCACAAGTTCAAGATAAAATAGCACAAAAGGTTCAAGAATCTTTTAGATTAAGAAAACAGTCAAAAGATTTACTTGAAAAAGCTGTTAAAGCAGTTGATCTTGCAATTGAACAAGGAGAAGAAAAAGCAATTGCATGGCTCAATGAAAATACCAGTGAATAGGTTTTGAAAAAGACTCACTAACGAACGAGTCTTTGTTAAACATACTCAGATTTACTGCCTCAATGATCGTGCTTAGATGTATTCCAATTGCCAATCAACGTAAGCAGAGCAAAACAAAACATCATAGCCATACGAGTCACGTTGGAAGTGTTCCAATCACCTATTGGATGATTAACCGTATGGACATACCTCCCATATTGGTAACTTTGGATGTAACCCAATTGCCAATTTTGTTGATTATACCAACTGCGGCATATTCGCTTGGATGAAAAGCAGAACCTCTTCAATAAGAATTTACAATCAGATGAACTGGAAAAGTGTATACAAAAATATTATTGCACAAATCACATAATTTGATGGGTATTCTTTTAGAAGCCGTCATGGCGTTGATTTGACAATAGGTAAGAGTCTCAAACTGTTTTGCATATTGTGATATCTATCAAAATACAGATAAAAATACTTGTAATATGAAATATCCATGGCGATTTGTGCTTGAATTATCACAAATAATGGATAAAGGTATGATACATTTATCTATATTATTTGAGCTGAATTGAATAGGGAAGGATTTTTCTATATATAACGTTATAATTTCGATTTTTACTGTGGTGTGTCGGTTTTTGTATATGCTAATTTTTATTTTTGCTCTATTTGTTGCATATATAACAAAGGGTCTATGAATTTATTTACACATTGAAGAAATTAGCCGGGTTTATAAGTGAGAGATGATAAGTTTCTCGTAAGTATGGCAACCTTTGATAAAAGGAGTTTAAATGATAAATCTTGATTCGTTAATAGAACAGTACTACAACAAATACCAGGGACTTCCGAACGGTAATCCTATTATCAGAATGAATCAACCAAATGATGCTTTTGAAGTAGTTGTATTAGAGACTCTTTATGGAGATGAGAAGAATATAGATATCTCTAAAATTAGCGAGTCTGATGTTGAAAAACTAGCAAAATATATCGTCCCTGCACCTGATGGTGGTATTGATATAGTTGTTGAACATGATGATATCGATGGTAGCTCCTATGATTTTATTCAAGTCAAAAATGCTGAATTAAGTCCATTGGATATGCAACAGGCACTAACTGGTATGGAAAGAACAATATCAGATTACCTAAAAAATCCCTCTAAACTAAAACAAAAAAATTTGAAGACTGTTTTATCAAATACAAACTTAAGTGATTCAGATAAACCTAATTTTAGGTATATATTGGTTCATCGTGGAAATAATAACTATTATGAACGTCAACGTAAGAATGAACTAATCATTACAGGTACAGAGTTGGAATTAATAAGAGATGGCAAAAATCGAGAGATTCCTCGAGTTCCACGAGAAATATTTTTAGCAGACTGTTTCAATAATTTTATTACATATGAGGAATCAGACGGAAATCCTGCAATTCTTTTGAATTTACGTGGGCTTGAACTAGCTAAATTGTCCTTAAAATATACAAATACGTCCCTAGGGAGAAATATTCTATTTGGTCATAATTTGAGAGAAGCTCTTTCTAATAAATCAAAAACATATGAAGGAATGGCAAAAACAATAAAGACCGAACCAACAAAGTTTTGGTTCTATAATAACGGCATTACAATAATTGCTGAGGATTATGATATTTGCAAGGATAAAGAGGGTAAAAATGTTGAAAAATTAATATTAGAAAATTTTTCGATAATTAATGGGGCACAGACTACAAGTGCATTAGGAGAATTCTTAAAACAATCGGAAATGAATGGTCTTGTTAGTGATAAAAATCAACTTGAAAAGGTATTTGTTCTTGCTCGAATTCTTAAAGTGACAGACGATGATTTTAAGTCGCAGATTGCCATTTATAATAATACACAAAATCCTATCACAACTCGAGATATGGCTTCTAATAGAGATGAACAACGTAAGTTACATGATGGACTTTTAAATGGTATTGCTCCAAATATTTATATGGAAATCAGAAGGGGGATGAAAGTTCCTAGTAACATTAAATTATATAAGCATCAGTTCACTTCTAATATTGAACTCGCACAACTTGCATATGCCGGTTTTTTGTTAGATCCATATAGCTCAAAGGATAAAAAGAACTCAATTTTTGATACAGATTATAAACAACAAGAGTATTTATTAAACAAGTATTATCATAAATTATTTCATTACGATGCAAATAAATCAGAGGGTGAATTGTTTAAAAGGAGAAAAGAGGAAATAGATGAGCTATTGTTTGTTTATTACTTATTTAAATTGAGCAAAAAAAATCTTATCAGCACTATCAGGGATAGGATTAATGGTTTCAAGGAAGAATTAGCTAATCTACGTGATGACGATGATAAGAAAACTAGACTTGAAGAAAACATTGTCTTCAATGAAAAGATGAAAGCAATTGCCAACATATGCGTATTCTATTGTATTTCATATTATTACAATTTCAAGGAAAATTTTCCTAATTTTGATTGCGATAAGTTATATAAATATAAAGATTTCTATTCTTCCGATAAATCTTTTCAGAATAGTTTGATAGATTCGTTTACACAATTGTTTCTTATTGGAACTATAACATTAATTAAAGACCTTACAACAAATTATCCAAACCTTAATACATGGGCCAGGGACAAGAAGTCTACCGTTACATTTATGGAAAAAGTAAGAGAAAAATTGCAAACAAATTTTAATTTGGAGGCTGATTACAAAAAATATGTTGATGCATATAAGCAGTGACCGTGTATATACGCCAAACTTGCGAATTGTCTTAAGTTAAATCATTTTTTGACAAAAATTTTGGCAGTATATCATCATAATTTTATATTTGCTGGGGGAATATATTGTTTGCCGTGTTTCAAAGCAGTTCTTGTATTTGAGGTTTTCTCCCAACAGATTCATTCGCATCCCAAATCAGGCATAATCACGGTAATAGTCCATTGAAAATATTCCTTTGAAGGAATACACTCAAGATCAAATGTTGCATTTCTTGGAGAGAATACATGGAGTTTCTGACAACAACCGAAATCGCAGAAAAGTGGAAAATCACAAGAAGGCGTGTTTCCAAACTCTGTAGTGAAGGTCGAATTAATGGAGCTATGTTCAAGGGAAATACCTGGCTTATTCCGTCTGATGCTCAAAAACCTGATGATCCTAGACGGATGAAGCAGGACAGGGTGCAGAAGTAGTAGCTTATCCGTTGTGTTTTCAGCAGAATAAACTGTTGCAAAATATGCAACAGCTCATTTTGATGTGGGAAATTCAGTGGTATTTTGCCATTGCGGTTTTGTTAGCTATATAAGGTTGGTAAATATGACGCAGTCTGATAAATTTGGCTTTGAAGATATTCTTGTTTATTTTGAGAAATATAAATCGGTAACTTATATCAAGCCTGAAAAGGCTGGTTCTGATAGTGCTCTGATGCTGAAGATAAAGAAAGAAGGTAGAGAAGCTAAAGAAAAGGTTAAATCTTTCGCCCAAAAAATATCCGCAGAATTTCACGATCTTGAGTTTGCACAATGTTCTCGGTGGCTTCGTGCTGATGGACAAGCTATAAAGTTGGATTTTTGGGTTCAATTAAAGAATCCTAAATGGATAGATCTAGTACCAAGTGTCTCATTGTCATTCGGTTTGGACAATTGTCTAGACATTAGGGTTGATGTGGAGCAAGACAAGTTAAAAAATATAAATGAGGAGAATCCAGAGTTATATCATAAGATACTGGAGCAACAGTTTCATTTACTAGATATCTCGCTAAAAAACAACACCGAGTACCGTATAAGGGAAGAAGATTACCAAGAATACGGCAATCTAGATGTTGGAGTAATCAAAGAGAAGTATAAACACTCTAAAAATAAACCCCTAATTCAAGTGGGCACAAGTGTCGAATCACTATTTGAGAAAGATAATAAAGGAACTCTTTTTGACGAAGTCATAGAGGCAGTTAGAGTCATAAAGTCTTACTACGACTTTGTCATGACGTACGATGATGAAAATTGTATTGATAGGGCAGAAAGCATTGATGAGGAAATTGATGACCTTCACTTGAATGGTGCGGATAGAGAAGCTATTGTTAATCTACGAGTAAATCAAAATGTATTTAGGGATCGCCTCCTATCAAAGTTTAAACACCAATGCATATTGTGCAACGTGGATCAAACTGAGTTGTTAGTTGCAAGTCATATCCAGCCATGGAGTAAAAGTTTGCCCAAAGAAAAGCTTGATGTGGATAATGGCCTGCTTATGTGCCCAAATCATGATAGGTTGTTTGATCGTGGTTATATCTCATTCGATGATCATGGAAAAATTCTAATATCTTCAATCCTGACGGCTGAAAGTCGTTTAGCCTTAGGCATTACAGGTGATATAAAAATTAATTTATCTGAAAAGAATAAAGCCTATCTGAAGTATCACAGAGATAAAATATTTAAAAAATAGGAATCTGTTATTCTGGCAAAACTGTTTAACCTCAATACACTCATTTCCGAACCCACAAAGACCATGGCATATGCTTTGATCTGTTTACAAGGGCGATTTTTTAAGTTGGTGCCTATTCGAATTGCAGTAAGTGTTAAAACAGTGGATATTGTAAATAATCTGCCGAAGTTGAAATTTTAAAATGCCTATCTAACCATAAATGTGTTGATTCCTTAATCTACACATTTATGGTTTATTGTAATTTGTTTAAGTTATAAATATTTCTGTTACCCGCATATCAAAGAATGTCAAAAATGACATTTTATATATTCTTGAATAAGGACAAAAACATTGAGCCATGTGAATATAATCCAGAAAAGAATAAAAGAATTGGAAGGAGGTGCTTTCCAAAAATTATTTGATGCGTATCTCGTTAAAAAATATAAATTTGCTAATTTCCAAACATTAGGAGTTCAGGCAGGAACAAACAAGTCAACGAAAGGAACCCCAGATTCTTATGTATATACTGATGATGGCAAATATATCCTAATTAATTATGGTAGTGTAAGCATAAGTAGCCAAGCTTTCAAAAAAATTAAGCAAGATGTTTTATCATGCTTTAATAAAGCAAGGATAGAATTAGATCCTAGTAGAATTGAAAAGATAATTTGTGGACATTGTTCAACGGACATAACTATAGAACAAGATGAAGAAATTAGGAATTTAGTTCCCGGGGTTGAGATTGAACCCATAGGTATCGCTACCCTTTCCCATGATTTAGCATACAAATATCCTCATATAGCTAACGATCATCTTAGAGTTCCAATAGATACGTATCAATTTTTCAATATTGATGAGTTTATAGAAAAACACAATAAAGAAATCATAAAAGCTCCTATTACTAAAAATTTTCTATACCGCAATAAAGAGCTTGATTTGATTTGTCAAAATATAAACGCCAATAGAGTAACAGTTCTTACGGGACCTTCTGGAATCGGAAAAACAAGATTGGCGATAGAGGTGTGCAGAAATCAAAAACAATCAACAAAAGTATTATGTGTACTAAGTAATGGCGGACCTTTGCATGAGGACCTCAGCTATTACATTGATGATCCGGGTGAATATTTAATCCTTTTTGATGATGCCAACATGGTTGGTAGCTTTAATCGAGTACTCAAACTTCTTTGTGATTATCCAAATGAATATAAAATCAAGTTACTCATAACTGTCAGGGATTACGCAAAAAACGATATTATTAAATTATTGTCAAAATATTCGACTTTTTCTCCCATAGAAATAGGCCCTTTTTCAGATAATGAAATAGAAGATATTTTGAAAAAAGAATTAGATATTCAAAATTTTTATTACCTTGAACGAATTAATGAAATAGCCAACGGAAATATTAGACTTGCTTATTTAGCTGGTATTAATGCAGTTAAGGGAAGATACCCTGCAATTCGAAGTGCTGAAGATATTTTTAAAAATTATTACAATACAATTATAGAGGACGAAATAAAACTTAATAAATCAGAGATTATTTGGCTTTTTTTAATTACTGTTGCAGGCCCTGTATACAAGGATTCCAATCAATTATATACCAAATTAAAAGATCAATTTTGTGCTAACGTTGATGAGAAAGATATATTAGAAAGATTATATCAGCTAGAGGTGGTCGATTGGATTGAAAATAAGGTGATCAAAATATCAGATCAAAGCTTTGGAAACTACATAACGTACTATGTTCTATTTACAAAAAAATGGGTAGATATCAAAAGTTTTATTCAAATTGCATTACCACTATGCAGAGACAAAGCTATATACACACTACAAACACTGACTAACATATTTTATTCTAAAGATTTATCAGATTATGTAAAGGAATCAATCATATTTGTATGGGACAATGCTTCACCAGAACATGAAATGGAATACTTAGAATCATTCTACAAAGTTGATCCTGATAGAGCTTTATACATAATCCAAAATCATATTGAAAAAATTTCGAACAAAGAAAGTTACTATACTATAGATGTGATAACTAAATATATTGGTATTCTGGGAGGTTTTAAATACACAACTAATTATGGGGACTCCATCGACCTAATTATGGAACTTTATACCAAAAGGCCTGATTTAAAAGATTTGATTGTTTCTATGATTAAAAATAAATTGCTTTATGATCAGATGTCTTTAACAAATAAGTATAATAAAGAAGCTATTTTAATAGATAGATTATGGCAATTAACTCAAAATGGAACAAATTACAGTAACTCTATTTTATATTTAGAGATTGTTGGTAAAGCGCTAAGTGTTTCAGATATCGAGATTTATGGCAGTTCAAAAGATGAAAACATATATAGATATGTGAAAATATTTCTGGTGTTAACAGATGAATTAAAGAATTTGCGTAGCAATATGTGGAAATCATTAGGTATTCTTCTTCAGCAGAACAAATATACTCAATATATTTACCAAATAATTATAAAAACTCTATCTACCTATAACGAATTACCCCAAGATGAATTGAAAGCCTTTTTACTTTCAGATTTAGAATCAATTTTTTCGTATGTAATAAATTCTAATGAGCCTAATTTCGATGATGCAATGATCGTATATAAATACAATAATATCGCATCTAATAATGGGATTATTATCGATCCCTGTTATCATATTGAAAATGCGGCATTTAAATTTTATAAGTTGTTGAATTTTAAACCATTACCCCAAAAAAATTATGCAGAAAGTGTGAAACTCTTCAAGGATATGATAGAAGAAGAGATTAAATCATACAAATTAAATGATTTTAAAGAACTTTTTTATAAAATCCGAGATATCCCCGAACAAAAACGATGTAATTTGAATCATGGCGGAAATGTTATTTTTGAACTATTAGAAAAAGACCACGACCTGTATCAACAGGTTTTGACTGAATATCTCGAAGCAGGTGCCCCTTTAGATTTAAAAGGAAATAGACCTATCAATTATTTACTCGATCATATTGGATATAAAAAAACATATGATTTAATTAATAGCATTAAATTTGAAAGTAAAGATGATTGGCTATTGTTGATATGGAAAAGTGTTAAAGACAACGATATTAATGAAAAAATAGTTTCCGATTTTCATAGATTTATCGAAAATTATTTAAAGAAAAATAATAATAATTTTTCTCCTTCCATCAATATGCTAAACAAATACTGTAAAAATTATTCGAATTATACAAAAGAGATAATACAAGCTATTATAAATAATCAAGTAATATCCTACAATTTTATACAAAGTGTTTATGTAGAAGATAAAATAGATGACTGCCTGCGGTTTTTTAACAATAATTTAGATTTACTGGGTGAGATCTACATAAATGCAAAAAGAATTGATAAATGGATTGATTACAACGGTAAACTATTTACTGGTATATTCCAAGCGAGTCCTTTAATTTGGAATAATTACGTTATGTGGCTAAATGATGATATTAACAATTATAGATATGATCAATTGACTAGTGAACAACCTATTTTTGACCTTATATGGCAAACGCAGGAGTGGAATAAACATATTGATTATGCTTTTACAGTCATGATTGATACAAATATTGTTATAGAGCAACAGGCAAAGTTATTATTTAATCAATCAAATAATGATTCGATCATGAATAAAAAGAAACATTGGTTACTTGATAGTTTACACAAAAGAATTAACAACGTCGATTATTGTAAAAAGATTATTGAAGTAGTAGTTTATGCTATGCCAGACTTCAAAAAAGAATTCATTCTTGAATTCCTTAATGAAAACAAGATTATTGAGGACTTTAAAAAAATAAATTTGTTCCCTATGAGTTATATTAGCACTGGTATTGAAAGCAAAATTTCTATTATTCAAGATAAAATTACTTTTTTACAAGAATTAAAAGAATGTCTAAATACGATGAATAACTGTATTCCACATAAATACTATTTAAGCAATGAAATATTAGCATTAGAGAAGTATAAAAAAGAATTGGAATTAAATAAATATATAGAAAACCATTAAAAGGGTGTTATATCCGTAACTTTTACGAAAAGCTAAGGTAGAAATAATGAATGTTGTCTTGGTGAGCAAACTTGCACAATAACTAATAGACCTCTATGTATGGAGTTATAGATGACTCGAGGAAAATGTATAAGTCTTTATTTGATTGATGGTGATGTTAATGGTCGCATCAAATGTACTCTGGCAAACTGGACAGGTCTCGTAATAAAGATTCCTCGCACTGCTTTAGACTTATGTAAAGACCGCGAAGAACTTAAGCAGACAGGTGTTTACTTATTATTTGGCAAAGATGATTTGAGTGAAAAGAGTGTTGTTTATGTCGGCCAGGCAGGAGTTCGAAAGAATGGAGAGGGGATACTTTACCGTTTACTGGAACATAACCGCAATCCAAAAAAGGACTACTGGACAGAAGCTATAGCCATCACCACTTCAAACGATTCATTGGGGCCAACTGAGATTAGCTATTTAGAACATCGTTTATGCCAGCTTGCCATTGAGGCAAATCGATACGATGTGAAAAATGGAAATGATCCGACACCTGGAAATCCGTCTGAAGAAAAGCAGAGTGAACTTGAGGATTTTATAGATTATGCTAAGGTTATTGTCGGTACTTTGGGACATAAGGTATTTGAACCGTTAGTAGCACAGAGAAACACCAATTCTACAGATAATGAATCAGAGTTTATTTGCAATAGAAACGGTATTGACGCTCGAGCTATTAGAACGTCTGATGGTTTTGTTGTGAAGAAAGGTAGCAAAATAGCTAGAGCAGTGACTAAAAGCTGTCCTGAGTATTCTATAAAAAAGAGAGAGCAATACAAAGCTCAGATTGATGAGAATTTTGTATTGTTAGAAGATATTCTGTTCAGTACACCTTCGGGGGCTGCCAGCTTTGTTTGCGGTTCAAGTGCCAACGGTAATATCGAATGGAAGAACGTAGATGGGGTAACGTTAAAAGATCTTGAATCCAAAACGGAATAAAACGCTATTAAAATTCCTCATGTTTTACTTGTATTTTTGTAACTGCTCGGTTGTTTAATTTTATTGCTGGGGCAGCATTAGTCCTTCTTATAGAACTCCGTGACGTACCCGGCGGCTTGCAGGAGCATACCTTTAGCCCACGGCGGTGTACGCACCATTAGCTCACACACGGCATCGAGGCTCATTCGCGGATTGGCTTCAATAACCAGCTCATCGTGAATATGCATCACGATGCTGCAGTGGCGTAAAGTTTTCATAGAGTAGCACAGGATGTCTCTGGCGATTGCCTGCACGATGTTTTCCACGAACTTGGGGCCGTAGCTCTCAATACGTTCCCATTTCTTGGTGGCTCCGATCCCTTCATAGGTTACACTCTCACCGCCAAACTGGTTCATGCCGATACGGGGTTTAACGTAGGCGAGCTTTCTGCCGGATGGCAAAGTGATAAACAGCACGCCACTTCTGCAGGTGAACTTCAGCCCGTGAGTTTCAGTGGTTATCCGTTCCTTTATGGCTGTCATGACAGCATTGTCTACCGCCCACCAGAAATTCACGATGTTAGGATTGGAATTACGCCATGCGGTAACCAAAGGTTGGAGTTCTTCCTCCTTTAGCCCCATGTCTAGAGCCCCCATGGCCTTTAACGCACCGACGCTTCCGCCGTAACCACAGGCGAGTTCCGCTACTTTACCTTTATGCCTCAAGTGCCCATTGACGCCATGCTTTTCTACCGGAACTTTGAACATCTGACTGGCACTCATGCAGTAGATATCGCCGCCGTTTCTGAAGAGCTCCATACGCCATTTCTCCCCGGCAAGCCAGGCAATCACTCGAGCCTCAATGGCAGAAAAGTCCGCTACATAAAAGAGCTTTCCCTCCGGTGGAATAAAGGCTGTTCTGACAAGCTGAGACAGAGTATCCGGCACATCCTCATAGAGCATTGAAACTGACTCGTAATCACCGGAGCGGACAAGAGCTCTCGCCTCATCTAAATCACGCATACTGTTTCTCGCCAGATTCTGCAATTGTACGATTTTGCTGGAAAACCTCCCGGTACGATTGGCCCCGTAGAAGCGGAACAGTCCTCCCGCACGGTTATCAGCGCATACAGCATTCTGCATGGCCTGGTATTTCTTGACGGCTGATTTGGCTAACTGCTGCCTTAGAGAAAGCACTTTACAGAGCTCCGGTGGGGCACTTTTCATAAGTTCTGCTATGGCTTTCTTGTCGAGTGATTCCGTCATCAGTCCGTTTCCGGCAAGCCACTCCTTCATCTGCTGCACGGAGTTCGGGTTTTCAAGCTGAGTGAATTCCTTCATTGCTGTGATGAGTTCTTTCCGTGAGCGGGCATCCATGTAAATCGCCTGACGTACCAGTTCCATGTCAACCAAAACCCCGCGGTCGTTTATCTGCTGGTCAATGATGTATTCATCCCAGATAAAGTTCGGTACCGGAAACTTTGATAGACGCTTCTGTATCTCCATCTCGGTCTCAACGTCACGGAGATTGTAACGCTTGAACTGATCCCATTTATCCGGAGCATGATGGGGGAGATTACGGGTTCTGCCTCCGTTGCTCTGAGTCGGAGCACATGGCTTACAGAAGTAGCGGATAAGATCTTTGCCTTCAGTGAGCTTCTGCTTCTCAAGTCCCAGAACGGCACCAACACCTTCAAGGGATAATGGCAGACCCAGTGTCGCCGCCCACACCATGTCGCAGTGCCAGCCTACAGGACTGAGATAGGTGCCTGTCGGAAGTCCGAGATACCTGGATAAGCAGATTCGTTCAAAGGAAGCGTTAAAGCTGTGTTTGATGACATTCTCATCAGCAAGTGCTTTTAAAATCTCATCCGGCACCTTCTCCCCGCAGGCTAGATCGTAAACCTGCACCGGTTGCCCATCTACACTGCAGGCAAAGAGTAGGATTTCAAAATCAGGTGATTCAGCGTAGCGGTACACGCCGCTTTTGCTGATGTCTACACTGGCAAATGTTTCGATGTCCAATGTAATGTTATTCATTTCAATACCTCTCAAAAAAGGGTAGCAGTCCAAGCCACCACCCTGATAAATTACTTATACGGCTCTGTTACCAGATACGACGTTTCTTTCTTTTCAGATATTCGGTAAGCATGAAGGTCAGAAACTCAAAGAGAATTGCCACCACCACACCGGTAAGTACACCGCAGCCGAAACCCATTAAAAAGATTTCACCTGAATCCATAACCGTTCCTTAACCTAAAAATTCTTCATCTTCTACGGTTGCAAAGTCACTTTCAGCACTTGCTCTGCCACCTAAAGGTTCACCATCTCTAATCTTCTGCAGATTGTTGAGTCCGCAGGCAATACCGCGGTTACCGTTGGCGTTGAAGGCATAGAAGTTTATGCTCGCTCTGCCGTAACAGCCGGAGTAGACCTCTGACTTATCCATGATTTCGTTTCTGTTGGCATCAACCACACCGGGTGCTGTTGCGGAGTTAGCATTCACGAAGTAGGCATTTGCATAGGCGGGATCATCTGGACGCTCCAGGTCACCATCGCGGAGCGGTGTTCTCAGCGTGCTGAGAGCCGGTACTGATTTGGCGTTGCCCTTAAGCTTTGACTGACCTTCACGGTAAGCCTCATCAATTGCAGCCTGAATCTTGCCTACGGTCACGGTGTCGGACTTAGGAATGATGAGAGATACACTGAACTTAGGCTTACCGCCTTCCATAGCCTTTGGCTCCCATACGTTGGCGTAGGACCATCTGGTGTTAACACCTGTAATTACTTTTGTTGCCATAATTATTCATCCTTAAAATCTAAAGTTGCTGTTGAAACTGCCGGTCTTTTATTGCTCTCCGGCACAAGCGCAGGTTTCCCTTTCGGCTTTTCGATAAGTCCCGAAAGGAGCTCATCAAACTTTGCTTTCCCGAGAAGTTTCTGCATGGCGGTGATCCGAGAAGCTTCTTCTCGAAAGGATCAAATCCCTCAGTTGCCACTGCGTCGATTACTGCCGATTCATCGGTGTATTTGCGTACGCTTCTTCCCTCTACCAGCTTGAACCCCGGATAGAATGTACCGGAAAGAGCACGCTCCAGAGCATAGGCTTTGATGTCATCAGCACAGGAGACAAGAGTGTCAATCTGTGGGAGAATGGCCGCTATTTCCTCTGAGGTAAGAGACGGAGCTTCCGCAAACTCATATTTCGCAAGCTCCAGACTGTACGCCACACGCTTACGGCAGGTGGCTTTGATTCTGCAGAACCTGCAGTGCTCTCCGGCAGAGAACTCTCCATTACCTTAATAGGCAAGCTTTGCTCTCGGGGTAAGCACCTTATCTGCCCATTTAAGAAGTTCTTCCACGGACATTTCGAAGGTGTCGGTGCTTTCCCTGCTCGGCTGATAGATACTTAGCTTTATGCGTCTGATGTCATACAGATCACCAAAGGTATCGAGTGCTCCCAGGGCATAGCACTTAAGCTGACTGTTCCCGGAGCCGTCCTCTCCTGAGGCTGAGACCAGAACACCGACGCCGTACTTCATGTCGATAATGTGGAGAGTGTCATCGGCTACGATCACGCGGTCCCCGGTACCGAAACCGTCCTGCACCCATTTCGAGTAATCAAGCTTCAGCCCCACGCACACCAGAGGATCGGGACAGAATTCCTTTGCCTTTGCAATCTGCTCCATGACAAAAGAGCAGTAGCCCTCTGCGGACTCCTGCATCTCAGCGTCATAGAATTCAAGGTTTTGAGTCGGATCTGCCACGTCACGTCCCAGCTCCTTTTCCACCAGGTACTGGCAGAGCTCATGGGCATCGGTTTCCTGTTTCGCATAGGGGCTTTCCTCGTCCGGGACTTCCGCACACAGCTTTGCGCTTGGCGGGCATGCGAGCCATCGGTGACTTGCTGATGCAGATGAAAATGCATGACTAGTCATTCCCGAAAGCCTCTGATTCGGTTACAAGTGGGTACAAGGGCGGTAAAAGCAGGGGGAGAGGCGGCAGAGCCTTTATTTCACTCGAGAGCCTTTGCGGTGATTTCTGCTTCCTACCCGTAATCAATGAAAAGAAAAGGGTGGTGGGCTTCGAAATTGTCGTAAGCGGTGATGAAGGGCTGTATGCGGTAAGCATGGAGTTTGTTGAACGATGATTAAAGCAGATACCTCCGGCGCTGGTGTTCTTGCAGAAAAGCTCAAAGGTCTGCCAGCAAAACTTCAGACCAAAATCAGCCGTGTAATTCTGAAGGAGGCTCTTAAGGAAACGGGGGCAAGGGAAGAACTCACCGGTTACATCAGCACTCACTTTAAAGCTCATACCGGCATCTACCGCAAATCTGTATCCGGCATCAAGTCAGCAGGAGTACGCTCAGCCCCTAACCGCATTATCTCGTACATACACTTTCTGCCGGTGAGCAAGGTCAAAGGCGACAAGGAGGGCAAAAAGCCTCACATTCCACCAAAGACTCTCAATCACTGGCTTAATGCCGGTACCCGTGATCACACTGTTGGTAAAGGCTCAAGTCTTGAAGGCAACAAAGTGATTCAGCAGCTTATTGCCAACAAATATCAGATTGCCATCAACAAGGCTCGTCTTAATCTTGCCTCTGCCAAAACGCAGAAACAACGGGAGCGATATCAGGCCATGATGGAAAGGAATACAAAAAAGCTTGCTGCGGTTAAGGCCAAAGCTACGAAAAAAGCCAGTCAGCATGGTGGCAAGGTTAAGGGCATATCTGCCCGTCATTTTATTGAAGCGATTCAACGCAGAGTAGATCAAAACGCAGTGGCCATTGTGGTTCAGCAGGTTGAAACCTCTATG
>JAEEGF011459648.1_pt1 | contig 16877 bp, 4 predicted proteins | sample 9134171 | NCBI WGS metagenome assembly JAEEGF01 (sample SAMN16246542, study PRJNA631951) | gut metagenome | biome: gut microbiome; feature: rumen; material: AP-attached | host: Bos | place: Iran: Karaj | collected 2018-10 | reverse complement strand
AACATATTAAATATTTAGAATATATTGCTTATAAGCTTTATAAGATAAATATTGATTCAAATATTTATTCGCCAACCCCCGTAGAGGAATTAAAGCAACCTTATAGTGGTGATACTTTAAGAGTCTTTAATACTGAAGTTGATACTGGTTTACTTAATATTCTTGTAGATGATGAATCTTATGATACAAAGAAAAACAAATCTATAATGAATTATAAGAAACCTTGGTGGGAATTAGGGAATTGGAACTTTAATTATCTTAGAGATAAAAAACAAGGAAATGTTAAATTTCCTTCAAGACTTTATGGCAATTATTTTGTTATAAGATTTATTCTCAAAGATGATTATCGTAGAATAGAATTTGAATCTCTTGAATACCAAATAACTAAAGATAAACCTTAATATATGAAATGTAAAAGACGCAAAGCTGTATTTGGCTTAGATGATGCTATAATGTTAATAGGAACCGCAATTACTGCTGGCACTCAAATTAACAACGCAATTCAAAATAAAAAGAATATTCAAGCTCAACAGCGTGCTACTAATATGGCTAATATAGACCAACAAAATCTTGCTTTACAACAAAACCTTGGTACTTTAGCTAACAATCGTGATTATATTGATGATAGACAAAATCAAATAGTTCTTAAAACTCGTAATGATAATCAATTAAAATACGGTGGAGATGATGATAAATATTCTGCAAGGGATAATACAAGAACACGGTTTGTTCCTGGAACAGGATATGTTCCTAATGCCAGATTAAATAGAAATACAGGAAAAAATGTTCAATATGATGCCGGTCCTTTAGGTTTTGTTCCTGTTGTTGGTGATATATTACAAGGTGGACAAGCTGTTTCTGACTTTAAAAATAAAAATTATAAAAGAGCCGCATTAAATGCTGGTTTATTATTTCTTCCAAATACTCTTGAAAGACTTGGAAAACCTGTTGTTAAAGGTGTATCTAAAGTTTTAGGAGATAAATTTAGTTATTTGAAAAAAAGTTTTCCTTATTTTGATGATAAAACAATAAATAGTATAATAAAAGGTGAAGGAAACAATCTTGATGATGCTTTTAGACTAATTGATGATGCATATAATGAAGTTCCAAATTTACATTTATATGGTCGTGATGAACTTAGTGAAATAGAAGAAAGTATAAGCAAAAATAGAACCAGACTTCATTCTATTACTAATCCTAATGCAACTGGTGATGAAGTTGTTGAAGCTATGGATTTAATGGATGATATTGCTGCAAAACAAAAAATTCTTGATGCAAAAAATAAAGTTGATAATATAAAGGGTTATATTAATAATCTTAAAAATAAATATGAACCAAGTTATCATTATCGTGACCCTTTTGATATAGAACCTGAATTTGCTATGGGTGGTAAATATCGTAAACGCAAAAGATGTTAATATGAAAAGAAAGGTTAGACCTAATGTAGTTTCAGGAGGTACTGCCATAAATTTAGGTAATAACCTATACTATATGAGAGGTAAAACTCATAAACAAGGTGGTATTGATATTGGCAGTAATCCTAAAACAGGTATTGAAGTTGAGAATGGAGAAGTTGTTCAAACAAGTCCAACGGGTCTTAGAGTTTTCTCTGCTCAACCAATACTTAATGGTATAAGTCCAGCTAATGCTTTATTAATGGGTGGAAACCCTAACAATATATTTAATGCTCAAGAAGCTTGGAAACAAGTTAATCATTATAATGATGATGGTACTAAATTTGAAGGTGGAGGATATACTCCGAGTAAAGAAATAATTGATTATATAAAGAAAACTGAAGGTTTTCGTGATAAATGGTATAAAGATGGTAATGGTATTGATACAATAGGATATGGGTTTACAGGTAGTAGAATTAAAAAACTTTACCCCAATGGTATAACTCGTGAACAAGCTGATAAAGAATTTGCAGATAGTATAGTAAAGAGAGCTGCAATTCTTCAAAGAGATACTCCTAATTGGAATAAACTTTCACAAAGTCAAAGAGATGCTTTATTAAGTTATCACTATAATGTTGGTGAAAGTTCTTATCGTAATAAACATAAAAAGTTACAGCAAGCTCTTGCAGATAGTGATTGGGAGAATGTTATACTTAATATGGATGCTGGATATAATGATAAAAAGAATCCTGGACTTAGAACTCGTAGAGATTATGAACGAGAGTTATTCAGAAGTGGTATGGTTGCTTCCCTTACGGGGGATGAAGAAAAAGCTTTTAGAACTTGGTATGATAGATATTCTCGTTCTCAAAACTTAGACCCTAATCCAGATGCTAAAGAAAACTATTATGATTATCGTACATATTGGAAAAACAGGACTCCTGAGCAAATGAATGATGAATGGAAGTTAGGTAATCATCTTCCTGATACTTATAAAATGCCTGGTCATCCTACTTTTAGTACTGAAAGTATTTATTCTACAAGAAAAACTCCAGGTGGTACTTGGAAAAAAGTTGGTCTTGGTCCTGTTTATGATGAGCAATTCGTTGATTCTAAATATACTAAGCATTTAAGAAAATATCAAAATGTTTCGTTTAAATATGGAGGTATTCATATAAAACCTTCTAAACGAGGCACATTTACTGCTGCTGCTAAAAGACATCATATGAGTGTCCAAGAATTTGCAAGAACTGTTCTTAATAATAGAGCAAGATTTTCTGCTGCTATGATTAAGAAAGCTAATTTTGCAAGAAATGCAAGTAAATGGCATAAAAAAGAATTAGGTGGTGATATGACTAAACAATATTATATAACAAAAGATAATATATATTCACTTGGTGGAAATGTTAGAAGGAAAGCTCCTTTAGGTACTGAAGATATTATTCCTATAAAGAAAATAAAAGTAAATAATCGTGATGCTTGGGATGTTGATGGTAGAATAGTTTATAGTGAAGCTGAAGCTTATAGACTTGCTGGGCAATTTGCAGATGCTCGTGGAAGAATTAATATGAGTGAAACATTAGAACCATCAATTGTTACTGCTGAAAGACCAACAAGTTCTTCTAATTCTTCTACAACTGATGCTATTCCAATTTCTAAAATTAAAGTTAATGGAAGAGATGCTTGGGATGTTGATGGTCGTATAATATTTAATGAACAAGAAGCTTATAGATATAGAAGTAGACTTGCAGATATACAAGGTTCTTATGATATGTCTGAGGAATTAAATCCTGCTGTTGTTACTGCTGAAAGAACATATCGTAGGCCTTCTCCTGGTACTCGTCAAAATACAATAGGATTTGATAGTTCTCTTGCTGGCGTTCCTTATTATGGTCCTAATAGAGATAGTGAATTACCTGAGCAACAAACCTATAATCCTTCTAATCCTACTTCTCAAAGAGCAAGATTACCTATTAATACAAGTGGTAGACCTACTACAAATATTTTAGGTATAACTCCTTTAAGAGCTTATGATGGTCGTCCAATAGAAACTCCTACAAGTGGAACTCAATCTTCCCCTACGGGGGGACAAAGGAGAACTACTCGTTCTTCTGTACCTGCTGTACCTATTGTTCCTGTTGATAATGATTCTATAAATAGACAAATAGATGAATCTAATCAAAGAATATTAAGAGAATCTCTTGCTGGTGATTTAGCTACTCCTATAACTTCTCCAAGAAGTTCAGGTTTAAATGAGCCTACTTTAAATTCTCTTATTGCTGGTTTACCTGAACCAAATTATAGTACAAGTCAAGGCTCTATTATTCCTACTTCTTCTGTTGGAAGAACTCCTGTAAATCCTTATTATTCTCGACTTAATGTCGGATTACATAAAATAGGAAACTATATAAAGAATAATCCTGACCTTATAGGTTTAGGTGTTAATCTTACTGGTAATCTTGCAGCTTCTTTAATTAATCGTTCTGCAATTAAAGGAATGAGATATGGTGATGCTCCAATTCCTATTTCTGCTCAAAAACTTCCTACTGAAGTTAATATTGAACCTCAAGTTTCCTCTATTAGAGAAAATGTTGCTGGTCAAGAAAGATTAATTGCAGATAACACAGCTGATTCTCGTGTGGCTCTCGCCCGTAGACAAAGAGTTCGTAATCAAGGTGTTCAACAATATCAAACATTATTTGGTAATAAATTAAATACTGAATTACAGCTTCTTACTGCTGATAGACTTAATCGACAAGGAGTTGATGCTCAAAATGTTGGTCAATATAATCAATGGCGTAGAGGTCTTTATGATTTTGAAAATCGTAGACGAGAAATGCTTGCTGAAAATGCTGTTGCTGGTATAAATAATGCTGCTGAAGCTATAGCTGGTGAAAGAGGTTATCTTGCCCGTAGAGAAGCAAGACAACAAAATTTACTTAATATGGGCTTAATTGCAGCAACTTCTCCTAATGCTCAAAATGTAATAGGTAGTAAAGAATTTGAAGAATTTCTTCGTAAGATAGGTTATGATGGTAAATTTAGTTTACTTCGTAAAAGAATTAATGTATAAAATATGAAATACTATCAAAATGTTGAAAGACCAATTCTTCCTCCTGTTGATTTGAGCATTATGCAAAAAACTTATGATACCCTTGAACAAGGGCATCTTAAAGGAGTTGAATTGGCTTCAAAACTTAGAAGTGCTATTGCTCAACTTCCACTTAATGAAAGTGAGCAAGCATATAAAGACGAACTTGCTTCTGGTATAGAACAAGTTATAACAGAAAATAGTTTTGCTGGTAATGCATATTATGCTATTCCTGATTTAATAAAGACACAAGGTGATATAGATAGTAATCCTGTTTTAATTAATAAAATACAGGCACAAGCTGATTATAAAGCTTTTCAAGATTCTATTGATGCTGATAAGGAATTAACAGGTGATATGAAAGAATATTATAAGGAGTTAAATCCTTATCGTTCTGGTCAAAAAGAAGATGGAACTTATGATACTACTTTCAAATGGACTCCAAATGCTACACCTAAAATGGTTGTTGATTTGAGTAAAATGGTTACTCAAGGTATAGCAAGAGCTGCTAAAGAATCTGGTAGTGGAACTGTTACTCGTTGGCTTGATGAAAATGGTAATATTACTACTGACCCTTCTAAAGCTTATGATGGACAAGTATTTAACACTACTACTGGTGATTGGGAAAGATTAAGTCGTGAAAAAATTCTTGCAGGTATTCAATCTGTTATACTTGAAACTCCTGGTGCTCAAGAGAGTTTAAAGCAAGATTATGATGTTGCTTTATGGAAACTTTCTAAACAACCTACAACTGATGCTCAAGGAAATTCTATTGTTCCTGTTTCAGATGTTACTGATGCAAACGGTATTCCTTTAACTGAAACAGAATATTTAATGAAAAGAATAGCACCTGCTGTTGAAGCTGCTCAATATTATAATAATTCTACAAAAACAACTTATGGACAAGGATTAGCTACTTATAAAGCTCCAAAAGTTCAAGCTGCTGCTTCTGCTTTAGGCGGTTTAAATGGTGGAAGTTTAGGTTTAGATGACCTTAGTTCTGCCGGTAGAGGAATTATATTATCTGTTCCTACTAATCCTGGTGGTGATGCAGTAAACGATATGAATACTGTTAAAAACGAAGTTGTAAGGACTTATAAAGATTTAACAGGTAAAGATATAAATCCTCAAAATTACGAAGAATTAAGCAATGCTGTTAGTGAATTAAGTGCTGGTTTGAATCCTACTCAACAAGTTAGATTAGGTAATATGCTTAGAATGTACAAGTCTGCTGAAGATACTCTGCAAGCATATACAAAAGATATGACAGAAAAAGATAAAAAAGAGTGGGATTGGGCAAATAGAATGTTAAATGGTGGACAGCTTATAAATGGTGCTACTAAACACGATGATAAAATATTAAATAGAATAAAAGATAAATTTGATTCTAATGGTAATTTTACTATAAATGTTCCTAAGGATGTATTAGATAGATTTAGAGATATTGTTACAAATCCTTCAGATTTTGGTATAACAATAGGTAATAACAGACTTACTATAAATAAGGATAATATAAATTATATACCTCAAATTCTTTCTCAATTAGACGAAGTTTATGGTTCTTCTCCTGTTTCAGCTTTTACTACAGGTAGACAAAATTTTGGAGATTCAAGAACAATAAGACAAGTTGCTAAAGAATTTAATAAAGCTCAAGGTATACTTGATAAATATAATAAAAGATATATTGTTGACCCTCAAAATATTGATGTTGATGTTACAATGCTTGAAGGTCAAACATGGAATTCTAATTATATAGAAAACCAATATCAACTTGGTTTACTTGATAGAGCTACTGCAAATGACCAAATTAAAAGACATAATGAATATTTAGCAAGATATATTACTGGTGATATTAATCAATATCAAATATTCAAACAAGGAGATGATAAAAAAGGACATATTGTTCAAAGTCCTAAAGAAAAAGTTGCTATAAGTGAGGAAATAAATTCTGCATACAAAGATAATAGAATTGAATATGTTCCAGCTTTTGCTCCTGCTGCTGTTGACCCTCTTAAAAACGAACTTGGTGGTTATTATATAACTATATATGATGATGAATCAAAGAAAAATGTTCAAGCTAAATATTATATTCCTGGTCTTGGAGGTGAAACAGGTAGAACATTAGTTATGAATAATCCAGAAACAATAGCTGCTAATAAACTTTCTATAATTGCTCAAACTGGAAGTGCTGAATATCTTTCTGTTGCAGAACAAAATCCTGTTTTAAATAATGTTAAAGTTACAACTTTAAATAATACTCCTGGATTAGAAGTATATAATGTTGCTATATGGGGCGAAGATATTCCAATGACTAAAGCTAATGCTACAAAGTTTGCAGTTGCTATAGAGCAATATCAGCAAATAAAGAATTATCATAAAGCTGGTGGTCAAACAAATGAAAGAATGGAAAATGCTTTAGTAAAGATTTGTAAAGATATTGCAGAAACTACTGGATATTCTATTGAATCTGTTGCTACTCAATTAGGCAACGATATAGAGGAATAATTATGGATATTATAAAGTTTATAGAAGAAGGAACAACTGTTCCTAATCCTAATTATAAGAAAGGAGCTAAGAAAGGTCTTAGCTCCATTCCTCGTTTACATAGTGATAATATTGAAGATGTAAAAGACCCAACTGATGCAACTGCAAGAGTTATTTCTGAACAAACTTATGGTCTTACTAATCTTCGTGACGAGGCTAATAAATTTTCTAAAAATAGAGCTTATATAAATCCTATTAGCAGTCAAGAAGAACTTGAATATGAAAGAGCTAAGAACCAACCTCTTATGACTCAATTTGGTCATATGCTTGGTCAAGCTGTTGGAAACGAAATTATTCTTGGAACTGTAAGAGGATTTAGTGATTTATTTGATGCTTTTGTAAATGCTTTTTCTGATGAAAACGATTATACAAATCCTGTTTCTCGTACAATAGAAGATTGGCAATCTTATGTAAGAGATGAACTTCTTCCTATTTATCAAAAACAAAATGATGAAGGATTTCATATTAATGATTTTGGTTGGTGGATGAATGGATTAACTTCCGCTGCTACAACTGTTTCATTAATGGTTCCTGGTATGGCTGTTGGTAAAGGTGTAAGTTTGATTGGTAAGATAGGAAATATTGGTGGTAAAGCTGGTAAGCTTGCTCGTAAAGGAGTTCGTGTTTTATCTGGAGGAAAGAATACAGGAAGAATATATCATACTTTAAAAGGTGGTGCTGAAATAGGCACAATGGCTTTTGTTAGTCGTACTGCTGAAAACTATCAAGAAGCTCGTGAAGTTTATAAAAATGTTTATGATAAATCTCTTTCTGAACTTGCATCTATGAGTTCAGAAGAAAGAAATGATTTATATTCTCGTAATCCCGAATTTCAAGGATTATCTGATAACGAAATTGCTGAGCAAATTGCTTCTGTTTCTTCAGGTCATACTTTTGCTAATGACTATTGGATGCTTTTAATGGATATTCCTCAATTTAAAGCTCTTTCATCTATTTGGAAAGGTGCAGGTGTTGCTTCAAAAGCAACTACTCGTGCATTAAGAAAAGCTAATAGAGAACAAATTGCAAGACTTACTGGAAAAAGTGCTGCTGAAATTGCTGCAGAAGAAACAGCAAAAAGAACTGCAAAAGGTAGTATTCTTGAAAGAATAGGTACAGGTGCTAAAGATATTTGGACAAGTACTGAAGGACTTATGCTTGGTGAAGGTGTTGAAGAAGGTTTCCAAGGTATTCAAACTCAAAAGGGAGAAGAAATTGGTAATCTTTATTTTAATCCTGAATTAAGTAAAAAGCAACTTGGAGATTATCTTACAGACGAATCTATTTGGGAACAAGCTTTTTGGGGCGTTATGGGTGGTTTACTTTTTCAAGGTGCTGCAAGTGGTGTTCGTAGAATAGGTGATAAAGCCAGAGCTAAAATGGAATCTGGTAAACTTACCGATGAACAAATGAAAGCTCTTGCTATGGGAGAAAATAAAGCTCGTGGTGAAGAGATATACGGTAGGTTTAAAATAATGGACGATTTTAATGATAAAATGGATTTAATCAATAATGGTTATAATCCTTTTAAAGCCAAACTTGATGAAAGAGGACAATATGCTCTTGATGAAAGTGGTAAAATACAATATGAACAAATACAAAGTGTAGATGAAGCTGAAAGATTAAAGTCTGTTGCTTTAGATGATTTTCTTACTGAGTTTACATTAAATGCTGTTGATAATGGTAACTATGAATTATTAAAAGATTTTGTTTCTAATCCTGAATTTAGTAAATACTTTGAGGAACACGGAGTTCAAACTGATAAACTTCTTGAATCTCAAGTTCTTGATAAAATGGATGAAATAAAAACTCAATATGAAAATAGTTATTATGATATAATAGATAATACTGATGCTTATAATGATTATATAACTCGTTTAGCTGCTCGTAAACTTACTCGTAAGAAACTTGAAATAGAATCTCTTGATGAAAGAATAGATGGATTAGATAATGAAATAGCAAATGCTGGTCTATCAGATACTTCTCATTATGAAAATATTGCTATGCAACGAATGATTAATGAGAAAATTAAAGCTAATAGACAAGCTATTGCTAAATTAGAGTCTGAATATAAAAAGAAAGGAAGTTTCTATTCTAAACAAGCTTATGAAAGAGAAGTAAAAACTCTTAGAGAGCAACAAGCTTATCTTCTTCGTAGATTAAATCAAGCTAATTCCTTATTTGATATATCTGGTTTTGAAAATGAAGATATAGCTAAAATGCTTGAAGATGCTCAAGCTTATTATGATAATTTTGTTACTGAAAATATAAACAAAACTACTTCTTTTGAAAATCTTTCTGATAGTGTTCAAAGGAATCTTTATGCTAAAGCTAATTATCAATTATATAAGGAAGATTTACAAAGAGAACTTCCTCAAACAGACAATACAAAGGATTTTTATAAAGAATTATATGATGATACTGAAGCAACTTTAGTTGGTATCGCAGAATCTAAATTCACTGATGCTTTTACAACTGTTCAAGACTTTCTTCAACAACAAGAAAATCCTGCTGAAGCATTAGATGATATTCTTAAAAACGGTTCTAAAGATACTAAATTAAATAATGCTTTAGATATACTTCAATTTGGTGCTTATAATCGTCAGCAATATAATAATATGCTTTCTCTTCTTCTTATGAGTGAAATTTCTAAGAGAGAAAGAGAAGCTGCTGATAAAACAGAAGTTGAAGGTGAACAACCGAGCCAACCTGTTGCTGATGCAGTAGAAGAAAAGATTGATGATGCAACATCTTCCCCTACGGGGGAACAAGAAAATAATCCTACAACCCCCGTAGAAGAAGCACAACCTACAACTACTGAAGATGATACTTCTGGTCTTACAGTTGAAGAAGAAAATGATATAATAAGTCCTGATGAAGCCAAAGCATTAGAAGAAATGGCTGCTGACTTTGCTCAGCAATCAGTATTTGGTGCTAATGATTTTCCTATTGTTTCTGCTGAAAATGCTGCTCAAGATATAAAAAGAACTAATAATGAACTTTTTACAAAGGTTGTAAATGAGGGTATTAATAGTCAAGCATATGCAGATTTTCTTCAAAAGGTTAAAGACCAAATGGTTGTCCAATATGGTGTTACTCCGGAAAATGCTGATAAATATGCTGAAAGTGGTATTCAAATGATGCTCGATTTAGCATTAAATGCTAATAAGAGAAGTGGGATTCCATTTAGAAATTATGACCCTATTAAAATTAAAAATTTATTTGATAGTATAAGTAAAGCTATAGGTGTAGACCCTGTTACATTAAATAGTTTATATACTTCTGCTGATTCTCAACAATCAGAAAATGATAAAGAAAAAACTGTTAAAGAAATATTTGATAATTATGTAAAAGCTTTTAATATAGGCAAATCTGAATTTGATGGTAGAATAGTAATTAATCTTAAAGAATTATTTAAAGAGCTTAGCAATCTTTGTGACCAAGAGGGATATACATATAGTACCCTTATTGCTATTTACAAAGATATGGCTACTTTTGTTAATTCTTATGAAGGTGATGAATATACTTTTTTAAATAAAAATTTCCTTAATAAAAATTTTGATGATTTTCTAAATAATCTAAATGCTGTCAAAACAGAAAAAGTAATTGTTTCTCCTTTTATGCATTTTGGAGGAACTTTGGGTAATGATAAAAATCCTGGTCAAAAAGGATATAAAAAACCAAATCCTACTGCAGATGGTTTAGATTTTAAAGCTAAAATTCATTTAGTTAATTATGCAAGAGAAAATGGAGTAGAAATTAAAATTGTTAGAAATGATTATGGTCCTGTTTCTATTGGATTTGGTGTTACTTATAAAGGAAAATACTATGAACTTGGTATGCTTGCTTTAATAAGTAAGGATAAAGACAATAGAACTTTAACAAGGAGAAATACTTATTTCGACCAATATAATAATCCATATACTGCAAAATTGTCTTTAACAAGAGAACAAGATGGTTCTATAAGTTCTAATCAGGATATATTATTTAATTCTATTGTAGACAACGATGAGCTTTATAATTTAGTTGCCGATTGGTATATTAAAGAAAATCCTGAACAATTTTATTTTGAAGATGGTAATATATCATTTGTTCAAAGACATTCTAAACTTGCAAGTATTGAAAGTATTAAAAAGTTTTTGAACAATGATGTTATTAAAAAATTTGCTAAGGCAAATGGAGTAGATATTTCTTATGATGAAGATACAACTAATTCTGATTTACGAAAAATATTTGGTAATATAAATAAAAAAATATCTAATATTGTATTTTATGATTTAAACAATAAAGTTGTTCAAAAAGATGCTGCAATAGATATTATAAGTAGTAAATTTGGTTTAAAAAGGTCTTATCGTGAATATAAGAAGAAAATGTATGATAATTTCAAACAAACTTCTGATATTTATGATAGACTTCTTGAAGCTGAAGAAAAAAATGGAAAAGGTGCCTCAATTAAAGCAGATTTAAAATCTGATGATGTTGGTAAAATTAGATATGATTCTACAAATCCTCAAAATTCTTCTACATTAGGTATAAAAGGAGATATAGAAAAACATCCTTTTGTATATTCTGAAGGTGAAATTTTTGTAGATGAAAATGGTAAACAATATAAAGGTATTCCTGGTTTAGGTGCTGGTAGTATAGGAATAGTAATGGGTGAAAATCAAGGAGATAGAATTATTGATGATAGTGGAAAGGTAACTATTCTTCCTGGTGTTAATATAGCTCTTGCTACTGAAGCAAATATTGTTTCTAATACTTCAACTGTTATAACTGAATCTACAAACAATTATATAACAAATGCTATAAATGATTATTTTGATGTAATGTCTGATAAAAACAATACTAAAGAAGAAAAAGATAGAGCATTTGAAAAATTATATAATACATTAAATAATTTATTTGGTAATACATCTTCTAAAATATTTAATGGTTTCTTTGTAGTTAAGGATAAAACTGGAGATAGATTCAGTATTTGTACAGGAAATGGTCAAAGTTGGAATCCTGTTATATCGTTTGTTAAATATTCTCTTTTACATAAAGATAATGGAGTTTATAAAACAAAAGAAGGAAGAGTTGTTTCTGGAGAAGATTTGATGGGATTTTATACTGGTACGGCTTTTATTCCAGTAAAAGATAAAACTAAAAAAGTTGTTAATTTAAAAAATGCTAATAGTAGAAAACTTATTTCTTCCACAATAAATGCTATAACGAGTACTATGACCTTCAATACTACAAGGTTTGCTATTGATAAATATAGAAATAAAAATGTTAGTAGTGAACATATAAAAGTTGATGATGAAGGAAAAATGTATATAACTGTTGGTACATATGAAAGTCCTCATTACAATTCTTTTACAGAAATGGTTGTGGATTTAAATATGTATAAGTTTAGTCAAGTTGGTTCTCGTTACGACAATCGTTATGAATACGATAGACTTCCAAGGTCTTTCTTCCTTGATATAAGTAAAGAACAAGCTCCTGCTACTGAAGAACAATTAAAACAAGAAACTGTTCTTACTGATTGGATTGAAGAAAACAATATTCAACCTAATGATGAAGTTTCTACAAATGATATCTTAGAACATCTTAATCCTGCTCAAGTTCCTAAAGAAGTTGTAGATAGTCTTAAGAATCTCAATGCTGCTTTAGGTGCTGAAGGAACTCCATTATTTACTGAAAAAGTAAGAATAAATGCTAATATAAGAGCTTTTGCTCGTTATACAAGAGGTGAAATACTTATTGGTAAGTCTGGTGTAAACCTTGCTAATACCAGAGCTAACGAAATGATTCGTATGCTTATTCATGAAAATATTCATAGAATAGTTAAAGAACAAAAATTCTTTAATGGTAAGCAAGGTAAGCGTAGACTTGAAGAAATCCAAGAAGTATTTGATGAATTTTATAATGCTCTTTCTAACGAAAGTAGACCAGAGCTTCAAGACCTTAAAAATCATCTTCTTAACACATTTAATGATTTACTTTCAAGATATTCTAATAATCAAAGAATATTAATGGATGAATTTATGGCTGAAGTCATAAGTGATGGTGCTCTTAGAAACTATTTAAATAATGTTGAAAGTAAAGAAAAAGTTTCTGTTAATAATGTAACTGAAAAGAAAACATTATTACAAAAGATATTAGAAAAGATTGCTGAGTTATTCAACTTGTCAAGAAGTATTAAAGATGATACTCTTCTTGCTAAATTCTATAATGCTATTGGTAATGTAAATTTAGAAAATTCTACTGAACCTACTCTATTTGATGTTGTAGAAGATTCTAAGGGAGCTATTGATATATCCCCCGTAGAGGAAGCACAGCAAAAAGATAATCCTTCTGAGCCTGGTAGTGAACCTGTTGAACAAACAGAAGAACAAGCTGCTAAACCTCAAGAAAATTTAGACCTTGATACAACAGTAGATGATGATAGTTTTGATGATTTCCTTAATGGATTAAATTCTAAATATGAAAGTTATGAAGATGTAGCACTTGCTAATTTTGATAATAGTGGTCGTGAAAATAATCCTACTCAAATAATCAATGTTCCCGATATGGATACATTTGTAAATACATTTCCGACCACTGAAAGGGCAGCAGTGGCATCAGAATTGACCGCAGGTCGATTGCAATACGCTTGCCGATAGATTACTCATTTACAAATTTTTATTAGCAAGGCGAGGAAATTAGACGCCTTGCCTTGCTAATAATTATTAAATCAAACAAATACAATAATTGATTGTATTGCTAAACCTTATAATCATAATATTTGTATGGACAATTGTAATATATTTGATTTTAATATAGAAAATGATTCTAATAACAAACTTAAAAATTTTATTAAGGATGCTATAGAATCTCAACAAGAAAGAATTATTATTTCTAAAGAATTCAATAATGGAAATCTTCAGAAATGGGCTATTAATCATAATATAATTAAAAAACCATCTGATATTTGGACTTTGAATGGTAATACATTTAAGAAACTTGTTGTTGATTATATGAATGCCATTCGTCCATCTGTTACTCGTTCTACTATGCGTAGACAAAATCAATCTATTGGTAATTTTACAAGTAACCAAGCGAGAACAGATGCTTTAACTTATACTGGAAATTTAATTCGTAGAACTTTTTATCAAGCAAGTTATAGTAAAAATGAAAATCTTCGTAATAAAGATAAATCTAAAGTATTAAACGATGTTAGAAATGAAATTATAAATAATTTCTTTAACAATTATGCAAAAGATTTCTTAAAAGAAAATATTAATACCTCTGAGGTCAAAGCTATTATTCCTCAATTAAAAGAAATTGGTGCTGAAATAAAATCTACTAAACAAAGTAATATACCTAATGAAAGAAAAACTAAAAAAGTAAATGATTTACAAAAGAAAAGATTTGAGCTTCTTTATGATACTATAATTAAAGTTAATAAAGGAAATGTTGCTTTTACAAACTATGCTGAACTTACTAAAAATGTCTATGATGTAAATTCTTTTAATCAATGGTTTACTGAAGTTAAAACTTTAACTTCTATGTTTACTATTACAAAAGAATTTGATGGTATTAAACTTGATAAAAATGCCCCTCGAATAGAAAATAATATTCAATATGAAGCTAATCCAAATGAGGATTCTTCTTCTACGGGGGAAGACGATTATATAGATACTATAAATTCTCAAACAGCTTCTTGGGATGACGCAAGACTTAGAGATTTTAGTAAACATTTTGAAGGTCGTTTAAAACTTTATATTAGTCTTATTCCTGAAAGGTCAGCTTCTATAATTAAAGATAATATAATTGATACTAAAACTAATTTTAAATATAATGATACTCTTGGTGTTCCTACTTATATGGACCCTAATTACATTATGAATCAAATAATGTCTATGGGTCCTTTTAATAGTTTGCAACACTTCTATGATACATTATATGATAAAGCTAAAACTATTCCTTCTCTTTATGGTTTAGGTCAATTATTAAATGATATGAAAAATGATTTAGCTTTTGCTAATTTTGTTTTCAGTCAATTTAATAAACCTATAATTGCTGCTATTCAAATTCAATTAGCTCAAGATACTACAAGTGTTATTATTGGAAATAGTGAGGCTTTTGCTTCTACAAAAGCAACTGCTGATTTAATTTCCGATAGTAATATGGTTGGTAGAGAAGAATATGAAGCTTCTGATGTTATCCAATTAAGAAAGTATCGTAATGCAAAATTTAATGATAGTGATATAAGAGATAAAAATGATTCTGATAGAAATAAATTAAAAGATTATCTTGTTTCTTATTTATCTAAACATTTTCCTTCTATTGATAGAGAAAGATTTATTGATTATTATTTTGATAATGCAGAAACAGCTACTGCTGATAAAATAAATATTCTTTTAGATGCATTAATTTCATATAATAATGGTTTAGGTACAGCTTTAAAAAATCAGGCAGATTATAATAAAGAATATTTTAAAGCTTATAAAAAATATAATGATGCTGTTGAAAATTCAGACCCTTCTAATCCTGTAACTGTAAATAAACCTGTATATGATGAAAGCAAGATAAATCGTAAACTTCGTAATGAAGCTTGTATTAAACTTGCTAAAATTCTTGGTCCAGTTTTAAATAATTTTGTAAGACTTAATTCTACAAATGCTGAAGGAGCTATGTCTTCTTCTGTTATCAAGAATAGTTATGTTACTAATTTCTTAAAGCAATTAAAACTTGATATTGATAATGGTAATACTGGCCAAGAAATAATTAAAGAGTTCTTTACAAGAAAAGCTTACGATATTACCGATAATGAAACTAATATGTTTCTTTTCGGTCTTAAAGATAGAAATGGTAAAACAATTCGTAGAGGATTGTTTACTAAAAATATAAATGGAGAATATATAATTGATAAAGATAGCCAAGTTGCCAAAATGTTTGGGCTTGGACTTTTTGATGGTATTAGAAGTCTTACTGATAATGAAGGTATTGTTTATTCTGATATGACTCGTGAAGACTATCTTTTATCTTCTATGCGTCTTGCTAATACAGGTTTGACTTATGAAGGAATTAGAAGTGATGAAACAAAAGGATATGGAAACTTTTTAATGCGTATTCCTTCTGATGCTTCCAATACATATATGATACAAATGAAGAAATTCAATATTGAAACTCTATATGATTGGGGAAATGCTCGTCAAATTATATCTGCAAGTATAGGAGAAAAGATAGGTCAATTAGAAGATTTATTTAATGTTGAAGATTTAGGCAACGATGATACTTCTCATAAAGAAATAGTCAAACAAACAAATGCTGCTGTAAGAGGAAGATTAAAAAGTAGAAATTATATAGATGCTAATACAATGATGAATCTTTTATATAATGGATATATAGAAGATTTAGTTGTTGATAATCATTATACACATTATAAATCTAAGGGTGAAGTATTTATTCCTTTAATCTATGAAGACAAATCTGAAACAGAAAAAGAAGAAGATAGAAAATCTTTTGTTGTTTGGGTTAAAGGAAAAGTTGCTAAGAACGGTCAATTAACTGAAAGAGCTACTATTCAAGATATAAGGTCTATAGTTAAAGCTCCTGTTAATAATGATTTCGGTTTTAGTTTATCTCTTGGTGAAGAAGAATATGATGATACTACATCTGTAAGATATATAGTTCAAGATTTCTTAAACGATAATACTAATTTTATTAGGAATCGTCTTTATTCTCAAGGTGCTATTAAAAGAAGTTATAATAAAAATTCTGAAGTATTTCTTGCTTTTAGAAATGAACTTTGGGGTGAGCTTCAAAACTTTGCTACTCAATTAAATAATGTTTTTGAAAGGGATAGTAAAGGAAATTATATT
>JAEEGF011035619.1_pt1 | contig 16877 bp, 24 predicted proteins | sample 9134171 | NCBI WGS metagenome assembly JAEEGF01 (sample SAMN16246542, study PRJNA631951) | gut metagenome | biome: gut microbiome; feature: rumen; material: AP-attached | host: Bos | place: Iran: Karaj | collected 2018-10 | reverse complement strand
TAGCTGAAATCAACTGACACATCTCTACATCTATGTACGGACTCATATAAACTATACGCTTACATTTATTAGATATCTCCACTCTTCGACGAGGATAATAATTATGTTTTTTATTACATCCTTTGGGCTTAACACTTTCCCACAAACGCTCATGATTATAGTTTTTTCCCGATTTAGAAAGCCCCTCTGTCTCACCATCCTCGTATTTAGCTATTACAAATTCATCATCGACTTGCCAGAATACTCCTCTTACTCCTTCTATATCCATTTTAGACTCCAATGCTCTTTGACTTATGTGTTTAATCGTTTCAAATCAATGCATCTTTTCTGGACATCATCCCATATCACTATTTCTTTACCAATAATGTCGTCAATCAATAATTCTCTAATTGAATGCTGGGCTTTCAGATATGTCTCTTTATCAAAATAACTCCACTCGAAATAATATGCTCCACCTTCAGAAAAAAGCCAAGCCAAAGTATATTGATCAAGTGGCATATGACAAGGCTCGAACTTTTCTGCATATTTCTCCGCACCATCGCAGCAATATAAATATTTAAATGCCATATTTAACACTTTCTGTGCTTGCCCATATCTAGCCTCGTATTGATTGTATCTCATAATGTTAGCAATAAATGTGGTGCACCATTTCGAATGATCAAATTCTTCTTCTCCCTTAAAATATCGCTGAATTGAACTTGCCAATTCCATAAAGGCATTCGAATTATCAGTTGTAGACTTAATACCAGTAAATGTTCTAGAAGCATCTAAATATGCCTGCCATACAGCATTCATGAAAAGTGCATCATCTTCAATAATCAGATTCCACGCCTGCGATCCATTATAAAAAGGTCCTCGCTTACCGTCTCCGACAATTTTGCTCCTAAAAATATCTTTTTTTCTCTTTATATTTGTACTACTAAAATCCATAATTTATCCCCTTATGCCAAGCTTATAGGTTTGATCCACTCATTACTAATTATACTCCGTGGACCAATTCCCCTTCTTCTATGTTTTTTTCCATGTGTTCCTTCTCCGGTTATAATAAATACTTGACAAACTTACCAATCATCACCTACAAGAATAAAGACGAGAACATCCTCAAGCCACCATCTATATCCGTATACTGTCATATCCTTATTATAAGAATCGCCATCAAGTGGAATAACATTCTTGTCTTTCCATCTAAATTTTCCGCAGAATCCCAGAATTCGTTTCTCTCCATTTACTTCCCATACTGATGATGAATGTGTTTCAACAACCACATCATCCTTATCAGCCATAAAATCACCAAGCTTTATCGGCTTGTCAAGGATGGTAAAGTCCTTATATCCTTCGCTATTCTTAATAAGCTTTTTTTCCTCAGCTGATAAAGTTTTTATTTTGGGTCTCTCTTGATTATTACACATTTTTAAATCCTCATTAAGCTAAACTAATATCGTAATAGTGACCATCAATAAGATCATTCAATTCCTCAATATCAAAACATATATCTGAATTAAAATGTATGGAATCAATCGCATATTTAGCCCCATCGCTGTTATCCCTAACAATTTTCTTTTTGGGAAGCCCGTTTGCCAGTTCGGCTGTCATATATCCTGGTAATACAAAAGCGGATAATCTAAAACAGAGGATACAAACAGGATTAAGACTCCATAATGTATTACTAAGCTGCTCAATATCAAAAGGTGCAAGTCTCGCACCGCAGCTGACAAGAATAGATTTAGCAGTTTTGCCTGTTGCTGCTTGTCAATAGTATCTTGTACTTTTTCTTGTGGAGATGCCCGAAAGCCGTTCTAAATGTGGGCATAATAAAAGGACCGGATTTCTCATTTCCGATCCTTTTATTTGCTCTGGCAACTATGCCATTTTATATTTTTGCTCCCTAACTCTACTTTTTTATGAGTTAGGGAGCAAAAATAAATTACATTTACATGCTGCAATCCGCTCTCAATACCCTTCCCTACTCCGCCTTTCTGATTTGTGATTGCAATTACTTTTGCCATTTTTCACTTCCTCCTTAGATTTTTGACGATGACCCAGGTATCGAGGAAGGAATAAAAAAAGACACTTCTTAGAATCTCTTCTAAAAAGTGCCTTTGATAAAGCATTTTTCCATATACATCAAGGAATTATCTGGTATTATTCGGCATTATAAGGAACAAATATTATGTCCTTTTGATGTCCTTTTTTGTTACTATTACCGCAAACCCTTGATATTACTGATATTACTCAGCTACGTAAGGCATAAGTGCCATCCCGCATGGGGCCAAATGCGTTATCAAAGTAAGATGCGGTAAGCACTTGGAACCATTGATAAACACTGGATTTGTATGCCTTACCCGTCAAAGTTAAGAGACGGTAGGATTGGTTAGTATTTTTTGTCAAAATAGGTCTTTTTGAGGTCATTCTGACAAAAAGTGGTATGAAAGGAGGCCTCTTTTTAGAATTCCTTCCACTTTGCAGATAAGTTCTGCATAGCCTCCTGTTTCTTTTCGCCTGAAGCTTCGGCGTATACATCCATTGTAGTCCGTATACTCTTGTGCCCCATGACGCTTTGAATGACTTTTAGATTTGTTTCGTTTTCGCAGAGTCTGGTACAAAAAGTATGTCTGAGATAATGTACCGAGAAGTGTGGAAGCAGAAGCGGTTCTCTGTTTTCTTTTGCTGCCTTCACTTCCTCTTCCATATTATAAGACTCAGTTATCCGCCTGATCGCAAAATTCAGATTCTGCTCGCAGAGCACATCTCCGTTTGCATTTTGGAATATGAATCCGCTCATCCCATCAATGACTGTTTTGTTGCGACCGGTCTTTCTTTGCTGTTTCTTGATCAGTATGAAAGCATCATACACCTGGTCTAGCATCGGAATCACTCTGATACCTGCATTGGTCTTGGGGAGCGATACTCCAAGCCTCTGTGATGGATTCTTACCCTGACGCTTTACTCTGACAAGCGCATGATTGATGTCAATGGTGCGCTTCTCCATGTCTACATCTTGCCAGCGAAGCCCTATAAATTCGCCACATCTACACCCAGTGCCAAGCAGAATCATGAATATCGGCCACCAATGGTCATAAACTCGATGACCTTTCATGTAATCCATGAACGCTTTTTGCTGCTCTACCGTAAGAGCATTCCTTATACCGGTGTTTTTACCATGCTCATTGTTTATCTCCTGATAAGCTCCAATACACGGGTTCTTTCTTATTATATCATCTCGCACCGCCATCTCAAATGCCGGGCGCAGACAACTGTGTATTGTCGCTATGGTGTTTGGCTGTATTCCGTCCTCTTCTATAAGGAGCTGATAAAACTGCTTAACATCAGAAAACTTGACGCTTCCAATAGATTTCTCTCCAAAGCCATGGCGAACATGTGCGTTATACATCACCTCATAGTTGGCTCTGGTGGTCCTCCGGAGAGTGGTCTTGAGTCTCATGTATCTGTCGAACACATCATTAACAGATGCGTGAGCGGCAAGATAAGTATTTATCCCGTCTAACTGATCTCGTTTTAAATCGTCCTCTTTTTCTCTCAGCCTCGCAAGGTCTCTTGAATATATGTATCTGCGTTTGCCTCTTGGATCGACGTAGCTGTAACAGTACCTCTGATCCTGTTCACGATAGCGCTCGCCCCTGCGTAAGACTCTGCCTTTTTTGTCCTTTCTGTACTTTGCCATACGCAGCCTCCTTCTTTATTAATAGGAAAAGAAAGAAGCCCCTGCTTTGGTTATTTGGAATAAACCAGATTGATTCCTTCCATCATAACCTGTGTCAATGTCATCGAATGCATCTCGGCATACTCCCTAAGCCGACTATACTCATCAGCTGTAAGCCTGATGGTCACAGGATGATCCTTTGGGTTTTCCTCAAACGGACGTCCTATTTTCTTCTTTGGCTTAGTCGTATTCTGCAAAACATACACCTCCTTGCATCTATGTTAATTATACTTTTTGTATGACAACAAGGCAAGGGCTTTTTTATAGATAATCATCAATGATTCTGCAGGTCTTTTCCAGATAGTCATCGATAATATCCGGGTTTACCAGAACCATTTTTCCTACCTTATGTGTTGCGTTAGCTTTCTTGGCAAGCTCCTCAAAGGTCTTCTGACACATATCGTACATCTCCGCACCTGTGGCGTATCTGACGTACCTCTTCATCTTCTTTGTTGCCTCTCTGTCATATACCTGAACTTCCTTATATTCTTTCATAACAATCTCCTCTTTGATATTATGCTGCTGCGTGGTGACTGCTTCTTTTCTGCATCGCTACCAGGCAGTGCATCTTCACAATGCTTTTTAATCTGTAGATTCTCATCTTGCAGGCCTCATAGGAAATATCTTCTTCCCGGGCCAATTCGAACAGATCCACAGTTCCCTCAAGATATCTTGTGTACAGTCTGTATTCCTTTGGCATGAGAAAGCCAATCCTGCTTTTTACCAGTTGGAAATCTCTTTTCATAAGCATTATGGTATCCAATTCCTTCGCAAACTCTTCAGGATCCTCAGTCCACTTAAGAGCAGTGTCATAATCTCCGTTCTGAATCGCTGTTATGATCTCATCCCTGGCGATCACCTGATTAAGCGGCATATTGATGATGCCTGATGTCTGGATCTTCACTCCCAGGCTGCCCAGACCCTTTCTTCTGTTACGCGCACTCTCATCACATATATCCTGAATAATCCCTGCTTCATAGCTCCTGATCACATGCTCAAAAATCGCATAACGATCAAGAATGATATCAATGCGCTTTTCATATGAAGAAACTCCATAGATATCAACAATGCTTTTCAACACAGCCATAACCACATACCTCCTCGTTCCCCAGTAAGCATCTGAATTTATTAGCACCAATACAATTCTAAAGCTGATAAATACTGACCCACAAGAAACAATGCGGTTACTACCGTACACAATATGGCTACTCCTACAGCTCTCCCAATAGCCTTACCTGATCCACGGCAATCTTCCTGACGCTTTCAGATCTGATGCCCTCATAGGCCATGACCATTTCTCGGGCACTATCTTCATCGGGATCATCTCCCTTCAGGATCCAGTCCGTGGACACATTGAACTTCCGGGAATAATCCAGAATCAGATCCAACGGTACATCCCTGTTGTCCCTCTCATAGTGGGACACGGTATTCTTCCCACCGAGCCTGAACTCCCTGGCAATATCCATCTGACTTAGGCCCATGCTTTCCCGAAGGCTCCTGATACGTTCCCCGACAGTCCTTCCGTATAATTGCTTCATACTGCTCCTCCTTCCTTATGTTTACTTTTGAACGAGGAAATGATAGCACGGAAAATGCAGAAAAAAGTCCCATCTCAGTCCAGCTTTGGTCTCAAATAAGTCTCATGTGAGTCTCACGATAGTCTCATGTAAGTCTCATAATGGCGGCAAGAAAAAAGTACCTCCACAAAGTGCATTTAGCATACTATCTAATCTATTTTTCGTTAGGTGAAATTTTAAATCCAGAATTCCAGAAAACACAACTATGGAGGCGGATTGGACGCTTACTCTTTCTCAATAATTCAAACGCGCACAGATCCTGTGTCGCCCCAGAGACTGATGCTCTGTGCACAAAGCCAATTTCATTAGCTCTGAAAAAGTGGTATTCTTTGCAAAAGAAATACGCCTCGAAATGTATGGTACTTTTCGCATCTCACATTTCTTGGCGTATAATAATATCATGGCTAAAATCGGATTAAACTATTCAACCTGTGACGAATCTGATGTACTTTGTGATATTTGTGACGCAGCGTGTCGCTGGCATTTCATTTTGCGACGGTAAATGACTTCATCACAGTATAAACAATTACATTAAAGCAGGATTAACTTTTCTTTTAACAATTACCAATTCTTCATGCTGTTCATAACTGCTTACTTCATATTGAATTAGTTTTTTATATTCCAGCCCCTTCTTTCCCCCAATTGCGGCTCCAAGCGGTGCTAACAGCGGGGATACCAAAAATGAAGCTCTGGAAGCTTTCTTAACAAAAATCAGTTTATTAACTTCATCTGCTAAGTCTCCCTGTATTGTAATAGTCTTTTCATCGTTTTCAAGAGCATTCTTCAATTGCTTTTCAGATTTCACAATAACCACTATTCAATCACCTCCGCCAACTTACAGCACACTTTATAGTACTCATTAATGGCCTGGTGTAATGTATCGTAATCTTCTTGTGAAACTCCAACTGCTTCCACAAAATCTTTAACCACTCGTAATTCATCTTCATCATACTTGCCATCAACATACGCCAATCCAAGGATTTCTAATAATACAATTTTCTTTACCTTATCGTCGGCCAGTGCAAAATAGTCAGTAACAGTCTCAAACGCCTCTGTTTCATATAACTCTATTGCAGGCATTTGCATTTCAGTACAATACTGACTAATCAATTCTTTTTCTTCTATTGTTAACACACTATTTGCTTTTGCAACATGAACGCTAAGATCCAAAAACATTTTCTTTTCTTGATAACTTAATTGATTCAAAAACATATTTTATTCTCCTTTTCATGCTACTTGTGTAAGTAATGTTTCTGCTTCTGCTTCGGTATCCATAATCTCTTTAACATTAATAGTATTCTGCCCGTCACCACCCTCATCTTTAAGTACAAGCTGCACTTTACACATTTTAAATAACATCCCCACTAGAAGAACTGCATTCTGTATAGTAGTTTTTTCTTCTGAGGTATATTCTGCCCATGCAACCTTGTTCTCTTTATTGATAAGCTTATCCATTTTCCTAAGTCTTTCTAGATAAGCTGCCTCTACTGAAGAAAGGCTTTTTGTATATTCACGACCATGTTTCTCCAATTTTGTTAAATATGCGCATATTTTATCAACTTCTTTTTTCGTCTTGTTAGCTTGCCTATAAGCCTCATCTGCCTTGTCTGAAAGCTTTGAGCCGGTCACGTTAAAAATGACGCCTCCGACCAATAATCCAATGCCTAGCGTAGTTGCACCTAAGATCGTTGTTCCAAGCGCCATTCCTCCAGCTAATGCTGAAGAGCCTAACGCGCCTCCGCCCAACGCTGCTAAAGTAGCATTTGTCGCAGCCGCTCCACTTAATGATGCTATTGCCGTGCCTGTAGATGCTGTGCCTAAAGCCATAACAGCAGATGTTGTTGCTCCAGCTGCAGCAAATCCTCCAGCCGTACCCGCAGCAGCACCACCTAAACCACCAATGAGAAGGCCCGCTCCAACAGAAACCTCTTTAAGTTGTTCTGCATCATACTGCGGAAGTTGAACCCCCTTTGTATTAATCTCTTTAAACTCCGGACGTCCTTGAATTTTTTCAATCAAGCCAGAGAACTCCTCAAAACTATTTAAGATATTAAGTTCCTTGGTTCCGAGATAATCCATGACATTCGTTGCGGTTGTGTTTTTCTTTTCAAATTTTTCCACAGCTTTTTCTTGAATTTCTTTGGCCGCATCCATGGTATCATTTGCTTCTTTCATCTTTGCTCCACCATGAATTCCAGCTCCCACACCTCCAAGTGCAGCTGCACCTGCTACTACACCCAAAATAATAGGCAATGGCATATTTATTCCTCCTTTACTTTTGATTGAAGTGCTTTACACATTTTATAATTCAATAAATAATATTCATCCTTGCTCATTTCCTTCGAAAAATATAGATCATAGCATTCATCAATTCGACACTTCAACGGCCGACTGCTATATATCTCACACAAATTGCCTTTCAAATACTTACATGTTCCATCACCTCTGTCTAAATCCGAGTAAATACTTGCCATATTAAGATTTCTACAACATGCACCACATTTTTCACATTTAAACATCACTCAAACACCAAATGATTATCCTTATTGCCCATAAACTCATCAAAATCCCCCTGCCATGGGAGCTTTATTTGAAGCACTTCGTACGCTTCTTTTAATGCTCTATTCATTTCATCTTCTGATGCAACAGATTCTAATCTACTAGAAATATATTTATATCTGGCAGTATCTTCTATAAACCTTTCGAGATCAATCTCAGCTAATTTCGCATAATAAGACATGAAATAACACGCATTGTCATAATATGTGTTAGCCCATTTATCTCCATTATGATACAGAGTCGTACCCACAACTGTCCCAACGACACTACCAATAATAAATCCAATTCCAGGGATCGGTATGAGCATTTGTCCAACCGTACCAAAAGCTATATTGTTCGTAGTTACAAATGATTCTTCTTTGAAAGATTCCGCCATTTCTTCTTTAGACATTTTTCCAGCCAACACTAAAACACCATTTTTTGCTGTATCAAATGCCAGAACTGTGATTGCTGCTATGACATTTGCATCTGCTGTTTGAAGAAAGGGACCCAATTTACCCGCCTTACAGCATAGTGTAATAGAACTAGCTAAGGCGCCTTTAAAAAAGCCTTCCGAACCACCACTTAACGCATCTAGCCCTAGTTTTTTTAAAGTTTCTGGGTCAACCTCACCATCCTTAACTAATTGATCGATTATTGAACATATATCCGGAATAGTTTTTATAATCACAGATAGTGCTGCAGCTGTCATACCTGCTTTTGCCGCTTGCTTAATTATGTAATCAGACGTAATCAAATCTGATAATTCCAATCCAAAATCTTCTGGCTTGAACTTTCCATCTTTGCAAAGCGCTGCTATTGATTCTGCTTCATCCTTACTAAGCGGATTAGATTCAATTCCCTTTCCATCCTTAAGCCTATCACTTAAGTTTTCTAATGTTTCCTTATAGTTTTGGAGTAAAGCCGCTCTATTAGAGCCTTCTTTCATAGATTCCTTAGCTATTTCTCGCTCTAAATACTTTATTGCTCCATCTAACTGCTCAGTTGGTATAATTCTTCCTTGCCCATAATACACTGATTTAAGCAATTCTGAAGATTCATTGTTGTAACCATTCTTTGTTAAATAATCTTCAAACGAAAGCGGGTTGCTACTTTTACTGTTTGATAAGTATTCATGGTATGCCTGAATAACGTTTTTTGCCTGGTTTTTAGCACTTCCTGTCGCATCACCATAGTATTTTAAGCTATAATCTTTTCCAAAATTAGTAGATATATCAACCGACGCATGTTTATTACTTGCATCGACAAAAGCTCTGTTTGCTGAATCATTTAGTGCAGCATTTATATTAAATGTCCCTGCATGGTATTGCTCTGCGACAAATCCTTTCAGTTGGCCAACACCAAGATCTGAACCAGAATACGAATTAATGCCATCGGTAAGCTGTTGAATTGCTTCATTAACGCCTTCAACATACTTATTTACAGTTTGTCCTGTCGTTGCTGCAACAACAGAACTATTCATAAACTTCCATCCATTTTCTACTGCTTTTTCTTTAGTTGCATATTTTTTCTTCTCAGACATATCTCAAAACCTCAACCATATAGTCCCAAACAAGCTAGATCATTGTATCAATCTAACTTGTTCTCCTTGGCTTTTAATCCACATATCAATTCCATTTCCAAAAACTTCCGCCTCAATAATAGGTCTACTTGCCGAGCCACCGACAATTTGAGCAGTTGGTAATCTGTCTAGTACAGATTCAACAGAGTATCCCGAATACTCGAATTTAACCTTCCTTAACTTCCCAGGGAACATGAACTGTATTCTCTTCCTATACTCTCCTTCTTCAAAGCGGTTTCTATACGGTGCACTGAAATGTTCACTTGTTACCTCCAAGTCCTGAATTCTGTCAATCCGGTATATGGTCGGATTAACATCCAGCGGATCAGCAAAAGATTTCTCTTTATCAATGCCTCTCACAATACCGGCAAGGTAGAAATAGTACTCCGAGAACAGGATGGCTAAGGGTTCCACTTCTCTATCATGCCCTGTTTTTCCCTGGATTCCCTTATAGAAAAACTTGATCACAAAGTGTGAATCAATAGCGTTTCCTAAAACCATCATCTTGTCCAGTACATCAGGTTTTCTTGTGAGTTCAACATAATGAAAGCGCTCATTCTTCATAAGATTGTTTACGAGCTTATGATTCTTCCTTGGCACACAACAATCAATAAGTTTTGAAATAATGTTGTTCATTTCCTTTTTGGAAAAAGCTCTGCTGGACAGCAAAATCTTGCATGTTGCTAAGATCTCATCATTAGTGAGCATCACATTTTCGGCCTGCTCTATCTTGTAACACTTGGATGTGTAGTCATAAACCAAATTGTTAGGAATACCATCTGTCATCGCCTGTTTATCCAAGAATGCTCTTATATTCTCGATATCTCTTTGAATACTTTTTTCAGACACATGAAAGCGATCTGCTTCTTCTGCTTTATTGATTGTTCTCCCATTCATAAGCCGGGAGTATATAGATAATTCACGATCACTTTTGCCTTCCATATTTGTATCCTTCCTGTCACTTCTTGTCATAATATTACTTTAGAAACAGCTTGGACAATTATTGACCAAAAAGCAGTGAAAAGGCTTAAAATTCCATTAATTCCATGGATAAAGTATATCATTTTAAAAACGTAAATTTATTAATATTGTGATAACAAATAATTAAATCATTATTATACTTGCAAACCAAAAGAGGGAACCAGCATCATGCCTGTCCCCATAAGTGACGCTCTAGTTTATACAGTCAATTAGTCGTCATCTTCTCCACATTTCTCCAGACATTTCTCATGTACCACCTTCATCCAATGAGGTAGCTCGCCGTAATCCACTTCAGCACGCTCAGCTTCATACTTCTCTTTGTCTATTTTTTCAGATTTTTCGATATATGCTGCGCATTCCTTCTTAGCTACTTCTATAAGTTCTATTTCTTCCTCAGAAAGATCGAGCTTGCTAAGCTTCACCTTCTTTGAAGGGTTTATGCATACTCTTAATGGATTATGCTTTTTATAAAGAGTTTTATATCCAAAGTCTTTAGCTGCAACATTAAGTTCGTCTACAAGCTCATTGTCAAGCAGAGAAACAGGCAACATCAAATCCCTGTCCTTCATATATAACACCAAGCTGTAAACTTTGAAGTCCCAAATATCTCGCTGCAGATCATTCGTGAAATTGCCCGCCCACTCTGTTCCGCGGGTAATATGCCTTTCCAGATCAAAAGCATAAGTTTCAATACCAATCTCCCCTACAGCTTCCCTGAATACTTCTTCGAAATCATCATCGTATAGCTTGGCAAAATCATGCAATGTATGCTTCTTTCCTGATTTCTCAAATTTCTTTATGGCTCTTATTGCTTCTTTTCTTGTATAACTGGTCTTCATCTCTGGCATAAATAAACCAAACATAGTCTCACCTCCAGTGTATAATTAGTTCTAAATGTTTATTTCTTCCTAGGATAAGTACAGTATAAAAATGAATTGGACAATTACTGGCCAAGTCAACAAAGTTTTTCAAATTATTTATCCAGCCTACAAATCACCGGATAGTTACCTTCACATATTTCCATCCTTGCAGCATGCTCCATAGTACTGGCACGTTACACAAAAGCACCTACATCCTCTATTGTTCCTAATAACGCAGTTCTTAATCCAAAACATAAATCGTTTCATAGCATTGACCTCCTTGTTGGGTGAACCCTAATCCCCATCTCGGATTCCTATCTTATGCCCATATCATATAAAACACCTTGGACAAATATTGACCAAACAAAAAAGCCGCATCCGTGCGGCTTATCCTGCTTTAATTCAGTATTATTCAGTTGTCTTCATCCACTATTCCGGATTGTATGTCCTGTCGCTCACGCTTTTTAGCATAACTCAGCATGAGTATTCCAAACAAAACGATTGCATCTTTCTTCTTTTTAAAGTAAGTACTTCTTGGTATCTCAAGATCTATATATATTGATTCATCGCTCTTTGCGTTATTTTTGCCTCTTAAGTATGCCTTATCAATAATAGTTTTCAGAAGTTTTCCTTCCTTTTCACGATCTTCTGCAGGATCATAGACCGTATCATCTACGATTCCATCAACCATCAGCGCAATCCTGTCTAGGACCATTTTGGCTTTTTCCATGAACCATTGCGCTCGTACAACATCCCAGATGAACTCTCGATATTCCTTTTTCTTGCAGTTCATCCTGCTTTCCATTATGTTGATATAGCGTCTTCTGATGCTTTGTTTCTGATTAACAACAGCATCTTCATCCAAAAAATGTTCAGCGGCAAATACCTGGCCACTTCCATATCTGTTCAAGAGAGCTTTTGCTATACAATAGGTATCTTCGTACCTAACTCCTTCCTGTTCACATATTTCTTTGGCCAGATCATGCGCCATCAATCTGCTGGCCTTAATTATCTCATCACACCCCCTTTCTCTCTTGAATACTCCTCCTTTTAAAGACCATGCTCACAATTATCCCCTGAATTAGTATGGATTTTATCAAAAAACCATACAAGTGGCGTACTGACTTTGTTCGCATTAAGTTCTCTTTTTGTTCGCAATTTGTTCGCTTTTTGTTCGCAGTTTCCTCGTTTTTACTTGGTTTCTTCGTCCTCTATCTGCTGTGCATGGCTCCACATAAGGACACCAAAGAGAGTGATGGCATCTTTTCGCTTCTTATAATAGGCTGTCTTCTTTAGATGGAACTCCTCGAACAGCTGTAGTTCTGACAGATATTCCTTCTGGAGATAGTTCTTTTCCAGAATCTTCCTGTAGAGCTTTCCATCAGGCGGAAATTCTTCGAGCTGGTCCAATATGAGATATATCTTCTCGTCTATCCAGCTCACGGACAGAGTATCCCATACAAAGGGCTTTATGCTATCCCATTCAGCATCTTCCTTTACATTGCTCTTTGATGAGGACGCAAACGATCTTACTATTTCCAGAAACTGCCTGCGAATATTCTGCTTCTGCTTGCTAACGTCCTCCTCCAAAATCTTGGCAGTTCCCGGTAGCTTAATGACTTTAGCATCCTGATACAGCGTGAACAGAAGCTTGGTCATCTCGTATACATCAACCGGATTAAGGCCGGCACGCTCACACATAAAGCAGATTCTCTTATACGCATCAATTGTCCTCATAAGATTCCTCCTACATATAGAAAAAGAGAAGAACAAGGAATTACCATCCTCATTCTTCTCAAATCAGGTTCAATCATCTTCATCCATTCCGGTTATTTTCTGAAGGTACACCCACATACTGTCAAGAAACCTTTGCCGATTTCTTCCACCATATGTTGACAACACAAACGTAAAAGTCTTGTTGTCTTCTTCCCGCTCACCAGTTATCAAATATCTTACGTCAATCTGCGTATTGCGGTACAGATGGTTTATCCTGTCCGCAGATAATGCATTCTCTCCCCTAATGTACTTTTGGTACTGCTGTACGGTCACATCAAGCTCTTCAGCCATCATTCTCTGTGAATAGCCCAGGTTTTTTCTGATTTCTTCAAGTCTCTGACCAATTGCAACAGTAGCATCGCTTTTACTCAGTCTCATAAAAATCACCTACCATTCACTTAAATGATATTAAGTAAATGGTAGGTTTGATAGCAACCAACGATATTTAGTTTTTATAGCAAAAGTTGTTGTATCGTACTGTACCTACTGTAGCTACTACACAGATAGATACTACAAGCAGGTATGGCTCGTTTACTCATTTGCAGCATTTCTTTCCTTGTTCAGCTTTGCCCAGTTGTACAGACCAATAAGCGCCATTATCAGGTAGATGCTTCGTTTTGTGAGATACACCGCATCAAAGTGGGCAATATACATGCCTACCGATACAATGTCCGTAATGATCCACCACACATACTGTTCTCTGTATCTGAACAATTCCAGTATTGTAGCGATAATACCTATGCTGAGAGTAAACGCATCGAACCAGGCAACTTCGCCTCCTATCCTGACAAGAATACTGTGGTAGACAACTGCCGCTGCTACGATAACCACAGCGCATACAGCATTCTGCAACATTGAAAGCTTCTTTGTTTTAGTCTTTTGTGTAATCTCCTGATCTCTATGCTTGGCCCAGAAATACCAGGAGACAAAATTCATGGGTATGTAGAACAGTATCTCCAATGCAGCAGTTCCCCAGATATGCCAGTAGACCAGATAGATCGCATAAACAACTGTGTTCACTGTCGCAAAAGCAAAATTGCTGATGTTGGCCTTCGCTGTAAAAAAGATACAGATGACGCCGCAGACAGCGCTTATAAAGTTTATAACTGTAAGCCATGAGGGATTACCATCGGCCGACCCCTGGGTGAATCCTAGCACCATGGCCCTGGCTGCGATAAAGATCATCACCGCACCCATTACATATTCATACCATTTAAGCTCTCTAAAGCTCTTTTTCAGATTATCCATTTTGCTCTGTCCTGTTCACTCTCCATTTCCCGGATCTCAGTTCCGCTTATGGGATAATGGATCCGTTTTACATCGACCAGCCGGTGGACCGCTTCCGGATATGCATGACTGAAGTAATCTCCATAGGACTCTTCGCTGCTGTAAACAGCATCAAGCTGATTACCAAGGAGATTTCTAACCAGCGGAGTCTCTGCTTCCCAGTCCTCTGAGCCGTCGGGAAGGCGCAACCCTGTTATATCTATAAGGGAAGGCACTATCCTGGCATATCTGCCTGCATCTTCACAGATCCTGTACATCTGCTGTGTGCGTTCCTCCACTGAGAGCCAGATCTCAGGATGTTCTCTTAATATTTTCTCTTCGTCAGCACCGCCCCAGAACAAGATCACGTAAACGGTCTCACATTCAAGAGCAGCGGTTTCTACACAGAATCTGTGTCCCTTATGAAAGGGAAGGAACTTACCGCCGTACATTCCGATCTTGTATTTTTTCATATCTATTATCCAAACCTTATCTCGTTTCCTCCAAAGCCTGCAAGTAGCCTGTTGTCCGCAGTATATACCAGCTGCCTTGCGTAGGGAGCCTTCTCAGCCCCAACACTTCTGAAATAAAACCTTATGCTTCCGCTTTCTGCATCAAAACTGCCGCTGCTGCAGCTGCAATAATTGTGGTCACAGTAACGGTTCCAGATATGGAATCTCGGATCCGGCGAAAGATCTATCTGCCCCGGGTCTATATAATGCTCACTGCAAAATGTATTATGTCTGCTAAGTCCAATGAAACTGACGTTGCGCACTCCCAGTCCTGCAGCGAATTCAAGAAAATGCGCCATTTCCCGGGCACCGTCCACACCACCTGACATTACCACACAGTTCAGCACTATCAGAGCAGGGTCCTCCAACTGTTGGATGACTTCAGAAATGTCTTCCGACGCTGCAGTGGAAAAACCAAATATCCTGTCGTTATCTGGATCAGCTATCATGTGACGGCTGACATGAACAGAATCCAAATGCCTTAGCTCAATCCGGGACATAACCTCTCTGAAATGAGTTCCGTTGGTCACAATGTCTTTTTCCACACTGCTTCCGCAGACCTCGTGGACAGTGCTGATGACGTCATCAATCAGATCGGGGAAAAGAAATGGTTCTCCCCCGGTAATTGAAACCCCATATATATTTTCCCGAATCTGAATCAGCACATCTCTGAACCTCTTCGGATCAAGTACGCCAGCACTGTGCCCCACAGCCGGATTTATACAAAAAGGACAGGAGCCGTTGCAGATATCAGTCAGATTGACATACAGCCAAAGCTTCCCATCCTCTCTACTTATGTAGTCGCCGTCATTTGCACAATAGTAGTCCTTGATATGTAGTTCCTGATCACCAATCATTACAGTCTTCATATCAACAGGACGGATATACTACATTCATCAGTCTGCGCCTGCGCTTTTCATTTTCCTCATAAGCACCAGGCTCCCCAATAAAGTCTTTCGCATTTTCAGCGAGATATTCAAACTCCTCTTCCGCGCGCCACATAGCTCTAATCGTCTGAGGGTCAGCTTTACCCGATATTTTGGCAAGCTCACATGTAGCTGATAACGCATTTTTCGCTAACGCAACAGAATACCTGTCCTTGGGATCAATCATTTATAAAAGCTGCTGAAGGTATGAAAGAAAATTACTAATTGTCATAGCGCCACCTCCTATATATATATTAGCTTATCATATACTAAATGTCCTCATTTAATTGCTACTTATTCCTGCATCCAATCCAGTATCGCTAAGCTGTTTGTCCTCCTGTAAATTGTAAAAAAGGACAAAATGATTTATTCTCTTTTATCCATCGCAAATCTCCATAAAAAAGCTAAATCCTTCAGTTTGCAAACTTTTTAGAAAGGAGTAGCCCGGCTGATCTCACGAAATCCCCTACCAGACCTCACGCCCTGTGGCAACAAATCCTTACTATCCAGAGGATGGATCATTTCATTCAGGATCTGCAACTATGTCAAAACAACTCTTGTCAAAAACCATCTCCAAAGTCGTCTCCGAAATCATCGAAGTCGTCAACGTCATACCCGGCATCCTCAAGAGCTTCCCTGCGCTCTTCGGGACTCATGAACTCCAGATCATCTTCCAGATCTTCGTCATCATCCCAGTGATGGGTTTTTGAATTATTACTTTCTGTCATCATTTCATACATCATATCGTCATGAACTCTTCTACAGTTTTCCTCGAAGATACTCATTTCTCCATCATGGTCGAAATCCCATCTTTCTTCGCCACCATCGTATCTTTCCATTCCCATATGATGAAATTCGTTAAAAGAGATACCCATATCCCCTTCCTTTCTGGCAATCATCAATAATTGTCATTCCAGTAATCTTCAGCTGCATCATATGCTTCGTCTTCGTCATCGTAGTCATCTTCGTAATCATAGAACTCTTCGTACTTGTCATCAGCAAAGTCCTGAGCTGATTTGTAATCATGTACGTTGTAGGAATCATAGCCTTTCTTGGACTTTGAACTGCTGCTCTTTGATTTTGAGCTCTTACTGCTTGATGGCTTTGATTTAGAAGAACTCTTACTCTTTGACTTTGA
>JAEEGF010058605.1_pt1 | contig 16879 bp, 10 predicted proteins | sample 9134171 | NCBI WGS metagenome assembly JAEEGF01 (sample SAMN16246542, study PRJNA631951) | gut metagenome | biome: gut microbiome; feature: rumen; material: AP-attached | host: Bos | place: Iran: Karaj | collected 2018-10 | reverse complement strand
TCGCTCGACTTACCTGTAGCGCGCGGAATCTTGAAGATGATGTCACCGGTGTGGATCTCCTGCTTGTCCTCTACGTTGAGGTGGGCGCCCACAGGCAGGTTGTACTGCTTGAGTTCGTTGCCGTCCTTGTCCTTGAGGATGATGGCAGGGCTCTTCGACTTGTCGCGGCTCTCGATGATGACTTTCTCGTGGTGGATTGAGAACTCGTCGGCAGCTTCCTCGCGGTAGGTCATACCGTCGATGAGGTTGTCGTAGTGAGCGGTACCGGCCACCTCGGAAATTGCGAGGGCGTTGTAAGCATCCCACTTGCAGATGAGGTCTCCCTTGTGTACCAGGTCACCTTCCTTGAAGAACAGCTCTGTTCCGTAAGGGATGTGATACTGGTTGAGGGTGATGTCGGTCTCAGGGTGGGCGATGATCATCTCACCTGTACGGCCAACGACGATAGTATGTTCACCTTCGTCGTCAACCTTGACGATGGTGCGGAGTTCTTCGAACTTCAGAACACCTTCGTTCTTCGACTTGATCTCGCTCTCGGCTGCGATGTTAGATGCGGTACCACCGACGTGGAAGGTACGCAGGGTCAGCTGGGTACCAGGCTCGCCGATTGACTGGGCGGCGATTACGCCGACCACTTCGCCTTTCTCCACCAGACGTCCGGTGGCGAGGTTGCGGCCGTAGCACTTCGCGCACACACCCTTGCGGCTTTCGCAAGTCAGCACGGAGCGGATCTCAACCTGCTCGATAGGCAGTGACTGGATGAGGTTGGCGATATCTTCGGTGATCATCTCGCCTGCAGAGAGGATCTTCTCGGCGGTGAGAGGGTTGTAAATGTCGTGGACTGAAGTACGGCCGAGGATTCTCTCGCCGAGAGTCTCAACGACTTCGTCCTTGTCCTTGATGGCGGTGGCAACGAGGCCGCGGAGGGTACCGCAGTCTTCTTCGTTGATGATGACGTCGTGCGATACGTCCACCAGACGACGGGTCAGATAACCGGCATCGGCTGTCTTCAGGGCGGTATCGGCCAGACCCTTACGGGCACCGTGGGTAGAGATGAAGTACTCGAGAACGTTCAGGCCTTCCTTGAAGTTGGCGAGGATAGGGTTCTCGATGATCTCAGCTCCCTGGCTTCCGCTCTTCTGCGGCTTGGCCATCAGACCACGCATACCGCAGAGCTGACGGATCTGCTCCTTGGAACCACGGGCTCCTGAGTCAAGCATCATATATACAGGGTTGAAGCCCTGGTTGTCGTTGCGGATCTGCTCCTCGACGATCTTGGTAAGACTGTTGTTGGTCTTGGTCCAGATGTCGATGATCTGGTTGTAACGCTCGTTGTTGGTGATGAGACCCATACCGAAGTTGTCCTGGACGCTGGCCACCTCGTCGTATCCTTTCTGCACGAGTTCAGACTTCTGCTCGGGAACGAGCACGTCTGCCAGGTTGAATGAAAGGCCTCCGAGATATGCCATCTTGTAACCGAGGTTCTTGATGTCATCGAGGAACTGTGAGGTACGGGCTACGCCTGTATATTTGAGCACTTCGCCGATGATGTCCCTGAGGTTCTTCTTCTTGAGAAGTATGTTGATGTAGGGAACCTCGTCCGGAATCACCTGGTTGAAGATGATTCGGCCGGCGGTTGTCTTGACTATCTGCGTGCCTTCTTCGGGTTTCAGCTTGTTCTTCGGCAGACGGACGTTGATGATCGACTGATGGGTCAGACGGCCTTCGTTGAGGGCGATAATGACCTCTTCAGGACCATAGAACGTCATTCCTTCTCCCTTGGCGCCGGGACGCTCCTTGGTGATGTAGTACAGACCAAGCACCATATCCTGTGAAGGAACGGTGATAGGCGCGCCGTTGGCAGGGTTGAGGATGTTGTGGCTTCCGAGCATAAGCAGCTGGGCCTCCAGGATGGCTGCATTTCCGAGAGGAAGGTGCACGGCCATCTGGTCGCCGTCGAAGTCGGCGTTGAATGCGGTACAAGCCAGAGGATGGAGTTGGATTGCCTTACCCTCGATGAGCTTGGGCTGGAATGCCTGGATACCGAGACGGTGCAGGGTAGGAGCACGGTTCAGAAGCACCGGATGTCCCTTCATTACGTTCTCGAGGATATCCCAGATGACGGGATCCTTGCGGTCCACGATCTTCTTGGCGCTCTTGACGGTCTTCACGATGCCGCGCTCGATGAGCTTGCGGATGATGAACGGCTTGTAGAGTTCGGCTGCCATATATTTGGGCAGACCGCATTCGTGCATCTTGAGTTCAGGACCTACCACGATAACGGAACGTGCTGAATAGTCGACACGTTTACCGAGCAGGTTCTGACGGAAACGACCCTGTTTTCCTTTCAGGCTGTCTGAGAGAGACTTGAGAGTACGGTTGGCCTCAGTCTTGACGGCGTTGCTCTTGCGGCTGTTGTCGAAGAGAGAGTCGACGGCTTCCTGGAGCATACGCTTCTCGTTGCGGAGGATGACTTCGGGAGCCTTGATCTCGATGAGCCTCTTGAGACGGTTGTTGCGGATGATCACGCGGCGGTAGAGGTCGTTGAGGTCTGAAGTGGCGAAACGGCCGCCATCCAGGGGAACGAGGGGACGCAGATCCGGCGGAATGACGGGGATGACCTTCATGATCATCCATTCCGGACGGTTGATGTCCTTCGACTCGCGGAAGGCTTCGATGACGCTCAGCCTCTTGAGGGCCTCGTTCTTGCGCTGCTGTGAAGTCTCGCTTTCGGTCTTGTGACGAAGGTCGTAGCTCAACTGGTCGAGATCGAGCTTGGAGAGCAGGTCATAGATGACTTCTGCGCCCATTCCTGCAATGAACTTGTCGGGATTGTCGTTGTCCAGCGACTGGTTGTCAGCAGGGAGCTTGTCGAGAACGTCGAGGTACTCGTCTTCAGAAAGCAGGTCGTTGAGGTTGACGCCGAACTGTGATGCGGCACCGGGCTGGGTGACTATATACTTCTCGTAATAGATGACAGCCTCGAGTTTCTTGCTGGGAAGACCGAGCAGATAACCGATCTTGTTCGGAGTCGAACGGAAATACCAGATGTGGGCTACGGGCACCGTCAGGGTGATGTGGCCCATGCGCTCGCGGCGCACTTTCTTCTCTGTCACTTCCACGCCGCATCGGTCGCAGATGATGCCTTTATAGCGGATTCTCTTGTACTTTCCGCAGTGGCATTCGTAGTCCTTGGTCGGTCCGAAAATCCTTTCGCAGAAGAGACCGTCGCGCTCCGGCTTGTAGGTGCGGTAGTTGACGGTTTCGGGCTTGAGGACTTCACCTGAAGAGCGTTTCAGAATGTCATCCGGAGATGCCAGTCCGATACTGATGCGGTTGAAATTGGTTTTAACTTTATTGTCTTTATTCATAATGATCAGGTAAATAATTAATCCAGGTGAATGCTCAGGCCGAGACCGCAGAGTTCGTGAATGAGTACGTTGAGGGACTCAGGGATGCCTGCTGTCGGCATCGGATCGCCCTTGACGATGGCTTCATAAGCTCTGGCCCTGCCAGTGACGTCGTCTGACTTGATGGTCAGGATTTCCTGCAGCACATTGGCGGCACCGAAGGCCTCGAGGGCCCACACCTCCATCTCTCCGAAACGCTGGCCTCCGAACTGTGCTTTACCGCCGAGAGGCTGCTGGGTGATGAGAGAGTAAGGGCCGATGCTTCGTGCGTGCATCTTGTCGTCAACCATGTGACCCAGTTTGATCATGTAGATGACACCTACGGTTGCCGGCTGGTCGAAGAGTTCGCCGGTCTCACCGTTGCGCAGATAAGTCTTTCCGTAACGAGGCACGCCTGCCTTGTCGGTGTATTTGCAGATGTCTTCGAGAGAGGCACCGTCGAAGATAGGTGTGGCGAACTTCAGACCGAGTTCCTTGCCGGCCCAACCGAGCACGGTTTCGAAAATCTGTCCGAGGTTCATACGGCTGGGCACACCCATAGGGTTGAGGACGATGTCGACAGGAGTACCGTCCTCGAGGAACGGCATGTCTTCGTCGCGTACGACCTTGGCAACGATACCTTTGTTACCGTGGCGGCCGGCCATCTTGTCACCGACTCTGATCTTGCGCTTCTTGGCGACATAGACCTTGGCCAACTGCATGATGCCGTTAGGCAGTTCATCACCGATGGTAAGGTTGTATTTGATGTGCTTGAGATGTGCATCCTGCTCCTTGTAGGCAATCAGGTAATTGCCTATGAGAGTCTTGATCATGTTGTTGGTGTTCTTGTCAGAAGTCCATTTCACAGGGCTGATGACATTGTAGTCGATGGCTTCGAGAGCCTCGCGGGTGAATTCAGCGCCCTTGGCGATGATCTCTACGTTGAAGAGGTCGATGACACCGGCACTCTTCTTACCCTCGGTAAGGGTGCAGAGCTTGTCGATGAACAAGGTGCGGAGTTCGCCAGTCTTGCGGAGGAACTCTTCGGTAGCTGCCTGCTCCTGAGCCTTGATCTGGGCTTTCTCTTTCTTGCCGGTTTCCTTTGAATTGATGCGGCTGTAGAGTCGCTTGTCAATGATTACGCCTGACAGTGAAGGAGAAGCCTTGAGAGAAGCGTCTTTCACGTCACCGGCCTTGTCACCGAAGATGGCGCGGAGAAGTTTCTCTTCAGGAGAAGGATCGCTTTCGCCTTTAGGAGTGATCTTACCGATGAGGATATCGCCGGGCTCCACAGAGGCGCCGATACGGATGATACCGTTCTCGTCAAGATCCTTGGTGGCATCCTCGCTGACGTTCGGAATGTCGCTTGTGAGCTCTTCCATACCGCGCTTGGTGTCACGCACTTCCATTATGTATTCATCCACGTGGATAGACGTGAAGATGTCTTCGCGGATGATCTTTTCGCTGAGGACGATGGCATCCTCGAAGTTGTAGCCCTTCCAGGGCATGAAGGCCACCTTCAGGTTGCGGCCGAGGGCAAGCTCTCCGTTCTGGCTTGAATAGCCTTCGGTGAGTATCTGTCCGGGTTTCACCTTGTCGCCCTTGCGGACGATGGGGGTGAGGTGGATGGTAGTATTCTGGTTGGTCTTTCTCCAGAGAGGGAGCTTGTAGACCGTGATGTCAGGATCGAAGCTTACGAACTTCTCGGCTTCTGTGCGCTCGTACTTGATGTGGATCTCGCGTGCATCGACGAATACAACTTCGCCTTTGCCGGTAGCGGTGATCTGGGTGCGGCTGTCGCGGATGACGGGACCTTCGAGTCCGGTACCTACGATAGGAGCCTCAGGCTTGATGATAGGAACAGCCTGGCGCATCATGTTACTTCCCATCAATGCACGGTTGGCATCGTCGTGCTCCAGGAACGGGATGAGCGATGCGGCGATTGATGAAATCTGGTTGGGCGCCACGTCCATCAGGTTCACGTCGTTCTTTCCGACTACGGGGAAGTCTGCCTGGAAACGGCAGCTGATGCGGTCGTCGGTGATGTTGCCTTCATCGTCCAGATGAACGTTGGCAAGGGCAACCATCTTCTCTTCCTCTTCCTCGGCGCTGAGATATACGCATCCTTCGTCGCTGAGGTCCACCTTTCCGTCCTTTACCTTGCGGTAAGGAGTCTCGATGAAACCGAGCGGGTTGATGCGGGCATAAACGCAGAGTGAAGAAATAAGACCGATGTTCGGACCTTCAGGGGTTTCGATAGGACAGAGACGGCCGTAATGCGTGTAGTGCACGTCACGTACCTCGAAACCGGCACGGTCACGGCTAAGACCGCCGGGACCGAGGGCGCTCAGACGGCGTTTGTGAGTCATTTCGGCCAGAGGATTGATCTGGTCCATGAACTGGCTCAGCTGGCTGGTGCCGAAGAAGCTGTTGATGACGCTGCTCAATGTCTTGGCATTGATCAGGTCGATAGGGGTGAAGACCTCGTTGTCGCGGACGTTCATCCTCTCGCGGATGGTGCGTGCGATGCGGCTGAGACCTACGCTGAACTGGTTTGCCAGCTGCTCGCCCACTGTGCGGATACGACGGTTGCTGAGATGGTCGATATCGTCGACAGCGGCCTTTGAGTTCATCAGCTGGATCAAGTACTTGATGATCTCGATGATGTCTTCCTTGGTGAGGACCCTGGTCTCTGCAGGAGTGTTCAAACCGAGCTTGCGGTTGATGCGGTAGCGTCCTACGTCGCCGAGGTCATATCTCTTGTCAGAGAAGAACAGTTTCTCGATGACATCCCTTGCAGTCGCCTCATCCGGCGGTTCGGAGTTGCGCAGCTGGCGGTATGTATAGAGAATGGCTTCCTTTTCGGAGTTGCACTGGTCTTTCTGCAGTGTGTTGTGGATAATAGAATATTCGGAGCTGTTGGCGTCGTCCTTGTGAACGAGAATGGTGGCGACTCCTGAGTCGAGGATGTCCTCTACGTCGTTTTCGTCGATGACCTTCTCGCGGTCGACGATGATTTCGTTACGCTCGATGTAGACAACCTCTCCTGTGTCCTCGTCTACGAAATCCTCGTTCCAGGTCTTGAGGACCCTGGCTGCGAGCTTGCGTCCGATGCATTTCTTGAGATTTGTCTTGTTGACCTTGATTTCTTCTGCAAGGTCGAAGATGTTGAGGATGTCCTTGTCACTCTCATAGCCGATGGCCCTGAGAAGAGTGGTGACAGGCAATTTCTTCTTGCGGTCGATGTATGCATACATCACATTGTTGATGTCTGTTGCAAACTCAATCCAACTGCCTTTGAACGGGATGATACGGGCAGAGTAGAGCTTTGTGCCGTTGGCGTGCATGCTCTGACCGAAAAATACGCCTGGAGAACGGTGCAGCTGTGACACGACGATACGCTCGGAACCGTTGATGATGAAGGTTCCGCGGGGAGTCATATAGGGGATAGAGCCCAGAAAGACGTCCTGAATGACCGTGTCAAAATCTTCGTGTTCAGGGTCCGTACAGTAGAGTTTCAGCTTTGCTTTGAGCGGAACGCTGTAAGTCAGACCTCTGTCAAGGCATTCATCAATCGAATAACGGGGAGGGTCGACGAAGTAGTCGATGAACTCCAGCACGAAGTTGTTGCGTGTGTCCGTTATTGGAAATATCTCCTGGAACACCTTGAACAAACCTTCGCTACGACGGTTTTCTGCGGTGGTGTCCAGCTGGAAGAAATCCTTGAAGGACTTGATCTGCACCTCGAGAAAATCGGGATAGTCAAGGAGTGTTTTGGAAGTTGCGAATGAAATTCGCTGATTGTTAGACTTTTGAGGCATTTGTTAGAATAGTTGTTATGAAACGGGTTTTATAACGACAAAAAGGTATAGGGCGTTTTATGACCCTATACCTAAATGCTTTAGTTAGCTCTTGCTGAAAAGCCGGTGAAATTATTTGATTTCAACTTCAGCACCTGCTTCTTCGAGAGCGGCCTTTATCTGTTCAGCTTCAGCTTTAGATACTTTTTCCTTGATGGTGTTAGGAGCAGCGTCGGTAAGATCCTTAGCTTCCTTAAGTCCGAGTCCGAGGGCTTCCTTAACGGCCTTTACGACCTGAAGTTTAGCCTGACCTGCTGATACGAGAACAACATCGAATTCAGTCTTCTCTGCGGCGGCTGCTTCACCAGCTGCTGCGGGAGCGGCTGCTACAGCGACAGCTGCAGCTGCAGGCTCGATGCCATATTCTTCTTTGAGGACCTGTGCAAGTTCCTGAACGTCTTTAACAGTAAGGTTTACCAACTCTTCTGCCAATTTTTTAATGTCTGCCATAATTGTTGTTTATTTTTTAATTGTTTTTGTTCTATGTTTTTATTTTTCCGATAAGGTCTTGACAATACCTGCGATAGTCTGGCCACCTGCATTCTGGAGTGCAGAGATGACGTTCTTCATAGGTGATTGCAGCAAGCCGATGATATCGCCGATGAGTTCCTCGCGAGACTTGATGTTGATCAGGGTCTCGAGGTTTTCGGCGCCGATGTAAGCGCATTCCTGGAGATATGCACCCTTGAGCTCGGGTTTGCCGAGAGTAGACTGCATTTCCTTGATGAGCTTAGCGGGAGCATTCACTACATCAGAGAACATCAGAGCGGTAGAACCCTTGAGAGTCTGGCAAAGTGACTTCTGTTCGTCAGTTCCTTTGTCGAGAACTTTCTCGAGGAGGGTGTTCTTTACCACCATGAGTTTGATGCCATGTTCAAAGCAAGCGCGGCGAAGGGCAGAAGTCTGCTCTGCGTTGAGGCCTTCAATATCCGTTACATAAAAATCCGGAGTGGCTTCGAGTTGTGCCGCCAACTGTTCAATTATTTGTTCTTTGAGTTCTTTCTTCATGATACAGATTGTTAATCGGCAACACCTACTGACTTGCTATCGACATTGATACCGGCGCTCATTGTTGAAGACATATAGATGCTCTTCACATAAGTGCCTTTGAGTGCTTGAGGTTTCAGCTTGATGATGGCATTGATGAATTCAACGGCATTGTCGTTGAGCTGTGCGGCAGAGAAAGAAACCTTTCCGATTGCTGAGTGCACGATACCCTGTTTGTCTACCTTGAAATCAATCTTACCGGCTTTAACTTCTTTGATGGCTTTGCCCACTTCCATTGTGACAGTTCCTGTCTTGGGGTTAGGCATAAGGCCACGGGGACCGAGAATACGGCCGAGTGCACCGATCTTGCCCATCACTGAAGGAGTACAGATGATGACGTCAATATCGGTCCAACCGCCTTTGATCTTCTCTACATAGTCATCCAGACCAACGTAGTCTGCTCCGGCTTCCTTTGCTTCGTTCTCCTTGTCAGGAGTGCAGAGGCAGAGGACGCGGGTCACCTTACCGGTGCCGTGCGGAAGAGTCACGACGCCACGGACCATCTGGTTCGCTTTACGAGGGTCGACGCCAAGACGTACAGACAACTCGACAGAAGCATCGAACTTGGTGTAGGAAATTTCCTTTACAAGCTCGCAGGCCTCAGTCAACTTGTATTGCTTGCTGCTGTCAAATTTGGCAGCCATAGCCTGTTGATTCTTTGTTAACTTACTCATTGCGTGTGATCTTTAATTTACGTCAGCAGGAAATTCTCCCTCAACATAGATACCCATACTTCTGGCAGTACCTGCCACAAGTTTCATGGCTGACTTCTCTGTGAAGCAGTTGAGGTCAGGCATCTTTTCTTTTGCAATCTCACGCACCTGTGCCCAGGTGAGGGTGGCGACTTTCTTGCGGTTAGGCTCTGAGCTGCCTTTCTCAACCTTGGCGGCTTCCTTGATAAGGATAGCCATCGGGGGCTGTTTGACTACGAAAGAAAAAGACTTATCACTATAGACAGTGATAACAACCGGCAAAATCTTGCCAGCCTTGTCTTGAGTGCGGGCGTTGAACTGTTTGCAGAAATCCATGATGTTCACACCCTTTGAACCGAGAGCCGGACCTACGGGCGGTGACGGATTGGCAGCACCTGCCTTGATCTGCAGTTTGATAAACCCTGCAATTTCTTTTGCCATAATTATTCTTTGGTTACTTGCGAGAAATTCAGTTCGACGATGGTCTTGCGGCCGAAGATCTTGACCATGACGCCAAGCTTGCGCTTGTCTTCCATGATCTCTTCGACAGTACCGTCAAATCCGTTGAACGGACCGTCTGTGATCTTCACCGCCTCGCCGATAACGTAAGGAGTCAAAGTCTCTTCGTCCTGGTCAGCCAAAGTGTCCACGCGACCAAGGATCCTGTTCAGTTCAGATTCTCTGATGGGCACAGGTTTCTTCTCATTGCCCTTGCCGCCGGTCTTCTCGGAAAGGAAACCCGCAACGAAGGGAATGTTCTTGATCAGGTGTTCGATTTCGCCCGTAAGATTGGCTTCAACGAGAATATAGCCGGGGAAGAATATCCTTTCCGCACTTACCCTTTTTCCGTTTTTGATCTCGAAATATTTCTCGGTGGGAATGAAGACCTGAGATACAAGATGTTGCAATCCGTGGATCTCAATCTCCTTTTCGATATATTCCTTGGCTTTCTTCTCTTTACCGCCTGCGGTACGGACTACGTACCATTTTTTGGCTGTTTCGCTCATGGTTACAATTGGTAGATACCAGTCATGATGGTCTTGAAGACGAAGTCCATAGCCCAGATGACGATGGCGCAGACTACAGAAGCAACCATAACGATGATGGCTGAGCTCTGGAGCTTGTCCCAAGTGGGCCAGGTGACCTTGGTGGTCAGTTCTTTATAAGACTCTTTAACGTAAGTACCGAGTTTACTCATTGTTATTATTTTGTTGGCCTCGAAGGGTGGAAGCTTCCTTTCCGGCCGGTTAATAACATCCGGATCCGTAACTATCCGGCATTTGCAGGGGAAGCAGGATTCGAACCCACATCGACGGTTTTGGAGACCGCTGAACTACCCTTGTTCTATTCCCCTAGACCAGTATGGTCTTAGTCAAGCAGACCGATTACCTGACCTGCACCAACGGTACGACCACCTTCGCGGATAGCGAACTGGAGACCTTCGTTGATAGCAACAGGGTAGATGAGCTCGACTTTGATTTCTACGTTATCGCCAGGCATAACCATCTCGGTTCCTTCAGGAAGAGTGATTTCACCGGTGATGTCAAGAGTACGGATGAAGAACTGCGGACGATACTTGTTGTGGAACGGAGTGTGACGGCCACCTTCGTCTTTCTTCAATACGTAAATCTGAGCCTTGAACTCTTTGTGAGGAGTGATGGTGTTCGGGTGAGCGATCACCTGACCACGTTTAACCTCTTTCTTGTCAACGCCACGGAGGAGAAGACCTACGTTGTCACCAGCTTCACCTGTGTCAAGGATCTTGCGGAACATCTCGACACCTGTAACGACTGATTTGCGAGGCTCTTCGCCAAGACCGATGATCTGAACCTCGTCACCAACCTTAACGACACCTGTCTCGATACGACCGGTAGCAACGGTGCCACGACCGGTGATTGAGAAGATATCCTCGATAGGCATAAGGAACGGTTTGTCGACGTCACGCTTCGGCAGCGGAATGTACTCGTCAACAGCGTCCATAAGCTGCATAACGACATCCTCCCAGTGAGGATCACCGTTAAGGGCACCAAGAGCTGAACCACGGATAACCGGGCAGTTCTCATCGAATTTATAGAAAGCGAGGAGTTCGCGGATTTCCATTTCTACGAGGTCGAGCATTTCAGCGTCGTCAACGAGGTCAACCTTGTTCATGAACACAAGGATTCTCGGAACGTTCACCTGACGGGCGAGGAGGATGTGCTCGCGAGTCTGAGGCATAGGACCATCAGTAGCGGCAACTACGAGGATAGCACCATCCATCTGAGCGGCACCAGTTACCATGTTCTTTACATAGTCGGCGTGGCCCGGGCAGTCTACGTGTGCGTAGTGACGAGTAGCAGTCTGATACTCGATGTGGGCGGTGTTGATGGTGATACCACGCTCTTTCTCTTCAGGAGCGTTGTCGATTGAGTCGAATGAACGAACTTCAGAAAGACCTTTCTTTGCCAATACCTGAGTGATGGCTGCGGTCAGAGTAGTTTTACCGTGGTCAACGTGACCGATGGTACCGATGTTTACGTGGGGTTTATCCCTTTTGAACGTTTCTTTTGCCATAATTTAAAGCTTTAATATGTAAAATATAAAATTTCTTTATTTGAGCTGGTGGTGAGAATTGAACTCACGACCTCTTCCTTACCAAGGAAGCGCTCTACCCCTGAGCTACACCAGCAGGATACTGGAGCGGAAGACGAGGTTCGAACCCGCGACCCTCAGCTTGGAAGGCTGATGCTCTACCGACTGAGCTACTTCCGCGACAACCTTTCAAATATCTCTTATAAAAAAAGCGGTAATGCTGCAATAGCAACTGTGTCACAACATTTCCGCCTGAATTATATTTTGTGGGGAGAGATGGATTCGAACCACCGTAGGCGTGCGCCAGCAGATTTACAGTCTGCCCCATTTGGCCACTCTGGTATCTCCCCAGTATTTCAATTCTTTGAGCCGATAGACGGATTCGAACCCCCGACCTGCTGTTTACAAAACAGCTGCTCTACCGACTGAGCTATATCGGCAATCTCATATGCTCTTTTTCGGGACTGCAAATATAGACGATTTCGACAAAACACCAAAAAAATATCAATTATTTTTTCTCTAAAGAAATAATCGCTTCAAAAATATCTTTGGTGTTGTAGCCGCAATAGTCGAACAACTGCTCCCTGCTGCCCTGGGAGATGAACTCATCGGGAACTCCGAGGCCCTCGAGCCGGCATCCAGACTTGCTGTCAGCGAGATATTCGGCCACCGCGCCGTGAAGACCTCCCTCAATGCAGCCGTCTTCGACGGTTATAATGGAGCTGACCTTTGAACATACTGAGCCAAGGGCTTCCTTGTCGAGCGGCTTAAGAAACCTCATATCATAATGGATCACGCCGACTCCCTGAGCATTGGCCATCTCTATGGCCTGGCGGCACTTGTCCGCCACGGGGCCGATCGAGAGCACGGCAACGCTGGCATCCTTGTCTTCGTGGAGAAGTTCGGCCTTGCCGACCGGAACCTTTCGGAACTCTTCGTCCTCCCATGGTGTGCCGATTCCGCGGCCGCGGGGATATCTTATGACAGTTGCGGGATATTCGTCGAGAGTCGCGCTATACAGCAGGTCGCACAACTGCCGTTCGTCGCGAGGCGATGCTATGACGAGGTTCGGCACGGGTCTGAATGCCGCCAGGTCGAACACTCCGTGGTGGGTGGCTCCGTCTTCGCCGACAAGTCCGGCCCTGTCGAGGCAGAAGATGACCTTGAGCTTCTGCAGGGCTACGTCGTGGATAGCGTTGTCATAGGCGCGCTGCATAAAGGAAGAATAGATGCAGCAGAAAGGAAGCATTCCTCCGGCAGCAAGACCTGCAGAGAAGGTAACCGCGTGACCTTCGGCAATTCCGACGTCGAATACGCGGTCGGGCATCTCTGCGTTCATTATGCTCAGCCCGCTGCCGCTCAGCATCGCAGGGGTGATTCCAACTATCCTGCTGTCTTCGCGTGCAAGCCTGGTGACGGTCTTTCCGAAGACATCCTGATAGCGCGCTGTCCTGTCGTCCTGCTTTATGGTTTCGCCGGTCTCGGGGTCGTAGTGGCCGGGAGCGTGCCATACGGTAGGGTTGTCCTCGGCAGGCTTGTATCCCGCTCCCTTGGTTGTGATCACGTGGAGCAGTTTGGGGCCCTTTATCGCCTTGAGCCTTGTCAGAATGGTGACGAGGGCTTCTACGTCATTGCCGTCGACAGGCCCAAAATACCTGAAGCCGAGGGAGTCGAACAATGAGTTCACCTCGGATGTCTTGATGAATGCCCTCTTGGCGTTCTTGACCATCTTCTGGATGCTGCGGCGCAGCCTGGTCGCGCCAAGGGCGCTCCATACGTCATCCTTCAGCTTGTTGTAGCGCTTGCCGGTGGTAATCTTGATGAGCGTGTTGTGGAGGCCTCCGGTGCTCTGGTCTATTGAGATCTGGTTGTCGTTGAGGATCACCAGAATGTCGGCTTTGAGACCGCCGGCGTTGTTCAGGCCTTCGAAAGCAAGGCCTCCGGTGAGCGCTCCGTCGCCGATGACGGCGATGTGCTTCGCAGGGCTGCCGAGCTTTTCGTCAGCGACTGCGAGTCCGAGAGCCGCGGAGATGGATGTCGATGCGTGACCTACGCCGAAAGCGTCGTAGGGGCTCTCGCTCATCTTCGGAAATCCCGAGATGCCGCCCATTTCGCGGTTGTGCCTGAATGCCTCCCTGCGGCCTGTGATTATCTTGTGGGCATATGCCTGATGGCCTACGTCCCATACGATCTTGTCAAGAGGAGTGTCGTACACCTTGTGAAGGGCTACGGCAATCTCAATCGCACCGAGACTTGACCCTATATGGCCGGGATGGTCGGCGCAACACCTTATTATATATTGTCTGAGTTCTTCGCACAACTGTTCCAGTTCCTCTATGGAAAGGGACTTGAGGTCGGCGGGAGAATCGATATGCTCGAGTATGGTCGCCAAGACTGTCTATCTGAAAATGGTCTGGTCTCTGTCCGGGCCTACAGAAAGGATGGTGACCGGAACTCCGAGATAGTCTTCGATGAACTTGATGTAGTCCTTGAATGCTGCTGGCAGCTGGTCTTCGGACGTTGCGGAGGTTATATCTGCCTTCCAGCCCTTGAACTCCCTGTAGACTGGTTTGATGTCGGCGAAGGTGTCAGCAGGGACTTCGGCGGTTCGCTTTCCGTCCACCTCATATTCCACTGCGGCCTTGATGACGTCGAAGTCGTCGAGGACATCTGATTTCATCATTATGAGGTTGGTGACGCCGTTGATCATCACGGTATATCTGAGGGCTACGAGGTCGAGCCAGCCAGTGCGGCGGGGACGGCCGGTGACGGCACCGAATTCATAGCCTTTCTTGCGGAGTTCTTCGCCTGTGGCGTCGAACAGTTCGGTAGGGAAGGGACCGCTGCCCACGCGGGTGCAGTATGCCTTGAAGATGCCATATACCGAACCGACTCTTCCTGGAGCGAGGCCGAGACCTGTGCAGGCGCCGGCGCAAACCGTGTTGGATGAGGTTACGAAAGGATATGAACCGTAGTCGATGTCGAGCATGCTGCCCTGTGCGCCCTCTGCCAGGATGGCGTGGTCTGCCTTGAGGCATTCGTCGGTGAAGTATTCGGCGCTGACGAGCTTGAAGGTCTTGACGTATTCGATGGCGTCGAACCAGGCGGCTTCCATTTCAGCTACGTCGCAGCTGTAGTTCAGCTGGCGGAGCATCTCGAAATGTTTTGCGCGGAGATTCTCATAGCGGCTGCGGAAATCAGCGGCGAGGATGTCGCCTACGCGCAGACCGTTGCGGGCTATCTTGTCGGTATAGGTCGGTCCTATGCCCTTGAGGGTTGATCCGATCTTCGATGCACCTTTGGCGGCCTCCTGGGCAGCATCGAGCATACGGTGGGTCGGAAGTATAAGATGAGCCTTCTTGGCGATGACCAGACGGCTGCGGATGTCTATGCCGGCTGCGCGTATGTTCTCGCATTCCTCGCGGAAAGTTACGGGATCGAGCACGACGCCGTTGCCTATTATATTAATGGTGTCGGCGCGGAACACTCCTGAGGGAATGCTGCGCAACACGAATTTCTTGCCTTCGAAATGTATGGAGTGTCCTGCGTTGGGACCGCCCTGGAAACGGGCAATTACCGGATAGGAGCCGGCAAGCACGTCCACGACCTTACCCTTGCCTTCGTCGCCCCATTGCAATCCGAGAACTACGTCGAGTTTCTTCATCTGAAAATGTCTTCTTTGTCTTTAATGTCTTTTATCCTGAGCTGGATGTTGGCCAGACCGCGGTAATAGTTCTCAGCAATCGAGTAGCATATGTCGACGGGGTTGCCGGAATGCAGGTGCTCGAAGTGGTTGGACTTGTTGAACGCGATGGCCGAAATCGGCAGGTATGCCGAATCTTCCTGGATGAGCTCAAGTTTGAGGTGGCCGTTGTCTGAGCCGACCTTGCGGCCGTTTCCGTTGTCGTAAACGTTCTCCGAAATGAAGACCGGAGACTGGTTGCCGGGGCCGAAGGGCTGGAATTGCTTGAGCACGCGGAAGAACTTGGGGGTTATCTGTTTGAAATCGAGATATGTGTCGATGTTGACGATAGGGGTGAGCATATCGTCGTCGATCATCTTCTCGACGGTTTCTTCGAAACGGCGGCAGAACTCCGGCAGTTTTTCCTCTCTCATCGTGAGGCCGGCTGCATACATATGGCCTCCGAAGTTCTCAAGCAGGTCCGAGCAGGATTCGATGGCCTCGTAGAGGTCGAATCCGGCGATGGAACGGGCCGAACCGGTGATGTAGCCGTTGGACTTTGTGAGGACGATGGTTGGCCGGTAGTATGCCTCCACCAGTCTGGACGCCACGATTCCTACCACACCCTTATGCCAGGAAGGATTGTAGACTATGGTGGATTTTTTGCCGTCAAAGGCGGGATTGTTGCGCACCATGTTCACGGCTTCGTAGGTGATCTCGCGGTCGATGCTCTTGCGTTCGTTGTTGTGCTCGTTGATCTCGTCTCCTATCTTGCGGGCATCTTCGTCATTGCGGCAGATGAGCAGGTCGACGGCGGTCCTTCCGGACTCCATACGGCCGGCTGCGTTGATGCGGGGGCCGATCTTGAAGACGATCTCGTCGATGGTGATCACGTGCTTGTCGAGCCCTGAGAGCTTGATTATCGACTGAAGTCCCTTGCGGGGATTGGAGTTGAGCCTCTTGAGGCCGTAATATGCAAGGATGCGGTTCTCTCCAGTGATGGAAACCAGGTCCGAAGCTATGCTGACGGCCAGCAGGTCCAGCAGTTCCAGTACGCTGTCCTTTGAAATGTCATATGTGGCCGCATAGGCCTGGGCCAGTTTGAATCCTACACCACAGCCTGACAGGTCGTCGAAAGGATATGTGCTGTCGGTCCTCTTGGGGTCTAGCACGGCCACTGCAGGCGGAAGCTCCACGTCGGGCAGGTGGTGGTCGCAGATGATGAAGTCGATGCCTCGGTCAGCCGCATATTTCACCTTCTCTATGGCCTTGATGCCGCAGTCGAGGCAGATTATCAGGCTGCATTTCTTCTTAACCGCCCAGTCGATGCCCTTGTAGGACACGCCGTAGCCTTCGTCGTAACGGTCGGGGATATAGTATTCCAGATTGTCGGTCACCTGGCTGAGGAATGTGTACATCAGGGCGACTGCGGTGGTGCCGTCCACGTCATAGTCTCCGTAGATGAGTATCTTCTCCTTTTTCTCGACCGCAGTGTGGATCCTTTCCACGGCTTTGTCCATATCGAGCATCAGGAAAGGGTTGTGGAGCATCGAGAGGTCGGGGCGGAAGAACTCCATCGCATCTTCATAGGTCGTGATTCCGCGCTGGACGAGCAGATTGGCCAGAACCTGGTCGATG
>JAEEGF012379307.1_pt1 | contig 16881 bp, 12 predicted proteins | sample 9134171 | NCBI WGS metagenome assembly JAEEGF01 (sample SAMN16246542, study PRJNA631951) | gut metagenome | biome: gut microbiome; feature: rumen; material: AP-attached | host: Bos | place: Iran: Karaj | collected 2018-10 | reverse complement strand
GCAAGAGACGAAGGAGAAGGCAGCAAGCATCGCAAAGGTGAGTCTCCAAATCTTCATTGTTTTCATTTTCATTATAATTCTGATGTAAATTGCTCTGTTTGATTAAACGCCGAAAGCCGGAAATCTTGCACCGTTACAGGTCGTTCTGCAGCGGGGATTTCTTTCAATATTCAATATCCAATTTTCAACTACACATAGACTCTTTCGCCGAAGATGAGGCTGCCGATGCGGACCATGTTCGAGCCGTGCTGGACGGCGATAGGATAGTCGTCACTCATGCCCCAGGAACGGGTTTTCCATTGACCATTGACCATTGTTCCGTCTGCGCCTGACCGAAGGGAAGAACGTTGGATTGACTCAAACAATTCCTTTGCCCTGTCGAACTCGCGGGCTATCTGGACTTCGTCGTCGGTGTTCGTTGCCATACACATCAGACCCTCTATGCTGACGTTCTCGTACTGCTGCCAGGCTCCGCTCTGCATGAAGGCGAGCAGCTCGTCGGGCAGGAAGCCGAACTTGGTCTCCTCCTGGGCTACGTGCACTTGCATCAGGACGGGGATGATGCGTCCGCACTTCTTCGCCTGCTTGTCGATTTCCCGCAGCAAACGCTCCGAATCGACGGCATGAATGAGGCTCACGAAGGGTGCAATGTATTTCACCTTATTGGTCTGCAGATGGCCTATGAAGTGCCATTGGATGTCCTTTGGCAGCACGTCGTACTTCTGCACCATTTCCTGCACGTGACTCTCGCCGAAGATGCGCTGTCCGCCGTCGTAGGCGTCCTGAATCAGCTCGACGGGATGGTACTTGCTGACGGCTACGAGGCGCACCTCTGGGGGCAGGGTCTGCAGGATTTCACTTATTCTTTCCCTTGGACTTGCCATTTGTCTTCTTTGCTTTGGGCTGCTCCTTTTCAGTCGGTGTTTGTGTCTGTTTCTGCTCTTGCTCGGTTGTAGCACGGAACTTGAACACGTCGATGATGGGCGTCTCGGTGATGGATACGATGGCCCATTCGCCCAGTGTGCCTTTCATGCATTCATCGAGCCTTGCGAGGGCACGATGGAAATCGTTTGCCTGGATAAGCGCCGACTGTACGATGCGCTTCTCGACGGCTGTCTTCTCGTCGATGGAGATGTAGGCGATGCGCGCCTTGAACCAGTGGTCGTCGTTCAGGTCCACGCTGTCGAAGAGGTCGGTGATGCGAGCGCGCTTGATGTCCGTCACCATGAACTCGCCCGACATGAAGGGCTCTATCTCCTCGATGAAGCGCTTCTCGGCTTCCGTGAAGCTGAGGGCGTCTACCAAATATGTCTCTGTGGTCTTCTTGATGAGACCGCTCTCCAAGGTCTTGTCGTAACGGACCTTGCATTCAAACCATTCGCTTTGCATTATCTGTTAATTCAAAATTAGTTAATTCAAAATTCAAAATTCAAAATTAATAAATTCAAGATTCAAAATTATTAAATCCAAAATTCAAGTTTCAAAATCAATGATGTCAAGTTTTCTTGTACCAGAAGAAGAAGCTGTTCTGGCGGCGTTTTTCCTCGGGTGTCTTGGCGCTGAAAATCCTCTCGAGCGTGTAGGGATGATAGCCCGTTGCCCAGCATGTTGTGCTGACTGTGAGGGGCGTGGGTGTGAAGTCCTGAACCTGCTCGAGTTTGAAGTCCAGCTGCTTCGTGATTTGTGCCAGCTCGGCCATATCGTGCTCCGTGCAGCCGGGGTGCGAGCTGATGAAGTAGGGAATGAGTTGCTGCCTTAATCCAGCCCTGCGGCAAGTGGCGTCGAAGATGGTTTTGAACTCGCGGAAGAGCCGGAACGAGGGCTTGCGCATGATGTTCAGGACGGTGTCGCTGGTGTGCTCGGGAGCCACCTTCAGGCGTCCGCTGACGTGCTTGGTGATGAGTTCGCGGGTGTATTCTCGGGCCGCATTGTTCAGGGCTTCGTCTTTCCAGTCGTGGAGGAGCATATCGTAGCGGACACCGCTGCCAATGAAGCTCTTCTTGATGCCCGGCAACGCGTCCACAGCGCGGTAGATGTCGAGCAGGGGGCGGTGGTCTCCGTTCAGGTTCGGACAGATGGCAGGATGGATGCACGAGGGGCGTTTGCACTTCTCGCACACTTCCTGGCGCTTGCCCCGCATCTTGTACATGTTGGCGCTCGGCCCGCCAAGGTCGCTCAGGTAGCCCTTGAAGTCGGGCATCTTGGCAATGGCTTTCACTTCCCTCAATATGCTCTCCTTCGAACGGCTCACGATGAATTTGCCCTGATGCGCGCTTATCGTGCAGAAGGCACATCCCCCGAAGCATCCGCGATGGAGTGTGACGCTGAACTTGATCATCTCGTAGGCGGGGATGCGTTTGCCCTTGTATTTCGGGTGAGGAAGTCGGGTGTAAGGCAAGTCGAAACTGCGGTCCAGCTCTTCGGAAGTGAGCGGAGGGTAGGGAGGATTGACGACGACGTAGCGCCCTCCTGTAGCTTGCAGGAGTCGCTGAGCGTGCACTTTGTTGCTCTCTTCCTCGATGTGTCGGAAGTTCTCGGCGTGAAGCTTGGGCTGCTTCAGGCAATCCTCGTAGCTGTGGAGCACGATGTCGTCCTCCTTGATGCCTCCGGGTATCTCTTCCTGCTTGCAGATGAAGGCAATCTGGTTGGGCATCTCGGCCACCACCTCGCGCATCACCTCCCGTGTGATACAAGGCTCACCATTCTCGTCGTAGTGAAGTTTCGGATGGAAGCAATCGATTGCCTCGTTGAGCCGCTGAACGAGCTCCAGCGTGGGCTTTTCTCCCATTCCGTATGTAATGAGGTCGGCATCGCAATCCTGAAGGATGCTGGGGCGGAAACGCTCCTGCCAATAGTCGTAGTGCATCACTCGGCGCAGGCTTGCCTCAATGCCTCCGAGCACGATGGGCACATCGGGAAAGAGCTTCCTGAGGATGTCGGTATAGACGATGGTGGGGTACTCGGGACGCAAGTCGTGCCGCCCGTCGGGACTGTATGCATCCTCGCTCCTAAGGCGGCGGGCAGCGGTGTATTTGTTCACCATGCTGTCCATGCATCCGGGCGAGATGCCGAAGAAGAGGCGGGGACGCCCCAGCTTCTTGAAGTCGCGGAAATCTCCATGCCAGTCGGGTTGGGGCACGATGGCTACGCGCAAGCCCTCTGCCTCGAGCAAACGCCCTATGACAGCGGCTCCGAAGGCAGGATGGTCCACATAGGCATCTGCGCTGAAGAGAATCACGTCAGCTTGTTCCCACCCACGCAGGTCCATCTCTTTCCTGGTCGTCGGCAGCCAATCGTTGTAATTCAAATGTGCTGAATCCAATTAATCCTGACCTTCGGGTTCTGACTTCAATGAGGCTTTCAGCGTATCGAGTTGTTCCTTCTTCCAGTCGATGTAGAGCAAGATGAGCTGGTGCAGTCCGAAAGCTTTCATGTCGTTGTGGAAGAGGATGTGTTCGCAAAGGTCCACCAGATCGGGGTCGGGTGTCCCATGCGAAAGCAAGCTGCGCACGTTCAGCCGCAACTTCTCGAGGACACTCTCTTCGACAATGCCGTTGCTGTCCAGCAAGTCGGAAAAGAGGGAATAGCGGTCGATGGTCTGGAGGTGAGTTTCATCGACGGAGAGCCGCCGAGAACCTTTCATATTGCAAAGTATCGTATACATCTAGGAATGAAGAATTAAGAGTGAAGAATTAAGGATTAAGGATTAAGAGTGGATTCTCATTTCCCGAGCAGGAAGTCGACGGCGATGTTCATGATGCTCTGGCGTGTGGCTTTGTCCGTGATGCAGTCCAGCGGGAAGCCGAATGCCAGAACACGATAGCCGGGACCAGGATAGGCGACTGCTGCCGAGTGATTGCCCGACGTGTAAACCATCGTGCTGAACGCGCCATTGATGCCCTCCAGGATGTCGGTACTCCTCACCCAGTAGTTCGTCTCGTTGGGATTGGTGAAGATGGTGGCCGTGTTGTTCAGTCCCTGCACAGAGCAGATGCTGTCCGTCGGCACGTTGGCAACAAAGCGGAACTTCAGCTTCTCGCCCATGAAAGCATCCTGTTCGGCATTGTGCATATCGCTACCGACGAAGGAGCCGCTCACCAGAATCGAAGTGTTCTGGAGCGTCAGTTGGGAGATGGCGGCAAGCATCTCGGGCGTGAAGGCATTGCGGCGCGTCAGGGAGTAGCCGTCGTTCTTCTGTGCACCAAGAATGAAGTCAGCTATGCGATACCCGCGCAGGTCCAGGTTGGGCAACTGTGCAGGTGTGCAACTGCTGATGTTGCAGTCGTAGTGCTTCGTGATGATGTCCTGAGCGTGACGGACACTGTAGTTGTGCGTATTGCCAGCTAGGAACATACCTTCCCATTCGTCGCTGCTCACACCCATTCCTTCGCCCACTTCCTTGCCATATTGGCTCTTGTCGAAGCTCAGCTGACGTCCGCAATAGCCGGGTGTCATCACGTCAATCACGCCTGGATCTGTGTCGAAATCAAAGCCGCCAGTCGTTTCGGTATCGAAAGGCAGAGGACCTGCAAGCCTCTGGAAAGCGTCGACAATCAGGACAGTAGGCGCTTCGGCAGTCTCGGATACAACTGCACAAACCTCGTCGCTCGGCATACTGGCACCACCTTCGTTGACAGCTTCCACACGGAAACTGTAAAGGATGCTTGGTGTGGCCGGCATCGTATATGTGCATTCGTGGCCGCTCACGTAATGTCCATTATCGAAATCGCCCCCGTTCTTCTTCATGTAAACCACGTATCCATCGGGCTTTGCCGTGGGCTCTGCAGGGTCGTTTCTCGGCGTCCAGCGAACTGTTATCTCATTGGTCTGGTTGTTTGCTTCGGCACTGAGACCTGCTACGGGAAGCGGCTGGATGACGACATCCTTGCCTCCGTGAATGCCTGCGAGGAAGCGGACGACACCTTTGTAAATGGCACGCGACATGAGGAACTTGAAGTAGGGGTCGTGACCGAGGCACATATCAGCCCAGTTCTGGTGGCTGAGCATCTCGAGGAGGATGGCAGGGAACTGTGCGTCGCGACTCTCGCCATAATTCCTGTCGTAGAGGTCTCGGCGGTTCCATGTACCAAGTTCTCGCGTCAAGTCCTCTGTGATTTGCGTCATCACCAAATCGGCAAGGTCGCGACTGACAAGTCTGGAAAGTCCTGTTCCGGTGATGCCGTCGTAGAAGCCAGTCGTGTAGATGCCAAGCGAACCGACAAGCGTATTGTCCGTCCTGTACCCCGCATCACTATGTACAGCCATATAAAGTTCGATGGGAACACAAAGTCCGCTATCGTTCTTCAGGTAAGGGCTTCCGCCTGCAATATAGTTCTCAGCAAAGGGTCGGGTGTTGACGTCGTCCTTGCCGTCATCATTTCCCCGGGGAGAATATACGCTTTCCGGCATACCATACCATTGGGCGGAGTAGCGTGCGGCCTCCAGACATCTCGGCAAGTCGCTGCTGACGGGAAGATACATGGTGGAATCGCCACGTACAATATTACCCGTTCCACCTCCCAGACGAACGGCATCTGCCGTCACCACACCTTTGTAATTGCTCTGGTTGGTGAGGATGATGCAATTGTTCTCGCTCTTGCCCTCCATGAAGTGGAATGTGCCGAGATAAACCCATGTGCCGCCACCCATTTGCTGATTGACGCGGAAATGAGTCTCGACGCCACAATGCTTGACCGTATAGTTGGCATCGGGAATGCTGTTCGGCAAAGTCTGGTAGGAGACATAAACGGCATAGTCGCCTTCGACAAGTATTTCGGGTGTCCATATTGCTTCGCTCAGCATGTGCTTGTTCTGCATGGCTTCGGTCATGCGGAAGGTTCCCATCTTGAAGGGATTCTGTCCGTTCTCGTATCCTTCCTCGGTATAGGCAAATCCTACGCCACCGTCTTTCCAGTGACGCTCTCGGACGTGCTCTTCGTAACGGCTCTGGTCGAACATTCCATCGTTGTCGACTACTACTTCCTGTTTCTGCCAGTCACGTTCTCTTGGCGTGAAGACAACGGCTCCTGCATTTTGCAGCATCGGGATGAGGTAGGGTACGACAAAGGTTTGCGTGAACATGTCTTCCGTTGTGCAGAAGAGTCTGGGGCGCTGCCATATCCATTCCTGCTTGTCGAAGCTGAAATATTTTCCGTGGCTTTGACACACGCCAAGATGACGTCCTTGCAAGCCTTTCTTGATGTTGTATGGACGGCTCATCGGCGTCACCCAAGGATTGCCCTTGAAGAGTTCCCGTTTATAGACACGGGCTGTGTCTGCTCTGTCCATCATGCTTGTCGGGATGAGTTGCTCGATGGGTGTGTCGTTGGCAAGTATGGTCAGGGCATATGTGTTGAAAGGCATCGGCAGCCGGCGCTGTACCTCGGTATAAAGGTCGCCCACAACGAGTGGCGTCACAGGTTGCGCGATGAAGTTGTCGCTCAGAACGATTGTCACTTGTTTGTCCTGAGGGTTTGTGATGATGTCCTCGACGGTTATCTTCTTGAGGTTGGGGAAGTTGGGGTTGGTATATTGTTCGAAGTAATCTCGAAGGTTGTTCATGCCATCGTTCTGTGCAGAAAGCGTCAGCGAGCCAAGGGCGATAGCGAGTGAGAGGATAATGTGTTTCTTGTTCATACTTTGAATTTATCGGGGTGTAGTCCTTTGAAGTTAGAGTAATATTCTTTTATTTCCTGCATTTGGGCTTCGATGTCGCCGTTGGGGACGATGGTTTTGGTGCAGACGATATGTCTGTCCTTGAAGTCGACACCATAAAGCAGGATGGGGATTTCGGCTTTGAGGGCGATGTAGTAGAAACCCTTCTTCCATTCGGGTTGCGCTTTGCGAGTGCCCTCGGGAGTAATGCAGAGGCGGAACTTCTTGGCTTGTTTTGCCTGCTCGGCAATGATGTCTGTGGAGTGCATCTGCTTGCTCCGATAGACGGGAATGCCGCCCAGCCTTCGCATCAGTATGCCCATGGGCCAGAAGAACCATTCCTTCTTCATCAGGAAGTCGCAATGGAAACCCTTGGCACGACTGTAGAGGTTGCCGATGATGAAGTCCCAGTTGCTCGTGTGTGGAGCAAGGGCTATGATGCATTTTTCAGGCATAGGTTCGGTGATGGTTTCCGTGAAGTGGAGCCATTCGAAAAGAACCTTGCCGCAAAGTTTCTTGAGCATTACAGGTTTTGTATTTGTTCGATAATCTCGTCTGTGCGCTTCTGCATGTCTTCCTTCAGTTTCTTGAAGAAGAGCTTGGTGCTGCCCGGTTCAACGTGCGAGAGGCGGCAGATCCAGTCGTTCTGCATCTTCATGATGCCGAGCATCACATTTTCCACATCCTGCTTGTTGTCCTTCCCTGTGAAGGCACTTGCGGCCATGCACTCTGCCAGAAGTTCGCCACACAGATAGTTGATGCGTTTCTTCAGGTCTTTGCGTTTCATCTTATTTATAGATATATAATGTATATTCAGACTTCAAAGATAGTTATTTTTTCTGACTCTACAAGCGAAAATGGCAAAACTTTTTGCTTTTTTTATATTTCTTGACATTTAAGGTTTTCTTTTGGGATACGTGATGGCTGAAAACTATGCTAGCGTAATTGCCGAACTACACGTGTTATGATGGCAAACATCACATGTGAAGTTGGCAAACTTAACGTGTTACGATTGCGATTTACCTTGCCTGCGTTTGAAAGAATGCAATTGAAATTAAAAACACTCATCACTCTTCACTGATAGGCCTGAATCCCTTTATTATAGGCGAGTTGAAGAGGTGATGAGTGCCTGATGACTCTTCACCACTCTTCATCCACTTATCATCTCTATATCCTGCTGACAATCATTATATTATAAGGGGTTGGTGACGAGTGAAGAGTGTTTTTTGTTTTGCTCGCAATTAGGCATCGGTTTGTGAGGTTACAAGGTTACAGTGGTTACAAGCAAAAAAGAGAGAAGTTGTGTTTCCTATCTATATATCACTAATTACATGATATTATTAATTATAAAGTAATATATAGTCTTCGTCCTTGTCTCAAAAATTGATGTAACTTTTGTAACCTTGTAACCAATTTTTTCGTAACTTTGCAGAGGAAACAATTAACAAACGTATAGTCTAATGAAAAACCTATACTTCAAAGCGGTTTTCGTATACCTTTGCATGCTAGCAAGCATTAATGCCTTTGCCGACCATACGAATTCAGTAAGTGTGGATGAAGCAAGACAGAAAGCGTTATACTTCCTAAGTTATCAACCGACCTTTGTCAAGGGACGCAATCAAGCACCCCAAAAGCTCTCCGACTTGAACTTGGCTCATCAAGCATTATTGAAGAACGGACAGACTGCTTACTATATCTTCAGCAATGAAGCAGGAGGATTTGTGATTATCTCAGGCGATGAGCGGACAGAAGACGTCCTGGGTTATTCAAGCGAGGGCGTGTTTGATGCAGATAATATGCCCGAAAACATGAAAGGCTGGTTGGATGAGTATGCTACTCAAATCGCGTACATTCAAGAGCATGGTTTGTCCTCACCAAGTATCCGTAAGATACAATCCTATCCTTCCATCGCCCCAATGCTTACAACGACATGGAGTCAATATTCTCCTTATAATGATGAATGTCCCGACTTCTTCGGTCAAGGAAAGTGCATAACAGGATGTGGTGCGACGGCAATGGCTCAGTTGATGTACTATCATCGGGAAAAGTCTGTTACAGAGACTCTGGCAACCATTCCTGCTTACACAACTCAATCATATAACATTAATGTTGATGCCATACCCGCAGGCTCGCCTATTGACTGGGACAATATGCTTGACAGTTACAATGGATCAGAAGCACCAGCAGAGGAACTGGCTGTATCCAACCTTATGAAATACTGTGGCGCGTCAGTAAAAATGGATTACTCAATGTATTGGTCATCTTCATCTAATGATGAAATATGCCTCGCCTTAAAAGCTTTTTTCAATTATAATTATAGCACGGCCTGGGAGTATCGCGACAACTATCCTACAGACGAGGAGTGGGATAACCTCATATATAAAGAATTAACCAATAATCGTCCTGTTATGTATAATGGCGAAAGTGATAATGGAGGACATTTCTTTATCTGTGACGGCTACGATGGCAACGGATATTATCACATCAATTGGGGTTGGGGAGGTTCTTGCGATGGCTATTTCCTCCTCTCAACACTTGACCCTTCCAAACCTTATCAAAACCATCCGGGCATATCTTCCGGCTATAATCGAAGCCAAAGTGCCCTAATCAATGCAGCCCCCAGAGATGTCATCCCTTCCGGTGATGGCATAGTGTTTGCCGATGCCCGAGTAAAACTTCTCTGTTTGCAGAATTGGGATACCAACGACGATGGCGATTTCAGTATGGAAGAGGTTGCAGCCGTGACAGAACTCGGAGCTGTATTCCAATGGCAGAAATCAATATCATCTTTTGATGAATTGCAATTCTTTACAGGTCTCACCTACATCGACAGCTATGCTTTCTTTGGCTCCAGTAGCTTGACTTCCGTTACCCTGCCCGCAAGCGTGAAAGGCATCGGTTGGGGTGCTTTCATGGATTGCCGCGGATTGACCGCCATCACTATTCCCGATGGTGTAACCGAGATTGCATCTAATGCCTTCGATGGCTGCCTTTTTGCGAAAGACTCCTTTATAAACTTCTCTGCACAAAGAAGTGATGATAACTGGGGAGCTACAATATGTGATAAAGAACCAGAAGATGGGTTGTTCGTAAATGGCACTGTAGTCGTGGGATGCAGACCTTGGGTGACTTCTGTCAACATTCCCGATGTGGTAACCGTTATAGGCGATGATGCTTTCTATGGTTGCAGCAATCTGTCATCCATTACCATCCCAAATGGTGTGACTTCCATTGGCAGGGAAGCCTTCCGAGGCTGTTTCGGTCTCAGTTCTGTCACTGTTCCAGAAGGAGTGACGTCTATCGGTGTCGATGCTTTCTGGAACTGCTATAATCTGAGGTCTGTCAGACTTCCCAACAGTCTGACGAGCATTGGTGGTGGAGCATTCCAATACTGCTACAGTCTGAGTTCTATAAACATTCCAAATAATGTGTCGAGAATTGGCAACGGCGCCTTGGATGGAACACCATGGTTCGACAATCAGCAGAACGGCCTGGTGTATGCAGGCAAAGTCGCTTACAAATATAAAGGTGAAATGCCCGATGGCACTATGATTACGCTTAAGAACGGAACTTTGGGAATTGCCGAAGATGCCTTCAAAGAGTGTAGTGGCTTGACTTCAATCACTATCCCTAATGGTGTGACGAATATTGGTGATTATGCATTCTCAGGATGCAACGGCCTTAAGGAGATATATTGTTATGCAGAAGAAACACCCGAAATTTCTTACTATACTTTTTATAATGTAGATGTCAGCCGCGTTATGCTCGTTGTTCCTGATGATGTGGTAGACAAGTACAAGGCACATCCTATTTGGAGGCGGTTCAGGATTGAAACACCAACAGGAATTCCCTCAATTGAAGACGGAAAAAGCAAGATGGAAGATGGTTCTATCTATAATCTTTCTGGTCAGCGTTTGAGCAAGCCAATCAAGGGCATTAACGTCCTGAATGGCAAGAAGGTAGCGATTAAGTGAGAATAAAGCATGAGTTTGTTCATGTGTTATCAAATGTGAGCAAACTCGACGAAGTCAAGGTTCGGATAAAGTAATCTAGGTTATAATATTCTAAGGAAGCTTGTTTTCTCAATCAAGTTTCCTTTTTTTGTGTTCTTATATTTTGTTGTCTCAGCAAATCTTTGTACCTTTGCACGCGAAAACTCATAAACATATAAACTCATAAACACAAGAATCATGAAGAAAAGTGCACTTCAGGTAGCTCGTGCTGCCTACCAGCCTAAGCTTCCCAAGGCCTTGCAAGGTCCCGTTGTAGCAGTAGAAGGTGCTGCAACTCAAAGCGTGGGCAATCAGGATGAAATCAAGGCTATGTTCCCCAACACCTATGGAATGCCTGTCATTACCTTCGAGGCAGGCGAGCAGAAGCCTCTCGAACCGTTCAACGTCGGCATTATTCTCAGCGGCGGTCAGGCTCCTGGCGGACACAATGTCATCAGCGGTCTGTACGACGGCGTGAAGTCCCTCAACAAGCAGAGCAAGCTGTATGGCTTCCTGATGGGACCTGGCGGACTTGTTGACCACAAGTATGTTGAGTTCACAGACGAGTTTATCGACGAGTACCGCAATACTGGCGGCTTCGACATCATTGGCTCTGGCCGTACGAAGCTCGAGAAGGAAGCTCAGTTCGAGAGTGGTATCGAGATTCTCCGCAAACTTGGCATCAAGGCGCTTGTCATCATTGGTGGTGACGATAGCAACACTAACGCTTGCGTCCTGGCTGAATACTATGCCGCCAAGAACTATGGTGTTCAGGTGATTGGCTGTCCCAAGACAATCGACGGCGACTTGAAGAACGAGCAGATTGAAACCAGCTTCGGCTTCGACACAGCTTGCAAGACCTACAGCGAACTGATTGGTAACATCCAGCGCGACTGCAATAGTGCTCGCAAGTACTGGCACTTCATCAAACTGATGGGCCGTAGCGCAAGCCACATCGCCCTGGAGTGTGCCCTCGAGACACAGCCCAACGCTTGCCTCATCAGCGAGGAAGTAGAGCAGAAGGCCATGAGTCTGGACGACGTTGTGACTTATATCGCAAAGATTGTGGCTGACCGTGCAGCCGAAGGTAACAACTTTGGTACCGTCCTCATCCCTGAAGGTCTGATTGAGTTCATTCCTGCCATCAAGAAGCTTATCGCAGAGCTCAACGAGGTGCTTACTGACCCCGCAACTGGCGAGAGCCGCGAGTTCGAGAGCAAGGACGCACAGGTTGCCTTCGTGAAGGGTCATATCGCACCCGAGAACCTTGCTGTTCTCGAGTCTCTTCCCAAGGATGTTGAGCGTCAGCTCTGCCTCGACCGCGACCCTCATGGTAATGTTCAGGTCAGCCTTATCGAGACGGAGAAACTCCTCTCTGCTATGGTAGCCATGAAGCTCGAAGCTTGGAAGAAGGAAGGCAAATACAATGGCAAGTTCTCCGCTCAGCACCACTTCTTCGGTTATGAAGGCCGTTGTGCAGCCCCCAGCAACTACGATGCCGACTACTGCTACAGCCTCGGCTTCAACGCAAGCCGCTTGATTGCTAACGGCAAGACAGGTTACATGAGTGTCATCAAGAACACAACTGCTCCCGCAAGCGAGTGGATTGCAGGTGGTGTGCCCATCACAATGATGATGAACATGGAACGTCGTAACGGCGCTATGAAGCCCGTAATCCGCAAGGCTCTTGTAGAACTCGACGGCGCTCCCTTCAAGTTCTTTGCAAGCAAGCGTGAGGAGTGGGCAAAGAACACATGCTACGTTTATCCTGGTCCTATTCAGTACTGGGGCCCAAGCGAAGTGTGCGACCAATGCACGAAGACGCTTGCCCTGGAACAAGGCAAATAATCCGGACTTGACACAGGAAAGGAAACACGCCGCTTCGAACCGTCCTCCGAGAAGGAAGTCGAGCGGTCAGAGAAAGCAAACCCGCGGGAAGCGCAAGAAATCTTCCCGTGGGTTCCGCTTCTTGCGTCTTTTCCAAGGCCTCCCTTCCTGGTTTGTATGGCTTGGCGGACTGCTCGTCGTAGCCATTTATGTTGGTCTGTTCTATCATTTTTTCGTCAGTCCTTTCAGCTTCCGCTGGCGTGCTATTTATGGTGAGCCGACTTTTCCTGAAGGCTACGAAGTGAGAGGTATTGACATCAGCCATTATCAGGAGCGCATCAACTGGGAGAAACTCCGTAATGCCTCCATTGGAAATGCTCCTGTCAGTTTCGTTTTCATCAAGGCAACAGAGGGTGAAATGTTGTTTGATGACAACTTCAACCGAAACTTTGCCAATGCCAAGCGAAACGACTTAATCAGAGGCGCTTATCACTTCTTCGTTCCTGGCATCAGTCCGCGAAAGCAAGCAGAGTTCTACTTGTCGATTGCTCAGCTTGAACCTGGCGATTTGCCTCCCGTTTTGGATATAGAAAAGATTGGTGACTTGACGCCCCAACAATTGCGTCGTGATGTAAAAATCTGGCTCGATATTGTCGAGAAAGAGTACGGCGTGAAGCCCATACTTTATACGGGTTACAAGTTCAAAGTCAATTATCTCAACACGCCGGAGTTCGATGCCTATCCCTATTGGATAGCGCATTACTATGTGGATAAGCTCGCGTACAAGGGCAAATGGACTTTCTGGCAACATACCGATTGCGGCAAAGTCAGCGGAATCAAGGGCTTTGTCGATTGTAATATCTTCAACGGCTCTCAGCAAGAGCTTTTGGACCTCACCCTGCAGGAGCCGCAATGATTCGTGAGGTTTCCTGACACTCCCAACCTCGTTGCCAAACATATAGTGCCACGATTGCAAACGTATAGTGTGACGTTTGCGATTTACTAGTGTGACATTTGCATTTTACTAGTGTGACGTTTGGTATTTACTAATGCCACGTTTTCGGACGACTCTGCAGTAGTTGTCAAACCTTTCAGGCATAGTTTGCCGATTTAACGGCTCTTTTTCCCGTCTTTGTTTTGTTTCCTCTACTATTTTTCTTACCTTGACCTCTGGTCGAGCTACGGTCTTCGCTCGGAAATAAAAAGAAAAAAATCCGTTTTCCTTTTGTATTTCGCTCGCTTTTTCGTACCTTTGCACGCGCAAATTGTAAACTATAATATAATATGAGTGACAAATTGTTTATTTTCGACACTACGCTTCGCGATGGCGAACAGGTGCCAGGATGTCAACTGAATACGGTCGAGAAGATTCAGGTTGCCAAGCAACTCGAGGCTCTCGGCGTGGATGTTATCGAGGCAGGATTCCCCATCAGCAGCCCCGGTGACTTCAATAGTGTGATAGAAATCAGTAAGGCTGTGACTTGGCCAACGATTTGTGCCTTGACGCGTGCCGTCGAGAAAGACATAGATTGTGCAGCCGAAGCTCTGCAGTATGCCAAGCACAAGCGCATCCATACTGGCATAGGAACGAGCGAGAGCCACATCCGATACAAGTTCAACTCCACTCCAGAGGAAATCATCGAGCGTGCCGTAGCTGCCGTGAAGTATGCCAAAAAGTACGTGGAAGACGTGGAGTTCTATGCCGAAGATGCTGGCCGCACGGACAACGAGTACTTGGCTCGCGTCATCGAAGCAGTCACGAAGGCTGGTGCTACGGTTTGCAACATTCCAGATACGACAGGCTTCCGCACTCCTTACGAGTACGGTGAGAAGATAAAATACCTCTACGAACATGTTGATGCTTTTGCTGCTGGCAAGAGCATCCTCTCTACACATTGCCACAACGACCTCGGAATGGCTACGGCCAACACTGTGGCTGGCATACTGAATGGTGCTCGTCAGGCTGAGGTGACCATCAACGGCATTGGCGAAAGAGCAGGCAATACTTCCCTCGAAGAAATTGCCATGATATTCAAGACGCATCCCGACCTTGGCATCGACACCAATATCAACACGACAAAGATATTCCCAACCAGCCGAATGGTAAGCTCCTTGATGAATATGCCTGTGCAGCCAAACAAGGCGATTGTGGGCAGGAACGCTTTTGCTCACAGCAGCGGCATTCATCAAGATGGCGTGCTGAAGAACGCTTCGACCTACGAAATCATGAATCCCAAGGATGTGGGTATCGACGATAATGCTATCGTGCTGACGGCTAGAAGTGGTCGTGCTGCCCTGAAACATCGTCTGAGTGTGAATGGAGTTGACATCGATGGCGAACGCTTGGATAAGGTTTACGAGGAGTTCCTCAAGCTTGCCGACAAGAAGAAGGAAATCACAGACGACGACATCTTGGTATTGGCTGGTGCCGACCGTACTGCTTCTCACAATGTCAAACTCGACTATCTGCAGGTTACGACAGGCAAGGGCGTTCGTAGCGTAGCCAGCATAGGTCTGCTCATTGCCAACGAGAAGTTCGAGAGTGCAGCTTCGGGTAATGGTCCTGTCGATGCTGCCATCAAGGCCTTGAAGACCATCATCAAGCGTCAAATGACACTCCGCGAATTCACCATTCAAGCCATCTCGAAGGGCTCCGACGACATGGGTAAGGTCCATATGCAAGTGGAATACGACGGCAAGATCTACTATGGCTTTGGCGCTAACACAGATATCGTAACGGCTTCTGTTGAGGCTTATATTGATTGTATAAATAAGTTCAAGTAGACCCCCTCTAACTCCCCCTCTATGGGGAGAACACAACAGAACGAGTTATGCGGAGAAACTTTGAATTGGCTGACCCCTTTTTCTATGATAGACTTAAGGCATTTGCGCGAGAAAACAGGCGAAATCAAACTGAAGCGGAAGAGTTCCTATGGAGACAATTAAAGGGAAATGCTCTTGGCGTGAAATTTAAAAGACAGTTAATCATCCAAAATTATATTGCTGACTTTGCTTGCCTTGAGAAATCCCTTATTATCGAAGTAGATGGTGGCTACCATTTTATTCAAGAACAAATGGAATTAGATGCCTACAGGACAGAAGACCTTGAGAAGTTGGGATTTAAAGTTCTCCGCTTTAGAAACGAAGAGATTATAATAGAAATAGAACAAGTATTAAAGACAATACAGGATTATATAAATGAATATACAAACTAATGTTCTCCCCATAGAGGGGGAGTCAGAGGGGGTCTCTCTCTTTGATAAGATTTGGGACGCTCATGTCGTGCAGAACATCAAAGATGGCCCAACACAACTTTATATAGATCGCCTCTATGCTCACGAGGTAACCAGTCCGCAGGCTTTCGACACGCTTCGCGATAAAGGCATCAAGCCTTTCCGTCCTGACCACATCTTTGCTATGCCCGACCATAACACGCCGAGCGACCAGCAGGAACGCATCGATGACCCTATTGGACGCAAGCAAGTGGAGACGCTTGCCGCTAATTGCAAGGAGTTTGGCATCCGCCATTTTGCAATGGGAACGAAAGATAACGGCATCATTCATGTTGTTGGTCCTGAGAAGGCTCTCTCGCTGCCAGGCATGACGATTGTTTGTGGTGACTCGCACACCAGCACTCATGGAGCGGTTGGAGCCATCGCGATGGGTATCGGCACGAGCGAAGTGGCTCAGGTGCTTGCTTCCCAATGCATCTTGCAACAGAAGCCCAAGACCATGCGCATCAATATCGAAGGCGAACTTCAGAAGGGCGTGACAGCCAAAGACGTTGCCCTCTACATCATGGCCCAAATGACAACCAGCGGCGCCACGGGTTATGCTGTGGAATATGCAGGCAGCACCATTCGCAACATGTCGATGGAAGGTCGTCTCACGCTCTCTAATCTCTCCATCGAGATGGGCAGTCGTGCTGGCATTATTGCCCCGGATGAAACGACTTTTGCCTACCTGAAAGGACGCGAATATGCTCCGAAAGGAGAGGCTTGGGATAAAGCTGTGGAGGAGTGGAAGAAGCTCAAGAGCGACGATGATGCTGTCTTTGATAAGGAAGTAACCTATAGAGCTGAGGACATCAAACCTCGCATCACTTACGGAACGAACCCTGGTGCTGGCATTGCTATTGATGAATGTATCCCTACGCTCGACTCTATTCCAGAAGCCGACCAAGCCCAGTTCCTTGCTCAGCTCGAATATATGCAGTTCAAGCCAGGGCAGAAACTTGAAGGAACTCCTGTAGATTATTGCTTCCTTGGAGCTTGTACGAACGGTCGAATCGAAGACTTCCGAGCCTTCGCTTCTATCGTGAAAGGCAAGAAGAAGGCAGAGAATGTGGTGGCTTGGCTTGTGCCTGGCAGTTGGTTGGTGCGTCAGCAAATCATAGACGAAGGCATTG
>JAEEGF011037413.1_pt1 | contig 16885 bp, 18 predicted proteins | sample 9134171 | NCBI WGS metagenome assembly JAEEGF01 (sample SAMN16246542, study PRJNA631951) | gut metagenome | biome: gut microbiome; feature: rumen; material: AP-attached | host: Bos | place: Iran: Karaj | collected 2018-10 | reverse complement strand
ATAAAAACCGTGAAATCAATCCAGAAGCCGCCATACTTTCTCAACAGTTCCTTTCTCACCAGATCACTGAAATGAGCATTTCCAATTATGCCCTTCCTTTTCTTTTCCATGATATAGTCCGGAAAAGAAACATATTTTCCGATATTTGTTTCATCAAGAAAAATAAAATTTTTATGGGGCATAGCCTTTTGCTGACTCTTAACGCATTTTTTTACAATGTCGGGAGCCTTGTCAATTCCCTGAAGCCACATAACCCATACTATATCGGGATTATGCTTTTTCTCCAATGCTTCGAAGGGCCGTTCTTTTACAGCTTCGGGAAGGTATTTTTCCCTGAATCTGCGGTAGTATATCATCCTGTGCTTTTGCCCTGTCATAACACTGTAGAGAAAGTGCGTTTTGCTGTCATTGTACCTGACCTTTAACATAAACTTGTCATAAAGAGTTCCCAGAAGCATTCTGTCTTTTATTCTGTTTATCAGCTTGTTGCAATCTTTAGACATAATGGATCCTTCTCTCTTTTCTGATGTATCTGCAGGGATCCGTAGGCGGGGTATAAGTCTTTTTCTCAGCACAGGAATACAGTGCAAAAACCAGATACAGGTATTTCACGGTCTGAAGCGTATCAGCTATATAAAGATGAAGGCAGTAAAAAACCGCACTTACAAGCAGCATTCTGATCAGAGATGATCTGGTCCTTATTTCGTCCTTAAGCATTCTGATGCCGGTAACAACAAGGAAAAGCGAATAGGTTATCAGTCCCGGGTACGCATACCTTACATATTCAGCAATATAAAAATTGTCGATGGAATTAACCACTCTTCCGTCCACAAGGCTTTTGAAGCCTCTTTTTCGTCCGATACCCAGAATTGGATTAAGCCAGTCCACAGTAAAAACCTGTTTTAAAAGATCCCTGTAGGCCGCACTCTGCCTAAGCAGCAAAACATTTGCTCCGTATTTGGCAGAAAACTCAGTATGAAAGACTGAATCTATCATCGCCGTAACCTGCAGTAAAATATACCGGCCAAAACCTGTATCCTGCAAAACAAAAATAAGTGCCGCAAAAAGGGTTACTGTCCCGAAAAACACCGACAGATTTCGTTTCAAAAACTTAAGATCGGAAAAAAAAAGTAGCGCAAACACTTCAGCCAGTCCCACGCCAAGAGATGACCTTGATCCGGTAAGGAAAATGTTTACAACAACCAAAAGCAGTAACACAGGTCTTCTAAAGGCATTAAATTCATCTTTTTCGTAGTCATAGGCAGTGAAGGGCATGGCTGAAACAAGCAAAAGTCCATATCCCAGCGAATGATTACAGTTACTCATTATCCTATAATGACCGCCTCTGATAAATCGCCCGGTATAAAGCCCCGGAATGGTGATCAGATAAGAAAAAGGTGATCTACCCATAAACGCTTCTACAATCCCCAAAATTGTGAGCAGATATATAAAGCCAATAATTATCTTTATTGTCCTTTCTACTCCAAAAGTGTTTTTTATGATGTAGATCAAAAGATACATTTCAACAAATTCAAAAAAGGGATTCAGAAAGGCATTAAAATCCCCTCTCAGGGCCATAGTATACAGAAGGACAATAATATACGGCAAAAGCAGCAGTCCCATCTTTTCGGAAACGAGTATCTCTTTAAATTCCTTTGACCTTTCGAAGCTTCCAAAAATAAAAACAGCAAAAACAATAATTGTAATTCTCACAATGGTAAGATCAAAAACCGGGCTGTGAATTCCAAAGTACTGAGGCATCACATAGAGTGCGAACAAATAGGCAAAGGCCACTTTATCTACCCAAACCTTTTCCATGGGTTCTTTGAAATATTTACTTTTATTCTCTGTAACTCCTATTGCAAAGGCACCCATAAAACCACCTTAAAAATGGAAGCATATCTCAGCTTCCACCTATCAGCCACTAACCTATCATTACCTTGGAAAGAACCAGTGCGTATATCCCACTGTTCCATCTGGCTACGGATTTGATGTACATTCCGATCTTTCCCACAAAGTATTTATTCTTCTTATAGTCCGGAAAATTCTTTTTTACAAAGACAAAGGTCTTATCCAGAAGCTCCCGACGTAAATAACCGTTTTTTACCCTTCCGATCCTGCTAAGATTACTGCAAAAGGCAATCTTTACGCAGAAGTATTCCAGTTCGTCCTTGTACTCTCCAAAAATGTTATTCCTGTGATAATAGTCATTTATATCATCAAGAACTTTGAAAATGTCTCCCACCTTCGCCCCAAGATTTTTGGTCATGGTTGAGCTTGGTCTTACGCTATAGTAAACCAGCTTCTCATCGAGATATGCATGCTTCCTGATATAGGGAAGGGATTTAATATAAAAGGCTGTGTCTTCATAAATCATGCCTTCGGGAAAGAAAACATCATTATCCACCAATATACTTTTCCGATACAGCTTATTCCAGGGCGATACCTGAGGATCCAGGAACAGCTCTCTAACATTTTCGTGAGCCTTTATGGTTCCTCTGGTGCCAATCTCCTTGTATGTAGGGAATTCTCCGTCCCCGGCCGACTGCTCCAGCATGCTGTGATAGTGACACTCCACAAGATCTGCATTCTCGGAAAGAGCCAGCTTGTACAGCTTGTCAAACATTGTAACATCCACATAATCATCGGAATCCGCAAAACCGATATACTCACCGCTTGCTTTTCTGATACCAAGATTTCTTGCTGTGGCCTGACCGCCGTTGGGCTTATGAAAAACCTTTATGAGCTGCGGATATTTTTCCTGATACTCAGCAAGAATATCAGGGGATCCGTCTGTTGAGCCGTCGTTTACTGCTATTATTTCCAATTCAGAGTGCGGAATGGTCTGTGAAACCAGTGCATCCAAACATCTTCTCAAATATTTTTCGGTGTTATACACCGGCATTACTACGCTTACCATACTCCCCACCATTTACGTAATCTTTATGATTATAATCTACAGATTTTACGTCCATACCGTTATATATAAATCCGCAGATATTGGCACCGACGTTGTCAAGTCTTCTTATGATCAGTTCTTCTCTCTCAAATCTGGTCACAAACTCTCTTATTACCACCACAAAAGCCGTGGCAACATTTACCACCTCAACACCGTCTGCCACCACTCCGATGGAAGGAGTATCAATAATTATCATGTCATATTCCTTCTTCAGGCGGCCAATAGTCTCTTTCCACTTGTCACTGATAAGCAGATCCGTGGGATTGGGTGGGATAACACCTGTTGTAAAAATATCCAGATTCTTCCTCACATTTTTTCTGATATCCAGTTCCTTCTTAAGTCCGGCAAGATACTCACTAAGACCTGACTTGGGATTAAGATTAAACTTCTCCGCAACGTCTCCGTTTCGAAGATCTCCGTCTATGAGCAGGGTCTTTTTTCCCATCATGGCAAAAACTACGGCCACATTGATACTGTTTGTGGTCTTGCCCTCATCATAGTCAGCTCCTGTAACAGCAAATACAGGACAGTCCTCTCCTTTTCCCATAAACAGAAGATTTGTCCTGATATCGTTGTAGGCTTCCCTTAGAACAAAGCTGCTGTCTTCCGACAGAAGTGTCTTTGCCTGGCCCTTTTCATCCTTTTCTTCTATCTGAGGAACTATTCCCAGAACCGGAATATTGTAGACATCTGTAACCTCATAGAGTCTCCTGTATCTTGTATCTCTAAGTCCGAAAAAAACGAACAAAAGAGCGGCCAAAACTGCTCCCGCCACCATTCCTATAAGAGTCATCATAAGAACACTGGTAGACTGATAAGGAATCGTGGGAAGTGTAGCCTGATCCAGAACTTCTATCCCACCGGATTTAACTATGTTTATAATTTTCTCCGGAGCAAGTTCCCCTATGGTATTGGCAATAGCCATGGCATTATAGGGATTGGGATCGAGCACTGCAACCTTGAATACAGCTGTCCCTGAAACTGCCGATGAGTTAAGGGCTTTCCTTAATACATCCGTAGTATAGATTTCCGGATCAACGCCTGAAGCGTCAATTACAGAAGTAAGAAAACTGTCACTCTTTAGTATCTGCATATAGCTGTTTAACAAAGCTGATGCAGATGTAACATCAGAGGACGAAAGATTTATTCCATTATCATTTATATAATCCGGATTGCTGTATACATATAGCGAAATTTGGGCGGCATAGACATCATTCTTAAAAAGATAAGTCGCGCCGCCTGCAATAACACCAAATATGAGTCCAACCAGAATTATATATTTTAACTGTTTTTTTAATATCCAAAAGAGCTTCTCAAAATGGAAGTTATTTATAATGGTCCTAAACACTGGTGCTCCTTCACATATCAGATAAAATCAAGCTCTCTTAAGTTGCCTAAAAACTCCATTACCGATCTTGTACACTCTTCTCTTGAAACATCGTACTCGCTAAGAAGCTTCTCAATGATATCCTCTACCTTGATCTCATTCTGGATCATATCCCAGATATCATTTCCTGAGCCCTTTATCATAAAATACTTGCCGGACTCAAAGTCTATCATAACCTTCTCCCCGGACAGGTCTGTAACATTTATGTTCTTCTTCAACTTTACAACTTCATTCATTCCTAACATCTTAACCTCCACTAAATCAATAAGCTCCCTTTTTTGTGACAAGTACCCCAACTGTCTTAAATAATATCTTTATATCAAGCCATATCGTCCAATTGTCTATGTATTTCAGATCAAGCTCAACCACTTCGTCAAAATTGGTAATGTCATTTCGACCGCTGATCTGCCACATCCCCGTAATACCCGGCTTAATACTTATTCTCCGCCATTGTCCTCTCTTATACCTGGAAACCTCCTCAATTGTCGGCGGCCTTGTCCCCACAAGACTCATTTCACCACGTATAACGTTAAACAACTGCGGCAATTCATCAATACTGGTCTTTCTGATGAACTTTCCTACTCTTGTGACTCTCGGATCATCCTTTATCTTGAACATGAAACCGTCCATTTCGTTCTGTTCCATGAGAGTCTCTTTTTTGGCTTCCGCATCCACACACATACTACGGAATTTGTAAATATCAAATATTCTTCCGTTCTGTCCCACACGCTTTTGCTTAAAAATAGCCGGTCCCGGCGAATCGATTCTTATGGCGACGGCTGTGATCAGCATTATGGGCGACAATATTATGGTTGCGAGAATCGCAATCACCAGATCCATGGTGCGCTTTATAACTCTTTCAAAGCTGTTAAGCGCTATGGTGTGATACGTTATCACCGGAAATGTTCCCACGGAACTGACGAAACTGTCCGATCTGTGCATTCTTCTGGTGTAAGAGACATCCATTACAACCCTGACTGTAACTCCCATTTCCAAACACAGATCTATGTATTTTTGAATCTTATCAACGCTGTCATCGTTGTGCAGGATAAAGAAAACCTGATCTATTTCCTTATTTCGAAGGATACTCTCCATATCTTCGATTCTGCCCAGAGAATTGAATTTTCTTTTCTCTGACATGGGCTTATCAAGAATGTATCCCACCTCTTCAATCTTTAAACTTGTTTTATTGAGAAAGTAGTTGAACTTCTCATATTCCTCAAATATTCCAACAAAAGCAACTCTCGGCGCCCTGTAGGTGGTAAAAGACATCTGCACGAATCTGCTGATGATCATATCAAGGATAAGTGCCAGGTAGGAAAAGATCAAAAAGCTAAGATGAAACTCTCTGATTGACTCATGGGGATTATAAACATACATAAGTCCCATGGTGATTCCTGCGGCAATGATCCAGGATCTTGTAAGTATTCTCCAGAACCTGTCCATGTAAAAGAAAAGTGTTACATTATAGAGTCTGGCTTCTTTATTAAGTAAGATATAGATAAAACCAAATACCATAACAAGCGCCAGGCATTTAGGATATGTTTCTTCCAGTATTACTCCCTCATAGACCTTGCGCTCTATTAGATAAACGATCAGCAGGACAAGTATGTCCACACAGATCTGTATGATATTTGTATTAGCCCCTTTGTTACTGCGATTCATTTCTAGTAAAAATCCTAACTATTTAGTCAAAGATATTGATGTAATCCATTATCGTCTCTTCGATATTCCCCTCGCTGAGCTTATATGGCTTAAAATCAAAGGTCTTTGCTTCTTCTATGTATTCATTTAATTTTTCTACATCAGTACATGCGAGAACGCAGCCTTTTGATGAAAATGCTTCAGCTATCTGACACTGGTGGTCATCAACATGCTCAGCATATTTATTCATCCTTGGAACCACTATAATGGGCTTCTTTGAGTTGATGCCCGAAATAATGGTTCCTACCCCTGCATGGGTAATCAGCACGCTGCATTCCGCAATGTTCCTGTTGTATTCATTGGCGTCCATGAAATCGGTATATTTGCAGTTCTTGGGGGCATAATCGGAATGTCCCCTCTGTACAAGTATTTCCTCTGGCAGCTGTAAAGCAAGCTCATCAACTGCCTTAACAAGTCTGTTCATCTGAAATTTTTGCGTCCCTAAAGTTACAAAAATCAAAATATACCGCCTCCAAGCATAGACTTAGGATACTCTTTTAACATATCCTCCCACTGCACCATGAATAGATCTGACAGGTTGTAAACAAGTTTTCCCGTTAGTGATGGTTCTGTTACCCGGGCAAATGATTCCACATAAATCACTTTAATTCCCAGCATCTTGCCTACAACACAGAACGGATAAGCAACAAGTGCTCCCGTTGTAATGATGAAATCCGGTTTTTCCTTTAAGAGGATACCCAGAGTTCTGAAAAACAGCCAAATAAACTTTGGCAGGAACGTTAACTGCCTTCTGTTCATCATAGGCACGTAGTACTTTTTCTCACAAAAGTCCTTGATCTCGAAATCGCTTTTCTCAGTGACAAGAAAACAGTCATAACTCTTTTCTACGCCTTTGAGTCTGGAAATCTCTTCCAGATGTCCGCCTGATGATGCAACAAATGCAATCTTCTTGTCCTCTCTATTCATTTTTTCTCCCCTCTGTGGCTGCAATAATCACGCAAACAGAAAAACGTTAAATGACGATTATGCTCCACATAAAATTATTAAACAGCTGACTTTAATAATTTATACTTTTTTCAATCATAAAATCTATCATATTTGTTAGAATTTTTGAAGAGGCAAATAAAAAATAATATCATTTTTTCGATATTTTTGGTGAAAATCCCATTTTTTAGGGCTTTTCTGTGAACTAAATGTGAAGGATATTTGTCTAAAGATTGTGTTCTATTTAATTTTGGAATACAATAATTTAAGTTATTACTATAGGAGGATTTTCAGATGAAATTCACTAAGATGCATGGTTGCGGCAATGATTACGTATATGTTGACGGCTCAGCGGAAACAATTTCCAAGGAATTAAAGCCGGAACTGGCAAGAAAGGTTTCCGACCGCCACTTTGGTATCGGTTCAGACGGTCTGATCTTTATAAATCCGGTAGAGGATCCTGATATTGATTTTGAAATGGAAATGTACAATGCCGACGGCTCAAGGTCGGAAATGTGCGGGAACGGTATCCGCTGCGTTGCAAAATACGTTTACGACAATCATCTTACAGATAAGAAGAATCTGGTGATTGTCAGCGCAGGTCAGAAAAAATATATAGATCTTGAAATCGGAAAAGACGGATACGTTTCATCCGTCAAGGTAGATATGGGTGCTCCAATATTGACACCTGCACTTGTTCCGGTAAAAGTAGATGAAAATATGTCACAGCCCGGTTGCACTGAAGCTGTCATTGACTTCCCAATAAACGTCCGGGGTAAAGAGTGGCGAATGACCTGCGTTTCCATGGGTAATCCCCATGCCGTGGTATTTGTGCCTTCTGATTTTGACCTTCAGAATTTTGACATCGAAGAATTCGGACCTCATTTTGAAAATCACCCATTCTTCCCAAATCGTACCAACACGGAATTCGTGAAGGTTGATGATAAGAAAAACGTACACATGCGCGTTTGGGAACGTGGAACAGGCGAAACACTGGCTTGCGGAACCGGGTGTTGTGCCACGACCGTTGCCTGCATTTTAAATGGTCTCACAGACAAAAAAATCACCGTCCATGTTCTGGGCGGCGATATTGTATGTTCCTGGGATGGGGATGCTGCTTCTTCCGTAATTATGGAGGGTCCTGCAACAACTGTGTTCACGGGGGAGATATAATCATATATTTCCGAACAAAACTCGGAAATATATGACAAATAGGCCATTCCAGTGCGACTAAAGTCGCAGGGCCTATTTGCACTTGTATCATATTCTCACGAAATGCGCAGCATAGTGCGCATTTCTGGAATTTCATTCGATAACTCATCCTTTACTGAACCCCTGTGTATCCTACGAGAGCAGAAGCATATATGTGTCGTATTCTTTCAAAGATTTTCTCACTTGCCGGATTCACGGGCGATTATGTATATTCGTTCGCTTTCAGAATCGGGGTTCTCATGTGTATCTGCGTCAATTGCTTCGATGAATTCGAGACCTGCAGCTGATACGAAGGATTTCATTTCGTCGAGAGTATATCCACGTTGGTAGTGAGTTTCAGAGAAGCGGTTGAATAGATTCTCTTTTTCACTGCTCTTTACAAATATTGTGAGGTCATATTCGTTGATATGTTCTTCTTCATGGTAATAGTTGTCCCAGATGAAGCTGCATTCTTCCCGGTTTTCAGCAATAGTTGCATCTCCAATGACATCTCTATACTTATGAAGAGTATTGAAATCAAAGATAAATATTCCCTTGGGATAAAGGAAGTTATTGACCAATCTGAAGGTTTCAATTACATCTTCGTCTTCCAAAAGATAGTTTATACTGTCGCAGACGCTGACTATTGTTCCGGCGGTACAGTATAGATCAAGCTCTCTCATATCCTGTTCCAGGTACATAATGTCCAGCCCGGCTTCGGCACTCTTTTGACGGGCAATATTAAGCATGTCAGGAGATATATCAGTGCCCAGTATGTCATAGCCCTTCTTAGCCATTACCATTGTAAAACTACCGGTACCACAGCCCAGCTCTACGATAAGATTTCTTTCTTCAGAAAGAGCTGTATCTATATCCGGCTCAGCGTTTTCTGCAGTTTGAGAATAGGGCTTAGAAATCCCGTATTTTTCAATAAGTCCGGCAACAAAATCACCCCATACATCGTATGGGGTTTCATCCATGAATGTATCATATACAGTTGCAAAATCTGTGTAAGCTTCCATAATTACCTCATTTTATTACGCAGCTATTCCAAACCACGCACCAAATCCCAGGGTACACAAAAGTCCTACAATCACTCCTGCAAGTGCAATACCACACACAACCGCAAGAATAGTCTTTTTAAAATCCATATCCAGTATACTTGCAGCCAACGTTCCTGTCCATGCTCCGGTTCCGGGGATAGGAATTCCAACAAATAACAGAAGCGCCACAAAGAGTCCCTGCCCGGCTTTAGCCTGAAGCTTACGGCCACCTTTTTCACCCTTTTCAAGGCAGAAAGTAAAGAATCCTCCGATTACCGGCTTATCTTTTCCCCATTCCAAAACCTTTCTGGCAAAGAAATAAATAAGCGGCACCGGAATCATATTCCCTATAGCTATGAGAATATATCCCAAAAGAAGATTAAATCCCGTGCCGGTGTGAGCAAAACCGTAAGCAAAAGGAATTGCTCCCCTGAGCTCTACAAGCGGAACCATCGAAACAATGAATACTGTAATATACTGCCCTATCAGTGACTCAGTAAATATCTTAAGCATAACTAACTCCCTTATATATAATTGTGTTCACGAAACATAAACGACATTTTACCATCATTTTGTATTATCCACAATTATTATTTTCACGGGAGTAAATTCGTTTTTGCGCTTCTCATGCCTATCCTCAAAATTATTCTCTGGGTATTAACAATACTTTCTGTAATCTGCACCCGAATTAGCTGCTCAATTCATTGATCAGTATTTATTAATTTGTCCGGCTGTTGTAGAATGATTTTATGTTTTAACACGTTAATGGAGGAAAATCATGAGCTGGGAAGATAATGTAAGAAAAGTAGTGCCATATACACCGGGGGAGCAGCCCAAGATAAAGAACATAATCAAACTCAACACCAACGAAAATCCATATCCGCCTGCGCCTGCAGTAGAGGAAAAGCTTAAGAACTATGATGTGTCGGATTTTAGGAAATATCCGGATCCCACTTGTTCTGTACTTGTTGATGCTCTTGCTGATTTTTATAAACTCGACAGAGAGAAAATTTTTGTGGGCGTAGGTTCAGACGATGTGCTTGCTATGGCATTTCTTACGTTTTTTAACTCGGATAAACCGATTCTTTTCCCGGATATTACATATTCATTTTATGATGTATGGGCTGAAGTGTTCAGGATTCCTTACAGACAGATACCGTTAAAGGAAGATTTTTCTATCGAGTCTTCGGATTATAATGTACCCAATGGTGGAATTGTAATCGCGAACCCAAATGCGCCTACAGGCCGCAACCTTCCGTTGGAGGATATAGTGAGGATTATTGCTTCTAATCCGGATGTTGTAGTGATAGTGGATGAAGCCTACGTGGATTTTGGCGGTAACAGTGCTATAGGCCTTATCGATAAGTACGACAATCTTCTGGTGGTTCAAACTTTCTCCAAATCCCGCTCAATGGCCGGAATGCGAATCGGCTATGCTTTTGGTGCGCCAAAACTCATCAAGTATCTTTCAGATGTGAAGTTCTCTTTTAACTCCTACACCATGAATATGCCGGCTTTGGAACTTGGAGCTCTGGCTGTTGCTGACAGAGATTACTTTGAAAAGACCAGGGATATGGTAATTGCCACCAGAGAGAGGATCAAGCCTCAGCTACGGGAGTTGGGATTTGTTTTTGAAGATTCCATGACAAATTTTATTTTTGTAAGACATCCGGATAAGCCCGGAAAAGAAATCTTTGATGCCCTTAGAGAGCGCGGGATAATCGTAAGGCGGTTTGATGCTCCCAGAATCAAAGAATATCTTCGTATTTCAATTGGTACCGATGAGGAAATGGATAGCCTCATTGCCGCTCTGAAGGAGATACTTTTCTAAAAAAATGAGTACGGTAATTCTACAGTAGATTAAACTACCATAAACACAAGTCATTAGAAAAGAAATCAATATCCATACAAAAAACGTGTAGCTACCGGCATTCTCACCCACGGCATCTACACGTTTCTTATTATCCTAAATTCACCTTTTAATAGGCACCATCCTGCCCGAAGATTGCAGGGAAGGTCCTGAAAATCAGCTCAATATCCTTAAGGATACTCATATCCTCAATGTACTGAAGGTCAAGTTCAACCCATCTGTCCCACTTTATCTTTGCCCTTCCGCAAACCTGCCAGTAGCATGTAAGTCCCGGCTTAACAATGAGGCGCTGCTTTTCGTAGGCGTTACATTCTTCCATCTGGGTTGTAAGAATAGGTCTGGGCCCCACAATACTCATATCACCTTTAATGATATTAAACAGCTGTGGAAGCTCGTCTATGGAATAACGCCTGATAAACCTGCCCACATGAGTGATCCTGGGATCATTCTTTATCTTGAAGGCATGCCCTGTCTGCTCGTTCTGAGCCTGCATCCTCTCAAACTGGGCTTCAGCATTCTTGTACATACTCCTGAACTTGTAGATCTTAAAGCTCTTCATGTCCTTTCCGGCACGCTGCTGGGTAAAAAACACAGGACCACCGTCCTCTAAGATAATGGCCAATGCCGTAATGAGAAAAACAGGCGAAAGGACTATAATCGCAATCAAAGATGCAATAATGTCAAAGCCTCTCTTGATCCACTTGTATATATTGGGCTTGTGCTCATAGATTTCCTGGTAATTCAGCTCAATTATTTTTTTGCCGCCAAGTATTAATGGTTCATCTATCGGCGCTGTTGCGATTCTACTCATAAAAGACCCCCTCATAGGTCAATTTGTTGTTGCATAAGACTTAGTACGTAGCTACCGCAAGAACAGGTACCTTGATGAATGCTACTAGTCCATGCTGTGTCATATTGACTACCACATGATCCTTTCTTATTTCCGCTACAGAGAGCTGAACCCATTTGACGCCCTGTTGCTGGTAAGCAGCTATATTATCTCCAGCCGTTACTCCGCTGAGATAGAAATTAACCTTTGCGCTCGAAAAGCTCACACCGGGAGAACTGGTATTGATACAGGAAATAAGTGCACCGCCAAGAGAAGTTGCCAGAGCATTGGCATTTGTAAGCTGACCGCCGTTGGGAGGAGCAATCTTAAAAGTAACATTACTCTTTCCTCCATTTATCTCCACATGACCGCCCTGTCCGATTACAAAGCCACCATAATTGATCACATTGTTTTTGGCGTAATCGGCCTCCTGCTGCTGCGTAGAACCTCCTCTTGCTCCGCCTCCGCCTGCCTTTATGGCATCGTTAAGAGCATTGATCTTTTTTATCAGTTCATCAATCTCTTTCTTCAGTTCCTCGGTAGTTACGCTCTTTGAGCCCTTTTTGTCCGTTGGCTGGGTCTTTGCACAAACACATACCGCGGATGTAACCATTAATGTACAAGCAAGTAGTAGAGCAAGAATCCTTTTCATCGCTTTAGCCTCCATTTCGCACTATTATTATTCTGAATCAGGTTCTGTCCAGTCGATATATCTGTCTATTTTGCCTGCGATGTCTCCCACAAGACAACCCACCACAACAATCTGCTTCCCCGGATAACTTGGACTTACAGTGCTGAGTGTCAAAAGAAAATGCTCGGGGGACAAACCGCTTTCCCAGCCTTTTCTAATGTTTTTCGTCATGCTTTTCCCATCATATATTTCATCTATGAATTCCCGGCAGCCGTACGCATATGAAAAATCATACTGAGCAAGGAGTCTTGTATCATCCCTTATATATGCAGTCACAATGCAATAAACAAGCGCATTCCCTTCCATGTAGACATATATATACTGATGTTCGTCGAAAAATTTCCTATCCAAAAAATCAGTCAGTGACGCAAACATTGTACCGTCTGCAGGAGAGGCGCCATGTATTATTTCATTAAAGTCGCACATATCGCGAAGATTAGCAGCCTCTATGTACAGTGCACCCTTTTCATCGGGCTTCTTTTGTACATTATGATTTACATAGAATGTGTCATCACCATCCTGATTTTGCAAAACAGGATAATCTATCCCTGTATCGGGAATATGTATCCACGCAAAAATATCGCTATTCTCTTCCGTGAGCGCTTGAAAATCGACATGAGAATCCGTTGCCGTTTCTTGTGGCGAACCGGTATTGTCTTTCAGACTACAGCCTGTTAAAAGAGCTGTAATAAGGGCTGCGACAAATATCCTTTTCATCGTAGTCCCTTCTATGTAGTTATATCGGATCTTTTCATGCCATAGTTTAGTCCACATTATCAATTTTTTCATAAAAAACATCTAAAATTGTCTGATATAGCTTATCCTCGTCTACGTGAAATTCCTCAAACTTTCCGGTTTTCTCAGTGGTTCCCTCTATCATCAGAAAATCCTGAGGATCAAAGCGATAGGAAGACAAGAATGGCGCAAGGTAACTTACTTCATCCGGAGATATATTGGTGACCATCTTTTCCCGGATCGCACTAAAAAGCTCAATTGCCAGATTACTGTTCTCCGCGCTTTCCTCTCTGGCCTTTTTTATAAACTCATTAAGGTACTGCCTCTGTCTCTCAAGTCTGTCATCATTTGAACCATATTTTTCTATATCGCGATACTTCACATAAACAAACGCCGAATCGCCTTCCAGGTGCACCTCCTCACCTTCTTTAAGCTTTTTATCCACATTGGAGAGGTCCTCCAGCACAACCACATCAACTCCGCCTATCTGGTCGTTTATAGCAGGAATCGCACTCATATTGATAGCCGCATATCCATGAATAGGAAGTCTGTAAAACATATTGGATACAGCCTTAACCTGGTATTCACAGCTTTCTTCCAGTCCGTTGCCAAATCCATGCTGAGTAGCAATCTGTGCCACCACAGTAGTCTGATACCTGCCATACTCATCATAGATGTCCACATCGGTCATGGAATTCCTGTTTATTCCGATGATACGTATAGAACTGTCATGGGGATTGAGTACCAGGAGAAAAAGAGAATCCGCCTGACCGCCGTCTGTTCCCTCCGCAACCTGAGTCACCACCTCATCATCCTTATCAATACCCATTATCAGAAATGTTGTGATATCTTCGTTGTAATCATATACACTGCCGTTGTATCTCACCCAATCAGCTTCCCATACTGTGGGAGTACTACTTGCAGTCACGGGTATATCAAGATTGAGTATGGGAGCCGTAGTGGCAGACTTGGTATCAAGACTCTGCCTGCCAAACAGTCTCAGAGCTTCAAAGCCCACAAGCCCGCCGGCAATAAAAGTCATCAGTATAGCCCATATTAAAAGAAATATTTTTCCCTTTCCACCCATAGGCAAACTCCCAGTAAATTTGTTTTCACTCGCTTTGCTCACTGGCCTCAGCGCTGCTGTATGTAACAGCCTCAGCCTCCGGAACAATATTCATATTCGGAAACGGTTCTTCCATTATCTCCGATGAATCTCCGTTATCTTCTATATCACTTATATCTGCAGGAAAAACCCTGGACTGCTTGGTTACATTTCCACTGTAATCAGCCACCGCATAATACACCACAGCTGTTCCAGCCTCCTTATTCAGCACTACCTTTTCAACTACTATCCTGGAGGTCAGATCTCCATCCCTGGTGTCATAGGCGTTTACTGCCACCAGTAAGTCCTTATCCTTTGTCTCAGAATCATAGGTCAGATCCACAGAGGAAAACCTGAATTCAGGGGCAATCCTGTCACTTCTCCCGTATGCAATTACAATAAAGGCTATAAGAACACCGCTTAATACCGTAAACAGTATCCCCAGAATATTACCTTTCACCCGTTTTTCCCCCAAATGTCAGTCTTTTCTTGTTACTCCCGCAAGGTAGCTTAATTCCTCCAGATCGTCATTTACCGGATCCGGCTCCTGTTTAGGCCTGGGCCGTCCTGCAGCCGCTACCTGCTCTTCATCGCCCTTGCCGTAATACTTGCCATAATACTTACCGTAGTATTTGCCATAATAATGACCGTAATTTCCGTAATATCCTTTTCCGGTTATATCCACCTTATTGAGTACAACTCCCAGCATTTTTGCGCCCGCTTTGTCCAGCTGATCTTTTACCCGCTGGGCAAATCTATAGCTTATGGCGTTATTTTCTATAACCATGACTGTTCCGTCACACTGCTTGGCCACAACCGCTGCATCGATTACACTACCAAGAGGCGGTGTATCAACTATAATGTAGTCAAAAACCGTCTTCATGTTCTCCAGGGCTTTACCAAAAATCTTTCCTCCAAGAAGCTCACTGGGGTTAGGCGGCACAGGTCCGCTGAAAATCACATAGAGATTTGGTGTATCTGTCTCGCAGATAACGCTGGAAAGGCGCTCTCTTCCCACAAGACAGTGGGTAAGACCAAGCCTTACGGACCCGGTCTTGTATCTTCCCACAAGAACAGATTTACGCATATCGGCGTCCACCAGAACAGTCTTTTTACCGGCCTCCGCAAATGCTCTGGCCAGAGCCATGGCAACGGTAGTTTTTCCCTCTCCGGGAGTGCAGCTGGTTATGGAGATGACCCTCACATTCTGTCCGCTGAACTCAATGTTGCTTCGAAGAGTCTTATAGGCCTCTTTTATCTGATAATTATTCTCTGCCTGAGAAAAATGAATCTTGGCACTCTGCATATATTATTTCTTATTCCTCCCCCGCTTCTTTTTCTTGTCCTGCTCATCCACAGTTAAAGGAATAAGCGCCAGTGTACTAAGTCCCAAATATCTTTCCACATCATCATTGCTCTTTATGGTGTCATCCAAGAGATATCCCAGTATTGCAAAAAAGGCCACGGCAACAGCCCCTAAAAAGCCCGATATCACAGTCCATTTTGCCACGCTGGGAGCCGCCTTACTGGTGGGAACGTTGGCTGTCTCCGCCACATTGATGGCATCAATATCCATAACATTTGTAATATGTTCACTTGCAACTTCTCTTATGCAGTTTGCTATCTTCATAGCCATCAGAGGGTCTTTATCCTTGGCGGTGATAGCCACGATTCGTGTATCTGCAGGGGTGTCAACCCTTAAAATATCCGAAAGGTCTTCATAATCCACATCGATCAGATTAAGTCTTTGAATTACTTCCTCAAGAACGTACCTTGATTTGATAAGTTCCGCATAATCCTGCGTCAACTGAGTTGATATCTGCACATCCGAGTAGGTCACCGTCTGATTTTCTTCCTTGTTCAGGATATAGATCTTTGTGGTGGACTCATACTCCGGTGCAATAACAAACTTGCTCAAAAAAAGCCCTGAAAGGCCAAAGAAAATCCCGGCACTCAATATAAGGAATGCCCGCCCCCACAATACTGAGAACAATTCTCCCAGATTAATTTCCAGAACATCGTCTTTTTTGCCCATACTACTCCCCTGTGTCTATGATAGGATAGCGTTACCGTCCATTCCTTAATCCTATTCTCACGAAAGCCTCATCCTATGATCTCGTTATTTATCACACTCATAGGATTATCGTAAAATAATAAATCTGCGTAAGCTTCTCCGTATTTCCTTGCTATATACTGCCTGCACTCCATAAGCTGCGGAGCTCTGTTTCTTGTATCATGGGCATCCGATGCCACAAAATGCACCAGGCTTCTTTTCAATAGCTTCTTGGTAAAATGGCTGATTCCAAAGCCATACTTTCCCATGACGCTTGAGGCATTGATCTGAATAAAACATCCCATCCCCACCAGTTCCTCCACGTAATCCGGATGGGAAACAATATCACTGTACCGCTCTACGTGGGCTATTA
>JAEEGF010195971.1_pt1 | contig 16885 bp, 10 predicted proteins | sample 9134171 | NCBI WGS metagenome assembly JAEEGF01 (sample SAMN16246542, study PRJNA631951) | gut metagenome | biome: gut microbiome; feature: rumen; material: AP-attached | host: Bos | place: Iran: Karaj | collected 2018-10 | reverse complement strand
GCCATGGGCGCGGTAATTGGTTTGCCGGATGAAACAGTTGAGCAAGTCATACAAGAAGTCGGATCAAAGAATGGTGAAAAAATCTATATCGCAAATTATAATGGCCCTGGTCAACTTGTCATTTCCGGAACCCGTAAAGGTGTGAAAATGGCTTGTAAGGAATTAAAAGAGTTAGGCGCGAAGCGGGCTCTTGTAATTCCCATGAAAGCATCAGGACATTGCCCCAATGCCCAACACGAAGCGGATTTGTTAAAACAACATATTGACAAGATAGTTGTCAAGGAACCGTCGTGCCCTATTTATCAGTGTGTGGATGGCCTTCCTCATACAAATCCTGAAGAAATAAGAGACAATTTAGTGAATCACTTGACTCATCCTGTTCAATGGACTAATATCACTCGTAATATGGAACGTGACGGTGTGACAGAGTTTTATGAAATAGGGACGGATGACACACTTCAAAAGATAATAACGCGAATGTGTCCGGACAAATTAGTCACGTCAATATGGTCTATCGATTCTTACAAAAATATAAACCCATATAAAATAGTTCAATTATGATTTCATTAGAAGAATTTGTTAAGGCTTTTGCAGCCGAATTTGACGACACACCTGAAGAGGTGTTCAAACCGGACACTCATTTCCGCGAATTGGAAGAATGGGGGTCTCTAACCGCCTTGTCAATTATTTCGATGGTTGACGATGAGGCTGATGTGGTCATCACTGGTGCAGACATCCGCTCGTGCACGACAATTGAGGACCTTTACAATTTAATTCAATCAAAGTAATGTGAGGGGGGCGAGCCCCTCTCTCATCTTATTAGAACGTTTTATGGCTTTTGTAGAAGTAAATAATATCAAAATAAAAGGATTGACGGTTTGTGTGCCGAGCAATGTGGTTGAGAATTCCAGCTATACTGTTGTGCCGGAAAGCGAACGTCCTGCCTTTATTGAGGCCATAGGTATAGAACGTCGCCGTGTTGCTCCGGAAGGCGTTTGTGCCTCTGATTTATGCCAAAAAGCAGCAGAAAACTTGATTTCGGAAATAGGATGGAATAAGGAGGATATAGAATTACTTGTCTTTGTGTCCCAAACTCCCGATTACCGAATGCCTGCAACATCATGTGTCTTGCAACATCGTATAGGTCTTCCTCGCTCTTGCATGACCATAGATATTTCCCAAGGATGTTCGGGTTATGTATATGGACTTGGTGTGGCAGGCTCTCTTGTCTCTTCCGGTTCTGTTAAAAAAGCTTTGTTACTTGTAGGAAACACCCAAAACAAGAATATAAACTATAACGACAAAAGCACTTGGCCTTTGTTTAGCGATGCCGGATCTGCCACAGCCATTGAATATTGTCCTGAAAACGGGGACAACTTCAAACTCTCATATATGGCTGATGGTGGCGGAGAAAAAACGATCATAATTCCCGATGGTGGCTACCGAAACATGGTCTCCGCAGAATCCTTTGTGGAACATGAGTACGAAGGGGGCATCAAGCGTAACAACCTGAACGTTTTTATGCAAGGCGATGATGTGTTTGCTTTTGTGATTTCCAATGTCCCGAAAGCTTCGAGAACGATGTTCGAGCGTTTTGGGATTCAGCAAGATGATATTGATTATTATCTGATTCATCATGCCAGTAAGTTTATAATCAATAAACTGTTGAAAAAATTAAGTGTTTCTGAAGGTAAAGCCCCCTTGCAACTTAAGGACTTTGGAAATTCCAGTAACGCCTCAATACCATTGTTGATGTGTACTTCCATAAAGGAAGATGCTTTGAGCAAGAGACTGAAACTTTATATTAGTGGATTTGGCGTAGGCTTGTCGCTTGGTGTCGGGGTGATTACAATCGGAGCGTTGAAGTGTGCCGACATAATAGAATTGTAATATGAATTATAATCCGTTTTCATTAGAAGGAAAAACCATATTGGTGACTGGCGCTTCGTCAGGCATTGGGAAAGCGACCGCAATCGAATGTTCAAAGGCGGGTGCCAAGGTTTGGCTGACCGCTCGTAACGTAGATAGGTTAGAGCAGACCGCAAGGGAAATGCAAGGGGAGGGGTATAGAATTGTACCCGCAGATTTGACATCTGCCGAGGATATCCAACATTTGGCTGACACGGTCGATGTTTTGGACGGCGTTGCCCTTGTTGCTGGCATTAATGATAAGATGATTATCAAAAAGATTGACGACAGTTTTATCGCAAGGATGATGTCCACCAATTTCGCTGGTCCCGCATTGCTGATAAAGTCACTGCTTAAGGCCAAAAAAATCGGCAAGTTCGCCTCGGTGGTCTTCATGTCTTCCGTATCGGCATTTTATCCGTCTGTTTCCAATGCAATGTATGCCGCATCCAAGGCTGCTGTAAACCAGTTCGCAAAGGTTTTGGCACTCGAAGTGTTGCCATTGAAGGCACGTGTCAATTGCATACAACCTGCATTTGTGGAGACTGAAATGATTCATAAATACGGGGAGGAGGCCTTGAATGAAATCAGAGGCAATTATCCTTTGGGCCGTTTTGCCAGACCAGAAGAGATTGCCTATGCTGTCCTTTATTACATGTCAGACGCATCTCAAATGATAACAGGGACTTCATTGGTGATTGATGGTGGTTATACGTTGCGGTAGCTGCAATCAAAACAATCCGTTTGCGCCTACCTTGCGAAGTCCCTCTTTGGATGAAGCGAGCGTCTGTTGGCGGATTGGGTTGTGGAAGGATAAGCCAATTACGAAAAAGCGAGTAGCCAAATAAAAAAACATGGCAGAAGCATCTCTAAAGAACAAAACTGTGCGTGGGGTGGGGTGGAGCGCCATAGACGCTTTTCTCGGCCAGGGAGTTACTTTTATAGTGGGCCTTGTGCTGGCGCGTCTGCTCTCCCCCGATGAGTACGGTCTCATTGGCATTGTCACTATCTTCACCACCATTTTGGCGGGTTTCGTGGACTGCGGTTTTGCCAACTCGCTCATCCGGAAGCCTAAGGTCACGGAAGAGGACTACAACACCATGTTCATTGTCAACATGGTGATGAGTTTCGCGTTGTGTGGCGTGCTATATTTATGTGCCCCGGCGATTGCCCGTTTTTTTGACCGGGAGCAGTTGGTGATTCTTGTCCGGGTGATGGGGGCTCTGCTTATCTTTCAGGCGCTTGCCATCGTGCAGAACACCAACCTCGGCCGCAAAATTGACTTCAAGACCAAGGCCAAGGCCAGTGTGGTCGCGGCCATTGCAAGCGGTGTCTTCGGCATTGTCATGGCACTGATGGGTTGTGGGGTGTGGAGTCTTGTTGTGCAGCAACTTTCACGGCAGCTTATCAATTCCGTGTGTTTGTGGTTCCTCAACCGTTGGTGGCCCAGCTGGAAGTTCAGCAAAGAGAGCCTCAAATACATGTGGGGCTTCGGGTGGAAACTGATGTTCAGCGGCTTGATTGACCGCATTTGGGCACAACTTTATCACACTGTTGTCGGAAAGTTCTACTCCCCGGCTACATTGGGGCAATATTCCCGTTCCAAGGAGTATGCCAGCCTGTTTTCAAGCAATTTCACCGCCATTGTGAGCAGGGTGAGTTTCCCTGTACTGTCGCAGGTGCAGGAAGACAAGGCTCGCATGATCAGCGCCTACCGCCGCATCATCAAAACCACCATGTTCGTGACGGCGATTGCGTTGGTCTTCATGGCCGCAGTGGCTGAACCGCTCGTTTACTGTCTTATCGGCCCGCAGTGGCATCAGGCCGCCACGTTCCTGCCCTTCATCTGCCTCACCTTGTCCTTGTACCCACTTCATTCCATCAACCTCAATATGTTGCAGGTGCAAGGCCGCACCGACATCTTCCTCGTTTTGGAAATCATCAAAAAAATATTGGCCATTGTTCCGCTCAGCCTCGGTATTTTCGTGGACATTTATTGGATGCTTATCGGTAGTTTCCTGTTTGGGTTCGTCTATATGTTCTTGAACACTTATCACACGGGAAAAAAACTGGGGTACACGACTTGGATGCAGATGAAGGATATCGCCCCTTCGTATGGGGTCGGATTGCTTATTGCCGTCTCGGTCTTTTTCATCAAATATCTCCCCCTTTCCTATTTTATCATATTGCCTATCCAGCTTGTGGTGGGATGCGGCGTGTTTTTTGTGGTTTGCGAGACCTTGAAACTGCCGGAATACCTCGAGGTGAAGGGGGTTGCGTTGGATTATCTTGGAAAATTGAAACGGAAAAGGTAGTTGGGACTTGGGATTCAGACATATAACTTTTTAGCAAACTGATGGACAGTAATTACAAATACATGGTGTGTACGCAGTGTATGACGTACAACCAGAAACCTTTCATAGAGGAGACTTTGCACGGGTTCACCATGCAACAGATACCGTTTCCCGTGGTTACGGTGGTGACGGATGATGCCTCCACTGACGGTGAACAGGAGCTGTTGCGAATGTGGGTGGCGGAAAATCTTGACCTTACGGCTGCAGACGCATGCGAACGCGATGCTGACTATGCGCACATTATCAGCGCACCGTTGAAGGGGAACCCACTGCATACCTTTGTGTTTTTGTTTTTAAAAGAGAACCACTATAGCCAGAAAAAAACAAAGCAGCCTTATCTTGCGGAATGGATGGATTGTTCCAAATATTATGCGTTTTGTGAGGGGGACGATTATTGGACAGAGCCGTTGAAATTGCAGCAGCAGGTGGATTTTCTGGAAAACGACCCCACGGTCTCTTTCACCTGCCACAGATTTAAAGTGTTTGACCAGGAACTCGACACGTGGGAGACGGATGGACATGAGAAAAAATTCAAGGATTTTCCCGGCGGATTCCGTTTCAGTGCGAGTCAAAACCAAGGTTGGCTGACTAAAACTCTCACAATGGTTTGTCGGGCGGATGCGGTTGAAGGATGTCGGCAGATGGGACGCTGGTTTGACTATATCATGGTTTATTTTCTGCTTAAAAGTGGGGACGGCTACATTTTCAACGCGTGTTGGGGGGTGTATCGTAAACATGGTGGCGGTGTCCGTTCCAAGAATTCGAAGTTGGAGAATGCCCGCAGGATGTATAGAGCAACAGGGCTGTTGTACGAGTTCGACCCTAATCCGACCACCCGCCGGATCTATTATAACAGTTATGCCACGTTGTTTGCCGTGACGAAAGGCGGCATTCTTTTTCAGGAGAAATTCGAATTGCGGAAATTCTTGTCCATCGGTGTCTCTTATTTAAAAAAACTTTATCGCCTTTTATTAAATAAAAGAAAATGACAGAAACCTTTTTCGTATATATAACCATACTCCTTTTCATGCTATTGTGCTTTGCGATGGTCCAGTATTTGAGTCCCTATAAGGACGGCATGGCTGAGGGCAGGAAGCATGATGCGAGATATTATTTGTGTTGTGTGGCTTTTGCCCTTCCGATAATAGCTTTTTCAGTCGTGTTCGGAATCCGTTACGGTTTTGGGATTGATCATGCGAACTACCTTGACATTTACTTGTACGGATACAAGTGGAGGCAGGATGAGCCTCTTTTCGTGATGATTCAGAACTTTTTCGCGCTCAACAATTTTCCATATCCCGTTTTTTTCGGATTCCTTTCCTTCCTTCAGGCATTCTTTTTCTTCATGGGCTTTCGAAAAGATCCAAAACTTCTGGTCTGGTTGGTCTTATTCCTCTTTTTTGACGGCTTGTTGGGGAGCTGGAACAATATCATCCGCGCGGCCATCGCTGGTTGTATCTGGATTTTCTCCCTTGACTTTATTGTAGAAAAGAAACTCATTCCGTATCTGATTTGCAGTCTTTTGTCGATAGGATTCCATTTTTCGTCTGTAATATTGGTTGTGGCGTACCCGCTATTCTACAATGGCAAAAATTATTTCAGCAGCATAAAGGTGCAATATCTGCTGCTGTTGGTGGCCTTTTTGGTGCGTTTCAGTTTTTTGAGGCTTACAGGTGTGATTGAAACGCTAATCAATATATTCTCGTCCAGTTCCATCAAATATGGTTACTATACAGTAGAAAATGTGTTGGTAGGAGATAAGGAGGCTTTGCAGGTCGGCACCTCCTTGGCTTTTTATTTTGTGATTCTTGTCAATATTGTCATCATTGCATACAGTCGGAAGATGCATGATTATTTCAACAGTCGGAAGTTTAATATTGTTTACAACATTTACTTTATTGGGTTGTTGCTGTTTTATGTGTTCCCATTGGGCTATATTTCCTTGACCCGTCCATTCCGGTATTTCTATTTCTTCCGTCCCATCATGCTGGCCTATTTCGCCTTGTATTTGTTTTTGATCAAGAAGTATGTGCGGGAGTTTGCGACTTTGGTGATCCTGCTGGTCGCATTTTCTGGCATCTTTTTTGGACCTATGGTGATTTTCGACAACAGTACCCCGTACCAGACTTACAAGCATCATCCCGAAGTACCCACGCACCCGATGTATAAGCCCCGATCGCTCTTCAAGAACTGACCGCTGTCCGCGATTGTTGATAACTTGTTAACAACTTTTTGTTGACAAATGTGTTCGCATGTGTGCGCGTTTTGTATTTTTGCAGCTTGAATTTTTATAACGAGAAGTGTGATTTGTGATTTGTGAATAGTTTAAGTCTAAGTCTAAGTTTAAGTCATAGTTTAAGTGAAAAATGGACAACCCCATTTATATTAACTAACTTATTTATTCACCAAAAAAAAAACATTATGAAAAAATTCTTATTGTTTTTGATGTTTGCGCTGTTCTGCGTCCCGTGGGCGGTGCAAGCACAGTCTTTGTTTACCGAAGACTTCGAAGACGGTTCTATGCCTACGGGCTGGACCACAGATGGTCCCGGCACTTGGCAAATTGGAACTGGTGACTACTCCACATCCACAGGTGCGGGTAATGGTACTTACAATGCCAAAATTACGCATAGTTCTACTGGTAATGTCACCAAGTTGATCACTCCGGAAATTGACCTCTCTTCGGTCTCTTCCGCTCTCCTCTCCTTTATGCATGTCCAAAGATCATGGGCTGGAGATATTGACGAGCTGAGAGTTTATTATCGTACCTCATCCTCCGAAACATGGACACTGCTTACGGAATACACCGCGGCATTTTCAACATGGACGACAGAGGAAGATATTGTTCTGCCGAATACCAGCAGCACTTACCAAATTGCTTTTGAATACACTGACAACTATGGCTACGGTGTGGGTATTGACTATGTTCAGATATTGGCTCCCTCATCTTGCGCAAGGCCGACTGCTCTCACGAGTAGCGATGTCACCGCCCACGGTGCCACGATTAGCTGGATCAGCGATGCCTCCGCATGGCAGGTCTGTCTTAACGATGATGAAAACAATCTCATCAATGTGACCACAACTTCCTATACGTTCTCTGGCCTTACCGCAGAGACGACCTACTCCGCAAAAGTGCGCACCAATTGTAACGGCACTTACAGTAATTGGACCTCTCCTGTGAGCTTCACCACCGCCATTGCTTGCCCGGTTCCTACATTAGCTTACAGCGGTGCGGTCACGAATCTTACCGCCCATTCCGGAACGGTGAACTGGACGGAGAATGGCGAAGCCACCGAATGGGTTGTTGCCTATAAGGTTACCGATGAGACTGAGTTCGAAGAAGTTACTGTAACGGAGAGTCCTTACGTGATTACAAATCTTGAGCCTCAAACGAGCTACAATGTCAAGGTGAAAGCCGTGTGCGGCGGCATTGACGGCGAAAGCGAGTGGAGCTATACACGTACGTTTACCACCACCGTTGCTTGCCCGGCTCCCACCAATCTGCAATGCACTGGGGCTACACTCACTACTGCCACGTTGAGCTGGTTTGAAGGTGAAGCCACCCAATGGGAAGTTTGTCTCAACGATGATGAGCAAAACCTTTATAGTGTGTTTGATTACCCCACTATTACTTTGGAAAATCTTGCCCCCAGCACCACATACTCTTTCAAGGTGCGCGCCATTTGTGACACCGCCAGCGCATGGAGCAGCTCATTTAGTTTCACCACGGCCTTCGCTATTCCTTTGGTTCAGCCGTTTGACGCTACCAGCATTCCTGCTGGCTGGAATATCTACACTGGTTTGTTGGGTGCTGATGGTACAGCCGCTTTGACTGCTGCAACATACGGTTGGAATTTCGGCACAAACAACGGCGTGTTTGACAACCATGCAAGTGTGAATATTTATAGTAATTATCAAAGATGGTTGGTCACTCCGTATTTGGAAATGGAAAACAATGTGAGACTTACGTTCAATTTGGCTTTGACCGCCTATAGCGGCACAGTAGCAGCTCCCCAAACCACCGGCACCGACGATAAGTTCGCTGTTCTGATTACCACTGACAACGGTTCTACTTGGGAAGTTCTTCGCCAATGGGACAACGCCGGTTCAGAATATGTTTATAACAACATCACTTGTTCCGCCGATGGTGAGTTTGTGAATCTCGACTTGAGCAGCTATGCGGGTCAGACCGTCGCGATTGCATTCTACGGTGAATCTACCGTGTCTAATGCCGACAACAACCTGCATATTGACAATGTTGCCATTGAATACATCCCTTCTTGTGATAAACCTCAAAATTTGACCGTGAACTACACTGGCGGCACCGAAGCTACCGTGAGCTGGACATCTGATGCCACGGCTTGGACAATCAGTGTGAACGGCGTTGAGACCGCTATCACGCAAAATCCTTACACGCTCTCGAACCTTGATCTGGGCACCACTTACAACGTAATGGTGCAGGCCAACTGCGGTGGCGACCTGAGCGAATGGACCAACCCTGTCAGCTTCACCACCGACCTCTGCTTGCCTGAGAACCAATGCGAACTCACGTTCGTTCTCACCGACAGCTGGGGCGACGGTTGGAACGGTGCTTATATTGAAATCCTTGATGTATTAACTGGTGAGTCTGTGGGTCAAGTCGCTAACCAGAACCTCAACGGTACCACAGGTAGTGGCACAAATGAAGTTAATACAGTCACTCTCGCCGTGTGTGACGGAAGACAGATTCAGTTTGTGTGGCATTCAGGTTCATACGACAGTGAAGCTTCCTACGTGGTTACCGACATCAACGGGGAAGTAGTTGTGGAAGGTAGTGGTAGTGGTTTCGATGCATTCACCTACGACGTGAGCTGCGCGATTACCACCTGCCGCAAGCCCACTGAATTCACCGCCTCTAACGTGGGATCCCATAGCGTTGACTTGAGCTGGGTCGAGAATGGCGAATCCGACAGATGGCAGATCCGTTACAAAGTGGCTTCTGACACCGTGTATTCTATAACACCGGTTAATGCCGGCACCAATCCTTTCACGCTGACCGGCCTCCATACTGAGACCACCTACACCGCACAGGTGAAACCTCGCTGCGAAGTGGAGAAATGGAGCGATGAAATCACTTTCACCACCGACGTTGCTTGCCCTGCTCCCGCCAATCTGACAGTGAGCGACATCACGGCCACCTCTGCCACGGCCAGCTGGACGGGCGAAGCCAGCGATTACAACCTGCGCTACAGAAAGTTGACCGATGAAGATTACGCGACGATCACATTTGCTCCTAATGACGTATGGCAAGACGGCACTGGCTATCAGCTGCTTCTCGACGCCGACGCCAATGCTTACGGCACTATCATCCCTGAATCCGGCGGTTTAACCACTAGTGGCAACGCCTCCGCAGCAGTGTACGCCGAGTTTGAGTATAAGATTCCCGCAAACGCTGACGGCGCAATGAACACGCAAAACGTGTTAATCGGTGAAAGCGTCACTATCACGGTACCGGCAGGCACCTACGACTGGTGCGTCACCAACCCGACCCCGGGCGACAGAATCTGGATTGCCGGCGAAGGACGTGCCGACAACTACGTTATTGAAGGTGGCAATACCTATTTGTTCGTTGTTCAAAGTAATGGCGATGGCGGTGACGAAGTCGTTGTGACCGTCTCTGAGACTGAGCCTAATAGGGATGTTGTGTGGACTGAAATCAATAATGTCACCAGCCCTTATACTCTCACCGTGGAACCTGAAAGTGACTATGTGGTTGAAGTACAGGCCAATTGCGGCGAAGATGGCATAAGCTCTTGGGCAAGCACGTCTTTCAGCACACCTTCCAACTGCCAAGCTCCCACCCCGTTGGATGTCACCGATATTACAGCTTACACTGCCACGCTCAATTGGACAGGTCTCCATGACAGCTATCAAGTGCAATACAGAACCAAGGGTTCGAGAGAGTTGTTATTCTTCGAAGATTTCGATGACCAACCTTCCACTTGGACTCTCACCAACGCTGCTTATAATAGGACTTCCTCTCAAACAACAGACTATTTCGTCTATTTAGGTTATGAGTCCACCGAAACGGCTTACTTGATTACACCTGATCTGACTGACATCGTAAGCGTCGGCACAGTGGAATTCAATCAGCGCTCCTATAACGGAGATGCGACCTTCCAAGTGGGCTTCTCAAGCACCACCAACGATATGGATGCCTTTACTTGGGGTGAAGAAGTTAGTGCAGCTGGGGTGTTCTTCACACCATACAATGTGGCTATGCCAGCAGGCACCAAGTATGTCGCTATCAAATCAACGACTTCGGCTACAGACAACTATGTCTTTATCAACGACTTCGGCATCTATGGCAACGAGGTTCCCGCTGGTGAGTGGAACACTGCCACTGCCAATACCACTTCTTGCACTATTAGCAGCCTTGTAGCCGCTACCGAATACGAATGGCAAGTGCGTGGCGTGACTGAAAGTTGCGATGGTGGCTACGCTGAGTGGTCCGAACTCGTTACCTTCACCACCGATGTATCCTGCCCTGTTCCTACTGATTTGACAATTTCCGACGTCACCGGAGTAAGTGCTGTGGTATCATGGACTTCAGATGCCACCTCATTCGACATCGAAGTGAACGAAATTGTGACAGAAGGTGTCACAAACCCCTACACCCTCGAAAACCTTGATCCTGCAACCATCTACACTGTGAGAGTGCGTGCCAACTGCGGCGACGGCGACTACAGCGAATGGACAACGTCTTATGCCTTCGTCACCGATTGCGGTGGAGCTAAGGATTTACCCTATACCTTTGGTTTTGAGGATGTGAACGAATACTATGCCTGCTGGGGCACGTACGCCGAAGATGGCAATGAGAATAGTCTTGGTATCAGTGCTTATGGTGCAGCATACGAAGGAAGCAACGTATTCGTATTCTCTTCCTATAATTCAGCCGATTCGTATGACCAATACCTCATCTCGCCTGAATTGAATGCTGAAGGTGATGTGGCTCTTGAATTCTATTATAGATCTACTGCTGGTTATGGTTCTGAAACCTTCAAAGTAGGTTATTCAACAGATGGTGAAGAATTCATTTGGGGTGAAGAGATTTCAACCAACGACACCACATGGACGGCCTATAATGATACTTTACCCGCCGGCACAAAGTATGTGGCTATTCACTACTATTCCGATTATCAGTACTATCTCGTAGTTGATGCCTTCCACTTGGAAGAAGTCGTGACCAATGTCACTCAGACTACTGCCTTGGGCGCTGGTGCAAACTGGTTCTCGTCGTATGTGGAAATCACGCTTGACGACCTGAAGGCCGCTCTTGTTGCCACGGGTAACACCGAAATCACCATTCAGGGTCAGACCCAAAACACCATCTACAATCCTAACAACGGCCGTTGGACTGGACAATTGAGAACTTTGGATTTGTCTAAGATGTACATTATTAAGGTAGCGGACGCATGCGAGATCACATTGGAAGGTATGCCCGTTGATCCGTCCATGCACCCAATCACCATAGAACCAGGTGTCAATTGGATTGCCTACCCGTTCAACACGAACATGACCGTCACCAATGCCTTCGCTGGATTCGCTGTAACGAATGACAAGGTTCAATCCCAACTCCAAAACGCCAACTACAATGGCACCAGATGGACTGGACAATTGAGGAACCTTGAGCCAGGTCAGGGCTACATCTACAACTCAGCCTCAGCGGAAACAAGAACTTTCACTTTCCCCTTAGGCAATTAATAAGAATGTAATAAATAAAATAAACCACAAAATTTAATTCAATATGAAAAAATTATTTTTAACATTGATCGTGGTATTAGCTTATGTCAGTTCGGCTTTCGCCCAAGGATACGCTGGTGTCAACCCTAACGATTACGAATCCCACTGGCCTGAATTTAACTACCATGATTACTTATTACAAGTACCTTTCGTCGCCGCGATTACTATCGACGGCCAAACTGTCAGCCTCGAGAACAACGCTGACAATTGGAGCTCTTTGGAGGTTGCTGCCTTCGTCATAAATGCAGAAGGTCAGGAAGAATGCAGAAGCAACCACATTTGGTTGACGGATGAATACGTGTTGGTATACGGAGATCCCTACCTTACCATTGACGGATTCCCCATCTACTACAACCCCACCAACCCTGGAGGAACAGTTCACTTCAAGATGTACGACCACCTCAACAACATCGAGTACACCGAATGCACCATCACCTATCTTGGAGACCTCTATACGGTCAATGCTGGTGAGGAGGTTGCCTTTGGCTGGGGCGACGGTGAGGAACCTGTCATGCTGAACTTCACCACGCCTGTTGAGCCTACTTGCGGCATCGTGCTGGACGAGAACAACGAGTGGAAGGAATACTTTGACAACGCCACTTTCACCGATAACACCAATCTTAACACGTCTGTGCAACATGATGTTTGTTGGACTTGGACTCGTCTTGTGGAACTGCCTGCAGGCTTACCCGACACGCTTCCTCAACTGGTTTACAACAGCAACTTCGCCCACAGCGGCGACTATAGCCTCATGCTCTGGAACCGTGGTGTCTATGCTATGCCGAAGCTCGACGAGAACATCGACCTCAACGAGTTGAAGATGAGCTTCTACGTCAGACAATCCTATCCGTTCTACTCTTTGTTGGTGGGTGTGATGGATGAGCCGGACGATCCCGAGACGTTTGTGCCCGTCGCATTCGTTGACAACGGCGAATCCACTGGTGTGGAATATTTTGAGCTCAACTTCGCCAACTACACTGGTGAAGGCCGCTACATCGCCTTCAAGAACGTGAGACCTTCTGCCACCTCTTTCGATGGCCAATGGAGCGATTTCCACAGTGTCAACTACATTGACGACATCACCATCTCGTTGATGGGAAGTAACGATTGTGCTCTTGTCCTGAATGGCGAGGCAAATGATTTCGAAAGTGAAACGTCTGTCACCACCAAGCTGACCGGTGCAATGCCCGAATGCTGGGAGTTTGTGCAGAGTGATGTGGAGAACATGCCGTTCGACAAGATGCCTCAACTGTATTATCAAGCTTCCGTTGCCAACAGCGGTGATTACAGCTTCCGTATGGTGAACCGCGGTATCGTTGCTTTGCCGGAACTCAATGAGGACGAAGATTTTGATATTCATCATGTGCGCGTGCTTATGAATGTGCGTCAGCCCAACAAAAACTACCAGCTGCAAGTCGGTGTTTGGGAGCCTGTTCCGGGTGCTGAAGGCGGCTATTTCGTTCCCGTCGCTCTCGTGAACAACGCTACCACCGATTACGAATTCGTGGAGTGCGGCTTCTCCAACTACACGGGTAACGGCACAAGAATTGCTTTCCGCAACGTGCTGGGTGGCGGTATGACTTGGGACTACAGCTACAACTACATCGACGACATCGCGTTTGTCTATGTTGACGAAAATTGTCAAGAAGTGGACGAGGCATACACTGAAGATTTCGATAACGTAGCCTATTCAGGTGAGGCCACAAAGGGTGTGGCACCCGATTGCTGGGATGTTGTCGCAGCGGATGTGGAAATGTCATACGACAAGTATCCGCAAGTCTATTTCAACGAGACTTTCGCCAACAGTGGTTCTTACAGCTTGCGCATGGTTGACCGCTGCGTGTATGCTATGCCGGAACTCGGTGATGTGGAGCTGTCCGAATACACGTTGAACTTCTATCTCCGTCAACCCAACCCGCTCTACCAACTTGAGGTTGGTGTTTGGGAAGTCAACTATGACGAGAGCCAAGAACCAATTGAGACGTTTGTTCCGGTGGCCACGTTCAACAATGAGAATGACGAGCCTGTTCAGGTTTCTTGCGATTTTGCAGAGTACGAAGGCTTCGGCAATCGTATCGCGTTCCGCAACACGTTGAAAAACGGCAGAACCGACCTGGAATATTCCTACAACTACATTGACGATGTGCAACTCGTTTTGACCGACCAGGCGAAGAACAACGTTTCTTCCGAGAGTGTCATCGATGCTATGAATGCCGATCAGTATCTGGAGAGCATCGCAGTCTATCCGAACCCGACGGTCGGCGAACTCCACATCGGCGCAATGGATGTGCAGAAAGTGGAATGCTACAACCAGATGGGTCAGCTCGTGGCTGCTTATAACAATGTCCGCGACATCGACATCAACGGTCTCGCCAATGGTGTCTATACCCTTCGTATCACCGTGCCGCAAGGCGTGACCATGCGCAAGGTGGTGAAGAAGTAATGGTTATTGGTTATTGGTTATTGGTTATTGAGGCCAATAGCTAATAGTTAATAGCTTATAGCTTATAGCCAAAAAGGGCGGAGAGGATTCTTCGCCCTTTTTGCGAAAAATAAAATTCAGGCTATATTCAAAAAAAGACGTGTGACATCAGGTTTTCCCCAACGTCACACGTCTTACGTTTTACGTCACACGTCTTATTTAGCGGCAATTACCTCAATTTCGACCATCACGCCCTTGGGAAGGTCGCGCACGGCGAAGGCGGCACGGGCGGGAGGGTTGGACGGGAAGCGGGTCGCATAGACCTCATTCATCGCGCCGAAGTTGGCAATGTCGCTGAGCAGACAGGTGGTCTTCACCACATTGTCGAAGGTGTAGCCAGCCTCGTCGAGGATGGCGGCGATATTTTTCATCACCTGTTCGGTCTGGGCGGTAATACCTTCAGGCACAGTGCCATCAGCGGGATTCACAGGAATCTGACCGGAAATGAATAACATGCCATTGACTTCGATAGCTTGGCTGTACGGGCCGATAGCGGCCGGTGCATTGTTGGTGTGGATTACTTTCTTCATATTTTGGTTAATTTTTGAAAGCGCAAAAATAGCATTTTTGTGGAGTGATGTTTCCTGAAAAAAGAAAAAGTTTGTTTAAAAATCGTATATTGCGCCGCCTTTTAAATTAAGCGGTAAAAGGTTTTGAATTAAGAGATAACTAATTGTAGATATATGAGTTATAAAAGTTTCGAGATAAAACTGGCAACGATAGTTTGTGCGCTGTTGATGGTTTTTGTGTGCCAAAAAACATTCGCTGCCTCAGAAGAAGAGGAAGCGTTTGATGCTGGTCCGTTCATTATCGAGCATGTCATTGACAGCTATGGTTGGCACATCTGTGGCGACGGCGACAAAAGTGTCACCATCCCGCTACCCGTCATCCTGATCGATGAGGGTCGCCCTGTGGTCTTCCTGTCGAACAAGTTCCACCACGGCGAGGCCGCGTACAACGGCTATGCCATGGGTTGGGAGGAGGACACTAAAGGCCGCATCGTGAAACTCGAAGGCAACTACGCTGATTATACCGGTCATCTCGAAGAGGGTGAAGTCTATGCGAACCATGTCTGCAAATGGGACATCTCCATAACCAAAAATGTCTGTTCTCTGCTCATTTCTATTATCTTGATAACCTGTATTTTCCTGTCTATAGCAAAGCGCTATCGGGAGCATCCCGACGAGGTGCCGAGCGGGTTGCAAGCTATTGTGGAACCGGTCATTGTGTTCATTCAAGATGAGGTCATCACCCCGTCGTTAGGCAAAAACTCCAACAAATACGCGCCTTATCTGCTCACGTTGTTCTTTTTCATTTTCCTGAACAACATGTTGGGCATCATCCCGATTTTCCCGGGCGGCGCGAACCTCACCGGCAATATTGCTGTCACAGGCATTCTGGCACTCATCACCTTCTTCGTGACAACCTTCTCTTCAGGCAAGGAGTATTGGAAGGACATCTTCAATACACCCGGTGTGCCGTGGTGGCTGAAAATTCCGCTACCCATCATGCCGTTGGTGGAAACCATCGGTATCTTCACAAAGCCATTCGTGCTGATGGTGCGACTCTTTGCCAACATCACCGCTGGCCACATCATCACCCTGGCATTCGTGTCGTTGATTTTCATCTTCGGGCAGATGAACCCGGCTATCGGTTGGGCGGTGTCGCCGGTCTCTGTCTTCTTCTACATCTTCATGGGTCTGATGGAACTGTTGGTGGCGTTCATCCAGGCATTCGTCTTCACACTACTCAGTGCGATGTATATTGGCATGGCCATTGGCGAGGAGCACGAGGTGACACAGGAAGTATGCCAGTAGTATAAGAGTTAATAGCTGTATCACTCGTTATTTTTTCCTCCAAGATTAAGGTACGGGTTATCGCAATGCTTGTATAGATCGCGATAATTCGACTTCGGGTGTTTGGGGATTTCGATTTCGTAGGATTTGCCGCTGGCGATGGTCAGTTTGTTGTTGCGGATCCACGGGTTGAGGTTGCGCAATTCGCGGTAAGTAACGTGATGTTCCTCCGCGAAACGCGGCAGGCTGGCGATAGATGAGGTTACAGTAACAGTCTTTGTCTCAATAGGATGGTACATCTGTGCGGGACAAAGCGTGACCCCGTATTCCTGTGGGTTTTCGAAAATAAGCTTGAAAGAAAGAATGCGGTAAAGATAGCGGGAGGTCTCGTTGTTGAGCCACATATCCCAATATTCGCGTACCTGCTGGTCATCGACCGCCGCTTGCAGACCGCCATCACCGCGATTGTAACCGGCCGCCGCCATTGTCCAGCTGCCGAACTGGTTTTTCATCTTCTTGAGGTAGCGGCATGCAGCGCGGGTGGCTTTCTCTAAATGACAACG
>JAEEGF012466592.1_pt1 | contig 16889 bp, 15 predicted proteins | sample 9134171 | NCBI WGS metagenome assembly JAEEGF01 (sample SAMN16246542, study PRJNA631951) | gut metagenome | biome: gut microbiome; feature: rumen; material: AP-attached | host: Bos | place: Iran: Karaj | collected 2018-10 | reverse complement strand
GGCCCCCGAGGACATCAAGTACTTCATGTGCGACCCGCCCATGATGACCAAGTGCGTGTGCGACCTGCTGGATTCCCTGGGCGTTGCACCCGAGAGCATCTTCTTCGACAACTTCGGAGGTTAGTCTCCGTTACATACAGAATAAAGGATGGTCGCAAAGGCCATCCTTTATTCGTATAGTCTCACCACCACGGGGTAGACGGTATTGCGTTCCAGCCGCTCCAGTTCTATCCGGTAAGTAACCCGCTCCCCGGGGTCTGTATGAACGCTCCCGGAATGATACTCGGCCTCGATGTCCACATAGGTACCCGGGGCGCAGTTTTCGAGCACATAGAGGCTCACCGTTCCGCCGGGACGGTTAAGATCCTCCACTTCCGCGTAACGCTTGGTAAAGCCCTCGTAAAACGTCTCCAGCGCCTCGCGACCCGGGAAGAGGGTAGCCGATGAAGGGCAGTGCCCGATGCGCGCCTCAACCACTTTCACAAACGTCTCCGGGGAAAGGCCGCTCCGGTCCACCGAAAGGTCGATCCGGGCCATCAGCCGCTCCAGCGGAACGTCTATCCGGGCCGATGGCCTGACGCGCCGGAGCAGCGCTGCCATGGGCATCCCGCGGCTGTACTCGTCGGGGTAGGCCAGGTGGCAGCGGAACAAAGAGGCGTCCTCCCAGGATGCGATGGGCAGCGCATACCCCATATTGGCCACCGCCAGCACTGTATAGGGAACCTCTTTCAGAAGCCGGGTGCGGTACACCGTCCCGCCCCGCACGAAGGCCTTCTCCTCCAGGCCGCCGAAATCATTGAAGATAAAGATATTGTAGTCGGAGACAAGTGTCTCGTCCGGGTTAGCCGCACGCGTTAAAGGAAGGCATGTGCCCGTTCCGAGGATGAGAGCCGTCTGAAGGGAAACGTTAGTATCAGGTTCCACCCGCGTGCAGGCAACCAGGACAAAGACAAGAAAAGATAGCGTTTTACGATTCATCATATGAAGGGAATTCAAAAGTCCTGGGCTCTTCCCTGACCCAGGGAACGGTCTGCGTTTCCACGAGGATGGCGCCGGCCTCTACCGGAATGTCCGGGTCCGGCGAGCCCTTCCGCTGCAGGGTAATATCCAGTTCACAGGTCTCCCCCGCCCGGAGCCCGGGAAGCGGCACCGGATAATAGCAGACATCTTCTCCCACGCGGCCCACCAGTGTAAGGCGCAGCTTGTCTGAGGGATAGCAGTAGAACTCCCGCCCGGGGAAAATGCGGGTCTTCCCCACGGCCCCCACGCCGTCCTGCAGAAGCATCTCCGGGAAAGGGAGCTGCATCACGGCCAGGCTGTCCGGCAGGCCCGTATTGAGCCAGGAAAGAGGCCGGGGGCCGTCGGCCGATCCCAGCGGCAGGCACTCCTGAACCGCATAACCCAGGAAAATCGAACTGTTGAAAAAGGGAGTGCCTGCGTAGGGACGTGCGCCGAAATCGGCCGACAGGGACCGAAGCCTTATCCGCACCAGCATGGGCTTCAGCGAAAGGGAGACCTGCTGGGCGGCTGCATCTTCGAGGACCGCTTCCGAGACCATCAGGGGTGCCGTCGGAGCTTCATCGACAAGAGAGAAACGTTTCTTGCAGAGGTCTCCGTACGTACGGATTTCCATCCAGTCTTCCCGCGCAGCGCGAAGCCCGGAAACTGCCACCAGGCGGCGCGGCCCGCGCGTGGAAATACCATAGACAGGATCCGTCCCCACCACCGGGACTTTTTGGTAAGAATCCAGCCTGCAGGGCCCTGTAGTGTCAAAACAGAACAAATCCACAGATCCCTGTATTGGATATTTAGTGCTTTGTATGTATATTTGTGATTCCCGCGCGCGAGGCAGTTCCTCCCGCGCGGAACACGAAGAAAACAAGGCCGGAAGAGACCAGAGCATGGCCAAAGTTGTTGCAGAGGTGCAACGCGCTGTATCGCGAATTAAGAAAAGGTGGAGAGAATTCCGGCCTGTATGTTTTCTTCTTGTCATTGCCTGTGTCAAATCAAACGTCACCGGCAAAACTATGGAAGGTATTCGGCAATAACAACCACCGGCTAAAAGAAAGTGTGGTTTTAGCCGATTTTTGAAAAGATTTTTATGTTTTAGCCACAAAAACGGCTAGAAAAAAACTATTTGTATGATATTCAGGAGCCTGTTTTACCCTACCCGAGACCTCATTCCCATCCTGGAACGCCAGGCCGATCTCCTGTGCGACAGCGCGCGGCTGTTCTGTGAGATGCAGCTTACCCTGGACGCCGAAACCTGGAAAAAGAACTTCAGTGAAATGCGTAACCTGGAGCACCGCGGAGATGCCCTGCTCACGGAATTCCGTGAAGAGATTTCACACATCTCCCTGGGACCGGGCGTACGCCGGGAACTCACCACCGTCTCCATGTCCATGGACGACTTCCTGGACGTGCTCAAGGACAGCGCCAACGCCCTCAATATCTACAAGCCCGCCAAGATAGACCCGCAGCTGCAGGAACTTTCCCGCATTGTGGAAGACGAGGCCAAAGCCATCAAGCAGCTCATTCCCCTGCTCAAGGGCATCAAGAAGAACACCACCGCCATCACCCTCCAGGCCGACCGCGTCACGGAGCTTGAGCACGACGCCGACGAAGCCTACGAGAGCTACGTGGGCTACATCTTCTCCGAAGAACCGGATATGCGGGAAATGACCAAGTACAAGAACCTGGCAGAACTCTACGAAAAAGCCACGGACTCCGGAAAGCACGTGGCCGACTGCGTCAGAATCCTGGTCATGCGCTTCCTCTAAAGGGAGCCCAGGCACTTTTTCAGTGAATCCGTCCAGTGGGGAATGGAAATCCCCAGGGCGGATTTAATTTTGCTCTTGTCCAGCACGGAATAGGCGGGCCGATGTACCTTCGAGGGGAACTCGTCGCTCGTGCACGGCCGGATCTCGCAGCCTGTATGACCGGCATACTCCGCAATGGTCTTGGCAAACTCATACCAGGTACATTCGCCCTCATTCGTGTAATGAAATATATAATCTGAAGAGGGAGAGGTTTTTTCGCTCGCTAAAAAGAGGGCCGATGCGAGCGAAAAAACCTCTCCCTCTTCCTTTATCTCAATATCTTTTCTATTCTTTACTAATGAAAGCATTTTCACGATTGTATCGGCGAGGTCTCCGGCATAGGTGGGGGTGCCGTGCTGGTCGTTCACTACCTGGATGGAGGGTTTCTCGGAGGTGAGGCGGAGCATGGTCTTGACGAAGTTTTTGCCGAATTCGCTGTAAAGCCAGGCCGTGCGGATGATGACGTGGCGGCAGCCGATGCGCCGGATGGCTTCTTCTCCGTGGAGTTTTGTGACGGCGTAGACGCCCTGCGGAGCGGGCTCTTCGTCTTCGGGGATGGGCGAATGGTGCGGTTTTCCGCCGTAGACGTAATCGGTGGAGATCTGGACCAGCAGGCCGTTCACTTCCTTCATGGCGATGGCAAGATTCTCCACGGCGCCGGCGTTGAGTTTCTCGGCCAGGGCGGGGTTGTCCTCGGCCGCGTCTACGTTCGTGTAGGCGGCGCAGTTGACAATGGTGTCAATGCCTTCGCGCGCGACCATCGCACGGATGGCGGCAAGGTCCGTGATGTCCAGTTCCTCAACGTCCGTATAGATGACGGGCGCACTGGCGAAAGATCTTCGGAGCGAGCGGCCCAGCTGCCCGTTCGCGCCTGTCACTAATACTTTCATTCTGCGTATAAGTCTTCTCGGTAATCAAAAAGGGCGGGCGCATCGGCCAGAAGCGGGTGATGCGCATCTTTCTCGGAGAGGAGGATATCGGCCCCGGGAATGCCCCAGTCGATACCCAGGGCGGGGTCGTTCCAGGCGATGGCAGCCTCCGACGAAGGGTCATAGTAGCGGTCGCACTTGTACTGGAACACCGCCTCTTCGCTCAGGACGGAGAACCCGTGCGCAAAACCGCGCGGGATGAACAGTTGCCGATGGTTCTCTCCGCTGAGTTCACAGGCCACATACCTGCCAAACCAGGGAGAGCCCACGCGGATATCGACCGCAACATCCAGCACCCGGCCGCTCACCACGCGAACCAGTTTTCCCTGGACGCTGCGTCCCTTCTGGAAGTGCAGGCCCCGCACCACGCCGTATCGGCTCTTGCTCTCATTATCCTGGACAAACGCCACGTGACGGCCCAGCGCGGCATCCAGGTCCCGCTGGCTCCAGCTTTCGAGGAAGTAGCCGCGCGCGTCTCCAAACACTCGCGGTTCTACGAGAAGGACACCGGGGATAGAAGTTTCTTTAATCGTAATCATATATGCAAAGATACAAAGAAAAAGCGTATCTTTGCGCCCATGAAACAAACCCCTGTACGCATAGCCCTCGTTTCCCATGGTTTTCCGCTGGGAGGTGTGAGCCGGGTGAACCTTTCCATTGCCGAGCGCATTGCAGCCATAACCGCAGAATTCCAGTTCGTCATCTTCTCGGACAGCGCCGTCCCGGAAGGACGTTTTCCCATTCCCGTCTATCCCGTCCGGGATTACCTGAAAGCCGTCAGGGAACTGGATATCGACATTCTGGTGGAGTGCTCCCGCCTGGAGCGGGGCACCGCCGCCATCCGGGAAGCCGGCGTAAAGGTGGTCTACGCAGACCACGGCCAGGCCTTCGGCGAGCAGTTTGCCATCCTGGACCGGCGCAGGGGCAGTTTCCTCTCCGTCAAGCGGGCACTGTGGTACCTGTTCCAAAAATGGCGCTATGACGGAACCGGAAGGGCTTTCCGGATGGCTGTGGAAAGAACCGCCCGCGCCTACGAAAACTCCGACGCCTACGTCTCCCTGTGCCCGGCCTACAAGGAGGAGATCGTACAGGAGCTCCAGCTGCCGGAGGACAACCGCATCTCCGTCATCCGGAACTACCAGTCTCCCGTAGAGAATCCCTGCCTCGAGAAAGAGAAACGCATCCTGTTCTGCGGCCGCCTGTCCCGCTACGACAAACGGGCCGACCGCCTCCTGAGAATCTGGAAAAAGGTGCAGGACCAGCTTCCCGATTATTCCCTGGACATTGTGGGAGACGGGCGCCAGCACGGACGCCTGGTGCGGATGGCCCGGCGCCTGAAGCTCAAGCGCGTCACGTTCTGGGGCAAACGCTTCGACACAGACAATTTCTACAAGGAGGCCAGCATCCTGTGCCTCACCTCCCAGACCGAGGGCTGGCCGCTGGTTCTCACCGAAGCGCAGGCACACGGCGTCATTCCCATTGCCTTTGACTGCTCGGCCGGCATACACGAAATCCTGGACGGAGGCGCCGGTGTCCTGGTCCCGCTGGCAAACGAAGACGCCTTTGCCCGCGAGCTGGTAAGGTTGGGGCAGTCCGGAGACCTCCGGCCTCTGAGGGAACGCTGCATCGAGAAATCCCGCTTCTATTCGCAGGAGAAAAACACGGAAGGCTGGCTCAGCCTTTTCAGGCAGTTGGCAACAGCCATCTCAGAATAGGAGAAACCTTCTCTCGGAGGAAAGGATAGTCTGAGAAAATGCTGCGGTCATAAAAAAGGGCATTGCGAAGGCACTTCCCAAGGAGGTCCTTCTCCACCACTTTCACTTCGACTCCGCCGTTCACATACAGGTCCAGCATGTTGCGGGCCGATTGGGAGCGCCTGCGCGCCTTGGCCACGCGGGTGGCGGCGCCGGGGTTGGTGCGGCGGTAGTGATAGAGCGGCAGCGGAAGCTGGGCAATCGTCTGTGCCCGGAAAATGAGCTGCGTAGAGAAAACAATATCCTCGTGCATGTTGAAACGGGGCACGAAGATGCCTTCATAGAGCTTCCTGCGGGCGAATTTGCTGCACAGGTAGCCATAGGCGGCATCGTGGTAGAGGCGCTTCATCCAAACGGCTTTGTCGGCAGCGGTATAGGGCTTTTCGTGATTGAGGCGGGTGCGGTCCCCAAACTCTTTCTGGACGTCGTAGTACACCAGGTCTGCGCCGGTGCGAAGTGCCTCGGCCACGAGTTTCTCCACGGTATCTGGCTCTATCCAGTCATCGGCATCCACATGGAGGATGTATTCTCCCGAGGCCACCTCCAGCCCACTCTTCCGCGCCAGCGGAAGGCCGGCGTTCTCCTTGTTCACAATCTTCACGCATTTTCCCGGGAATTCCTCCAGAACACGCGAAAGCACATCCATGGAGCGGTCCTTCGTACCGTCGTTCACGAAGATACACTCCAGAGAGGGGTAGGTCTGTCCCAGCACCGAGCGGGCGCACTGCTCAATGTAGCTTTCGACGCCGTAGATGGGGACGATCAGGGAAACGAGGGGCTGTTCCATTTACACGATATTTTGGAAACGGTCCGGGATGCGGACGACAATCTTGAGGCCGAACATGCCGGGCTTGTTCCAGGCATAGGGAGGACGGGCGATGCGCTGGCAGATGCGGGCAAAGCGGGTCCAGGGCTCGAAGGCGCGGGCCTTCAGGTCCGTTACCAGGCGAATGGCCCGGGAGCGCTTGTGCATGTGCTTGCCCCAACCCTGTGCCAGGCGGTCCTTGTCCTGAAAGCGGTCCTGCAGGCGCTTCATGTCAAAATAGCCAAAGTGAAGCAGATACAGGTCCTTGACAATATGGAAGTTATGTCCCTTGATACGATGGAAGCCGCTGCCCCAGGTATAGGGCTTTGCCAGGATGGACGGCTTGGTATAGCGCGTGCCAATCTGGGCGTAATGGCGCTGCTGGAGGAAAGGAAGGGCGTCGGTGACGTCGGGCTCCTCTCCCAGTTTCTGGCCAAAGTCCAGCCCCAGGCCGGAGGCCGATCCCTTCACCTTGAGCCCGCTCAGGAACTCGGCCAGTGTCTTTCCCAGCTTGGGATCTACCACCACGAATTCATCGGCGTCCACGCCAATCACCAGGTCGTAGCCGCTGGCGATGAGCTCCGCCGCTTTCTCCGACAGGTGCTTCAGGCGCCCTTTCTCGGCCGATATCACCTGCGTTCCTATCTTCTCCACCTTCTCGGCGTGGGTGCCTTCGCAGAAAGGGGCTATCTCCTGGTCCAGACCGTCGAAGTAAATGTAAAGGTGCTCTTTTCCGCCCAGTTCACGGCTGTAGTACTCTACCCACTTGCGAAGGTAGAAGTCGTCGTTGCGGACCATGGTGATGGCAGCTATCTTTTTCATAAGTATCGGGCTGTAAATGTTTTACCTTGTTTCTTGAGGTCTTCGGGCGTTCCGGCGAACACCACTTCCCCGCCCTTGTCCCCGGCGTCGGGGCCCAGGTCGATGATCCAGTCGGCGCTGCGGATGACATCCAGGTTGTGTTCCACCACAAGGACGCTGTGGCCCTTTGCGATAAGGGCGTCGAAGGCTTTCAGGAGTTTTTCCACGTCGTAAAAGTGCAGGCCGGTGGTGGGCTCGTCAAAGATGAAAAGAATCTTTTCGCGGCCGCCCGACGCCAGGGACAGGAAGTAGGCCAGTTTGATGCGCTGGCTTTCTCCGCCCGAGAGCGTGCTGGAAGGCTGACCCAGCTTAATATATCCCAGGCCCACATCCACAAGGGGCTGCAGTTTCTGGGCAATGGCTTTGGCGGAGTCTTCCTTCTGGGCGCCAAAGAAGGCAATGGCCTGCTCCACGCTCATATTCAGGATATCGTCCACGTTGAGTCCCTGGTAGCGCACTTCCAGGATTTCCGGCTTGAAGCGCTTGCCGCCGCAGCTTTCGCACACCATGGTGACATCGGCCATGAACTGCATGCCAATCTTCACGAAGCCGTCTCCCTGGCACTCCGGGCATCGGCCTCCCTCCTGGTTGAAGGAGAAATAGCTGGGCGTGTAGCCGTTGATACGGGCATACTGCTGCTCGCTCAGGAGCTTGCGGATGTCGTCGTATATCTTAAGGTAGGTGACGGCATTGGAGCGGGAGCTTTTGCCGATGGGATTCTGGTCCACGTACTCTACCCGGGTTATGCGGTCCAGGTCTCCGGAGAGGCCCTTGAAGGTACCCGGAAGGTCTCCGGTCTCGTTGATGCGGCGGTGCAGCGCGGGATACAGGATGTCTCCCACCAGGGAGCTCTTGCCGCTGCCGGAAACGCCGCTCACCACCGTGAGGGTGTTCAGGGGGAACTGGACATTGATGTCCTTGAGGTTATTCTGCATGGCGCCTTCCACCGTGATGGAGTAGCGCCAGGGATTCTTTTCGCGTACGTAGGGTTTGCGGAGGCCGTGCAGGTACTGCAGGGTGAGGGATTCGTCATGCCCGGCGGGTGCTTCCCCGGAGAGATTTCCCTCGAAGACCACTTCTCCCCCGTTCACGCCGGCCTTCGGGCCCAGGTCGATGACCCAGTCGGCGGCCTTGATGATCTCGGGGTCGTGTTCCACCACCACAACGGTGTTGCCAATGTCCCTGAGGCGCCGGAGCACCTCGATGAGGCGGTCGGTGTCGCGGGGATGCAGGCCGATGGAAGGCTCGTCCAGGATGTACATGGACCCTACCAGGGAGCTGCCGAGGGCGGTCACGAGGTTCACACGCTGGCTTTCACCGCCGGAGAGCGTGTTCATGGTACGGGCCAGCGTGAGGTATCCGAGGCCTACGTCCTGGATGCACTGCAGGCGGTACTGGATTTCTTCGATGGTCTTGCCGGCAATCTCAGACTCGTAAGCCGTAAGATGGCAGTTTTGGAACCACAGGAGGAGTTCGTCCACGGTCATGGACAGCAGGTCGTGGATGGTCTTTCCGCCCACTTTCACATACAGGGCTTCTTTCCGCAGGCGGCTGCCGCCGCAGGCATGGCAGGTGGTGCGGCCCGAATAGCGGCTGAGCATGTATTTGTACTGGATCTTGTAGCGGTTGCTCTCCACCCATTCGAAGAACTGGTCCAGGCCGCAGTAGGCATCGGGATCCTCGTAGTCTCCGCGGTGCGTCCAGATAATGCGCTTCTGTTTTTCCGTGAGTTTGGCGTAGGGCTCGAAGATGGGGATGCCCAGTTTCTCGGAGTTCTTGATAAGCTGGTCCTTGAACCAGCTCATTTTCTCTCCTCTCCAGCAGGCGATGGCGCCGTCGTAGATGCTTTTGGTCTTGTCCGGCACCACCAGGTCTTCGCTCACGCCCACAATCTTTCCGAGGCCTCCGCACACGGGGCAGGCGCCAAGGGGGCTGTTGAAGCTGAAGAGATATTCGTCGGGCCGGCGGAAGGTGAAGCCGTCCCGCTCGAAACGGGCGCAGAAGCGGAGGAGGTTCCCGGAGGTTTCCCACAGGGCCATGTCTCCGTTTCCCTTGTCAAACGCGCTCTGGATGGAAGCATGCAGGCGGGTGCGCAGGTCTTCGTCGGGCATGCCGCTTGTCTTGACGCGGTCTACAAGAAGCCATAGGCCGGCGGGATAGCGGCCGTCCCTCTTCAGCACGTCCTCAATCGGGTACAGGGTACCATCGGCCGGAGAAAAAAGTCGGCCGTAGCCCTCTTCCTTGAGCGAGAGCATGAGCTCCACCTTATCTTCACGGCTGTCCCAGCGGACATCGGAGAGGATATAGACGGCGTGCGGCTTCCCGTCGGAGAGGGCGGCGAGCACGTCTCCCACGGTGTGGGAGCGCACCTCTTCTCCGCTCACGGGCGAATAGGTGCGGCCGATGCGGGCGAAAAGGATGCGGAGGTAGTCGTAGATTTCGGTGGTGGTGGCCACCGTGGAGCGGGGGTTCTTGATATTGACCTTCTGTTCGATGGCGATGGCCGGCGGGATGCCCTCGATCATGTCCACATCCGGTTTGGACATGCGTCCCAGAAACTGGCGGGCATAGGAGGACAGGCTCTCGGCAAAACGGCGCTGTCCCTCGGCAAAGAGCGTGTCAAACGCCAGCGAACTCTTTCCGCTGCCGCTCACGCCGGTGATGACGACAAGACGATTACGGGGAATCTCCACCGTAATGTCCTTGAGATTATTCACACGGGCTTTCTTGACAATGATATTTCCTTCTGCCGGCATAGAGTGCAAAGGTACGAAAAATGCCGGAAAAATCCGAGTGGCGGAAGGCTACTCGCTGTAGTTGTAGTCCACCACCACGTTCACCTGGAAATCGGGGGGAACCAGCGCTCTCAGCTCATCCGAGATGGACTTGGAGATGGGGGTGAAATCCTTGATGCCAAACTCCGGAACTACGTCTACGGAGAGCGCATGGTCTTTTTCCGAATAGAAGAAGCCGTGCGTCTGCACCACCTCGGGATGTGCCAGGACAAGCTTTGTCACTTCCCGCTGCAAGGTGGCCCGGGGGGTGTTTCCGGTAGCGACCGCGTAAACGCCCACCGTCATCACAATGCCGTGGCGGGAGTACATCAGCTCCTGGATCTGGCGGGAGAGCGCGTGGATTTCATCGGCCCGCATGGTGTCGTCCACATTCACATGCAGCGACCCGATCATCACGCTGGGGCCGTAGTTGTGCAGGATGAGGTCGAAGACACCGTGCACCTGCGGGAACTCCATCACTTCCTGACGGATGGCGCGGGAGAGCTCCGGCGACACGCGGGCGCCCAGGAGTTCGCTCACGGGGTTGTCAATCATTTCAACACCCGCCTTGAGGATGACGAGGGAGATGACGGCACCGAGGATTCCGTCCAGGGAGACATGCCAGATGAGCATGACGCCGGCCGACAGGAGGGTGGCGGCGGTGATGACGGCGTCAAAGAGGGCATCGGAGCCCGAGGCGACGAGCGCATCGCTGCTGAGCTTTTCTCCCTTTTTCTTGACATAGCGGCCCAGCACCAGTTTCACCACGATGGCTACGCCGATGACGATGAGGGACGCGAGGCTGTAGGTGGGTTCCGTGGGATGGATGATCTTCCCGACCGACTCGTACAGCGAGGTGGCGCCGGCAGAGAAAACGATGACCGCGATGAGGATGGCGCTGAAGTATTCAATGCGGCCATGCCCGTAGGGGTGGTTGCGGTCGGCGGGTTTGAGCGAGAGTTTGGTCCCGACGATGGTGATGACGCTGGAGAGGACGTCGGTGAGGTTGTTCACGGCGTCCAGGATAATGGCCACGGAACTGGAGAGGAAGCCCACAAGGGCCTTGAAAGCCGCCAGCATCAGGTTGGCGACGATTCCCACCACGCTGGCTCGGATAATCTGGGAACTTCTGTCCATGGCTCAGGCGCTTAACTGCTTGCGCGCGTTGTAGAAGCTCTGGCGGGAGCCGAAGCCGGCGGCCGTCGCCACCTCTTCAACGGCGGCATCGGGATTATCGGCCTTGTACTGGGTGGCGTAGTCAAGCCGGCAGCGGTTGACATAGGAGAAGAAACCGCCCAGGTATTCGTTCATCACGGCCGACACATAGGTTCTGTTCACGCCGCAGGTACGGGCCAGCGAAGACAGCGTGAGATGGCTGTCCAGAAAAGCCTCGTCTTCTTCCACGGCATGGCGGATGATCCGGAGAATTTCGTCTTTCCGAAGCGGCGAGAGAGCCTCTTCCTCTTCCTGCTCGGTGGTCTCAAAGGAAATACGGGCCGATGATTCAGCCGATTTACGGGCACTGGCCTCAGCCTCCAGGCGGTTTGCATCCAGCGCGCGGTGCGGCTGCAGGTCTACGATAAGGAAGTACACCAGGATACCGGACAGGACAAACAGGCCCCATCCCATGAGCGTATTGGACTTCATGAAGCAGATGGACCACGTAATGACGACATGCCACCCGGCCATATAGACGGCCTGACGGGCAAAATCCTTGGGGAAATCGTCGGGGTTGGAGAAATTGGTCTCGGAAAAGCGCCTTCTGGCCTGTCCGATCATGTAGAGGGCCGAGCCGAAGGCATACAGGAAAATAAAAGCGAGGGTGCCGGAAATGGATCCCAGGATACGGGCGTCGCGTCCCACGAGCTGCTGACCGGGTTCAATGGCAATGGCAAGCGCCAGGAGGGTCATCACGGTAAACGGGACCGACAGGACGATAAGCGGTATAATCCAGCTCTTCCGCTTGAGCATACGGCCAAAATAGGTGAACATGAACATGGCGCAGAAGTACGGCGAGGCCAGCATCAGGATAATGCGCAGGGCGAGGTTCGAGTCGGTGTCGTGCGGCATGTACACGAAAGGAAGCAGCATCAGATTGGTAAGACAACAGAATACGACCGTTCTCCAGGCCGGGTAATAATAGTCCATATTCCTGGAATATGGTTCACAGCGGTGGCCCCAGCGGACTATCGCTACAACTACACCCACCGCAATATAAACGGCGAGTGCCGTACTGAAGAAAAGATCTTGCTGCGTGTACATCTTACTAAAAATCAAACAAATTTCGCACATAGAAAAGACTTTTGCAAAAAAAATGTACTAAATTTGTCATGCCCGCCGCGCACCGCTGGGCACAAAAAAATTTTCGGTGCCTTCACAGGTACCGATAACAAACGTAGCAAGTATATAACACTCAAATAATTAAGTGGCGATTGAATTAATGTTCCAACTGACGTCTTACATTGTAATAAGTTTGACGGCAATGGAAACCGGAAGCGAGGGCCACCTGCTCAAGGGTGGTGCCAGGATGGGACTTGCGCCAGGAAGCGGCGAAAGTGAGGCGGAGGCTGTTAATATATACAAAGAAACCTCCAAGTTCCATCAGCGCCGAGGACACATAAGTACGATTGGTACGGCAGCGGTCGGCAAGGGAAGCAAGCGTCAGACCCGGATCCAGAAAAGCCTGACGCTCTTCCACTTCTACTCGAATAGTTTTTACAAGGTTGTTCGCGTTATACGGTATCATGGTCTTAAAGTTTGTTCTGTTTTTTCCGGATGCAAAAATGAAAACATTCCACGAATCCCATGTAAAAACGAGTACAAAAATGTTTTACAAACTGTAAAAATAAAGCAATTTTTCGGGCGTTGTTTAATTTTTACACTACATGAAACACATGAAAGAAAACGTGAAATTTTAGCAATGCCAAAATTTAAGATGCCTTTGGAAAGCACTAGAATGGCGATATTGAATACGAATTCATAAAAATTGTCAAGAATCAACAATATGAAAAACGGAAATTTTAGCAAATTGGCTGTAGTGTTCCTGCTTTTTGCCTCATGCACGCAAAAGCCGGTAGAATCTCCCGAAAATGACTCCTCAGCGTTCGTTTCCCTGACGGATGCGGTCCCGGATGCCATTCTCGAGATCCGTTATTACGGTACTTATAACTTTGTCGGCGCCCGCATCGACGGCTATGAGCAGCCCACGGCGCTCATTACCCGGGAAGCAGGCACTGCTCTCAGGGCCGTAAGCGACGAGCTCGTAGCAAAGGGATATCGGCTAAAGATTTACGATGCCTACCGTCCCCAGAAAGGCGTAGACCACTTTGTCCGCTGGGCCGAGGACCTGTCCGACACCCGCATGAAGCCCTACTTCTACCCGGACCTTGACAAGAGCGTCCTCTTTGACCAGGAATACATCATGCTCAAAAGCGGCCACACGCGCGGATCTACCGTAGACCTCACGCTCTTTGACATGACAACGGAGAAAGAAGTGGACATGGGCGGCACCTTCGACTGGTTCGGCCCCGAGAGCCACCCCGACTTCTGCGGCAACCCCGAAACCGGCGAATACACCGGCGACAACAGCAAGAGCCCGTCCGTTCCCAAGCGCACCATCACCCGCGAGCAGTTCGAGAACCGCATGCTCCTCCGCCGCGCCATGCTCTCCCACGGCTTCAAGCCCCTGGACACCGAGTGGTGGCACTTCACCCTCGCCGACGAACCCTTCCCCGACACTTACTTCACCTTCCCGGTGCGGGAACTGCCAAACTAAACACGCTTCACGCCCTGGCGGCGCAAGTTCCTGCCCCAGGAAGCACGTATAACGCACTTTTCCCGCAAAAACGCGTTATACGTTCCATCGGACCAGGACGTATAACGCGAAAAAGGGCCAAAAGTGCGTTATACGTCCCGCGAATGGGCGCTATTCCCCGGAGACCTCCATAAAGACCTGCCCCTTCAGGTGGTCGATGCTTGCCTTGGCAAATTCATAACCCCGGGAGCCGGGCCGGGCTACATCCAGGTATTTTTCGTACCACTGGAGCGCCAGCCTGTAGTCTTTCTTCTGCTCATAGCAGTAGGCGATGGTTGAGAGGGCCGAAATAAACTCGGGGTTGTAGCGATAGGCTTCCTTGTAATGCTCGATCGCCTTGTCCCAGGAATCCATCCTGCGGTAGTATCCAAGGCCATATTGCTGATGCAGGCGGGAGAGAATGGCCGGGTCTGGCTGCAACATCTCCAAGGCCTTGTCCAGCCAGGGCTTCACCTCCTTCTCAAAGGGCCGATATCCTTCCGCTTTCACGGCCGCAATCGCGTACGCCAGATTCACGTCGCTGGAATCCAGCTGCCAGGCCGCAGTGAGTTCTGCCTCGGCCCGGTACACCACATTGGTCTGCCAGTAGCTTTGTCCCAGATAAAAGTGGATGGGGTAAATGTCATTGCCCAGTTCCAGCTGCCGCTCAAACACTTTGATGGCGCTCCCGTAATCCTTTTTACGGTATAAAGCCAGGCCCTTGAGCGGCTCCACCACCGTGTTATCCGGATCATCGGCCAAAAAAGCATCCGTGACGGCAACGGCATCATCGTAGTCTTCCTTCGCAATCAGGATATTGACCGCCTTGGTCACGGCCGATTCATTCATCGGCCTCAGGGCCAGTGACCGCCGGTAGTACCAAAGGGCAGAATCGGCCTCCTCCATAAGGCGAAAAGCATCTCCCACATAACACATCACGGCAGGAATGGAATCCAAATGAAGCACCTCCCGCCCGGCTTCAATACTTTGCGGATAGGCCTTTAACCGGAAGAAAGCTTGCATCAGCCGGATTCTGTACAGAATGTTGGAAGGCTGCCGGGAAGACAGCATGAAATAGGTCCCCGCCGCATCTTCGTAGGCGCCGCCCTGAAAATGGCAATCGGCCAGTTCTGAAAGCGCACCTTCGTCCATGACGCCGGGCTTTACAAGGTTAGACAGCATTTCCGTTGCCTCGTCAATGCGGAAAATGCTTTTCAGATAACGCGCCTGCGCAAGAATGGAATCACGAGGACTGGTCTGCGCAGCCATGGATACGCAGACCATTATGCAACAGACAAGCGAAAAGATCTTTCTCACCTCAGCTGATAAAAAACCGGGAATATGAAAGTGACCGGAACAGCCTTGCCGTCCTGCATGCCAGGCTCCCAGCGGGGAGAGGAAGAGACCACACGGAGCGCTTCTGCATCGAGGTCTTCGCTTACCCCGCGCAGGACTTTGGCATCCCGTACCGCACCATCGGCCCCGACGGTAAATTGAATCGCCACACGACCCTGAATTCCAGCCTGTTTAGCCTTTTCAGGGTATACCAATTGCGAATTCACCCATTTGGAGAATTCTGCGGCATCACCGCCGTTGAAGCGGGGCTTTACTTCGATTAACTGGAAAGGGACTGCCTCCTGTTCCGGAGCAGCCTCATCCACAGCAGTTGCAGGAGCAGGTTCCGATGTTTCCGGGGCTGCCGCCTCGGTTTTGCGGGGAGAGTTGCAGGCGAACATGAAAGCCGCCAGCACGGGAATCAGGGCCAGATACGACCAGCGCATCCAGCCGGAAGAAGAAGGTTTGAGCATCATTTCAATTCGATTTTTAAGTTTTGCGTGCTGAAAGCCGCTGGCCAGGGTGAAACGCTGTTCACCCACGGCTTTCCGCACCAGTAAAAGTTGATATTGAGTTGCATCGATGCCATTTTGAATTACGCTTTCATCGGCCTCGTATTCGTGAAGGAGGCGCAGTTCTTCACGGGTAATCCACATCAGGGGATTCCACCAGAAGAGGATTTGAAGGGGAAGGAAAAGAATAAGGTCCAGCGAATGCCTGTGCGCGATATGCATCCTCTCATGCGTGAGGATCGCGGGATTCTCCAGAAGATCCTTCCGGCTCATCACTACCACGTTTCTCCAGCTGAAGGAGGCGATATCCTCGTCAAGGATAACCAGCCGGCAGCCTTCACACTCCGTTTTCTCTCCTCTCTGAATCAGGCGGTGCATTTTCCAGGCCGATACGCCAAAGAGCGCCAGCGTCACCAGACACCCCGCCACGTAGAGCAGCATCGGCCAGATGGAGTGGGCCGATGTCACTACGCCGCCAGCCTCTTCTCCCACGGCAACCATGGTGAGGTCCGAGGCCGATGCCACCGCCTCCACCGTCCTGAGCCGCACCAGCGGCAGCAGCAGGCAGAGGTAGGACCCGGCCAGCAGGAGAAACCGGTTGAGCCGGAAAAAGGTAGTCCGCCTCATTACCAGGAGGTAGAACGAATAGAACAGGGCCAGATACAGTCCCGCCCTAGCCATATTAAGAAGGAAAGCGGTCATGACTTTTTCTTTTCAATTTGAGCGATAAGGTTCTTCAGATCCTGGATATCCATCTTGTCTTCCTCAACAAACTGGGAAACCAGACTGAGATAAGAGTTGTCGTAGTAGCGTGCGACTACGTCGGAAACGGTATCTCCGTGATACTTCCGCTTGTCAATCTTGACCTTGTACCGGTAAGAGTTGGCCAGGGGCTCCCGTTCCACAAACCCCTTTTCCTCCAGGAACTTCACCAGGGTAGCCACGGTATTGTAATGAGGCTTGGGTTCCGGGAGATAACTAATTAAGTCCCTGATAAACAAAGGCTCATGTGCCCAGAAAATGTTCATCAGTTCCTCTTCTTTTGCGGTCAGTTTCTGTTTCATCGTCTATCAAGCATGTGTTATTCCAATGCAAAGATAGAGATTATTTTTTAATCTCCTAATATTTTTAGGAGGTTTCCGTGTTTTTTTAGGACATAGACTGGGAAGTTGAAAAGTGCCCACACTGCGGGTAACTACCCCACAAACAAAGAAACGGAGTCTAGCCAAAGCTAAACTCCGTTTCCAGCGGTGCGGACGAGGCTCGAACTCGCGACCCCCGGCGTGACAGGCCGGTATTCTAAACCG
>JAEEGF012336686.1_pt1 | contig 16889 bp, 9 predicted proteins | sample 9134171 | NCBI WGS metagenome assembly JAEEGF01 (sample SAMN16246542, study PRJNA631951) | gut metagenome | biome: gut microbiome; feature: rumen; material: AP-attached | host: Bos | place: Iran: Karaj | collected 2018-10 | reverse complement strand
CATTTTGAATCTGCGTTCCCCGAGCATTCCGCATGCGCATTTTCTAAATCCCGTAAATCCTTTTCGCGTGGCTTTCCATTTTCTATGCGCAAAAACGGTGCGTAATATGCATCGACTCCGCCAAAGATTTCCGCATGGGCTTTGCGATAAATGCCCGTCGTGTAACCTTGTAGCGGAGCGAATAGAATTTTTAACATGGCACAATTTTTGCGGATGTTTCAAAAAGTGGCGGGCCTTTATTTTCCGAGGGCTTTCTTCAAAGCGCGAATGGCGTTTCCGCGATGGCTTATTGCTTTCTTTTCTTCGAGTTCCATTTGTGCAAAAGTTCTGGTTTCACCATTGGGGACGAACAGCGGGTCGTAACCGAAGCCCATGTCGCCAACGGGGGCGTGGTTTATTTCGCCGCGGCATTCGCCTTCGAAAATGATGGGCTCGCTGATGACAAATTTACCTTGTTCGTTCTTCGTGACTGTCTGATATGAAAGTGCGCAGAAGTAACGGGCCTTGCGGTCTTCAATCCCTTCGAGTTTTTGCATTAACTTGACGTTGTTCGCGTCGTCATCGCCATGTTTGCCGCAGTAGCGGGCACTGTAAATGCCCGGTTCGCCGTTCAGTGCGAAAACTTCAAGGCCGGAATCGTCAGCGAGAACGGCCGCTTCGATGTTGCGTTTGGCGAGCCATTGCGCGGTCGTGTTGGATTTGATGATAGCGTTTTCTGCGAAGGTCTTTCCGTCTTCGATAATGTCTTCGTCAAATCCGATATCTTTCAATGTCTTGAATTCGTAATGGTCGGTGCCGAGAATGTGTGCAAAGTCTCTGATTTTTCCGGCACTGCCGGTCGCGATAACAAATAAACGTTTCATTATTAGGTGGTAGGTAATAGGTGATAGGTCTTAGGATTGTCTTGTGGAATATAAGATTAGGTTTTAAGTTTGTTAGGTGGTTTAGTCGTGACTATAATTCCTAATCCCTAAAACCTAATGCCTAATTAGTAATGCTCCGGTTTCATGACAATCAAGATGGCGTCAACGACAATGCCGACTCCTAAAAGTCCTCCGGTGCAGAGCCACAAAATTCCTGTCCAGATTTTACCTTCGTAAAAACGGTGCAGTCCCAAGTATCCGAGAAGGATGCAAAGGGCAAGAGCAATCCATTTATTATGTTCACCTGTAGCGGGCATAAAGACTCCTTGTTTATTACGAGTATAATTTAGAAAATTCAAAAAGTTAAGATAGAGTCTTTTTATTATAATTCCTTTTGTGAAAATGAAAAATATCTCTATTCCTTTTTTATGCTTTGCGGGGTTTGCCGCAGGCGTACTTGGCGTTACATCTTGTGCTTCTTCGTCTGCAAAGCCTTCTGTCGAGGCTTCTAGCGAGGCGGAATCTGCTCCACCGACGAATTTGCCTCCGGCTTACGTGGCTCCGGTGGCGGTTTTTGAATTGCGCGTACTTGATTTTGACAAGCAGGTGCGTGTTGTTGAAAAGCCGACGCTTGCCGCGCTTGATTTTGCAGCGTATTTCTCGAATCCGATTCGCATGGCGGGTATGGACGAAAAACCTGAAAATTACACGGGCAAGATGGCGGGAGCAAAAGCTGCTGATTTTCCGTTCCCGATGCTGGACTCGATTTCGGAATACGAACCGGATATTGTTGCCGGTTTGACGCCTATTGCATGGGAGCCGTTTGCAAAAATACTTTATGCGCAGACTGGCGATGAAATGCTTGCAAAAACCTTGAACGAAGTTGAAGCAGTAAAATGGGATGAACCCGATGTTTTCCGTGCGTTCCAGACAGTAAGCCGTTTGTGGGGCGTTCCCGGAAAGGGCGAAAATCAAGGGAAGGTGGAATGGTGGGTCGAAGTCATGCCCGCTATTTGGACGAACCGTGCTCCGTTCTATGGTAAACTGAAATTTGTTTCGGGTGGTGAAACGGCAGAAGTCCTGAATTACTACATGACTGCCGAGATGAACAGCGAAGAGGCAATGAACTGGGCGCGTACGCTTTCGTCTTATTGGTACCCGACTTTGAATACCGATTTGGAACAACATACTCCTGGTGCCATTTGGGAAAATTCTCGTGCGAACCGTCCGTTTGCGGTAATGCGTGGAAACCCGATGGGAAAACCGATGTGGGTGGCGTTTGAAGTTCCGGCGTTCCGCTTGACGGATGAACAGTTGCGTGCCAATGCGGTTGCCGATTCGCTTGCCGCTGCAGGCGAGGTCGTTCCTGTCAACCGTACGCTTGATACGAGCTCATATGCTCGTCTCGAAACGCTTGCATCTCTTGAAAATAGCTGCCCGGCAACGCCTGCGACAAAGAAGTTCCGCGATGCGTTGAAGAAAAAGCTTTCGAAACTCCCGAAGGAGCAAAATGCGTGGGCCGATGATGGAATGCTTTGGTTCCGTCGTAATGCAAATTACCTCGTAGCAGACAAAATTAGCGGTCAAGATAGCCTCCACAATCCGCTTCCGCGAATGGTTGAACTCAAACAGTATCTGGATTCGATGAATGTCCAATTGCTAGTTGTCCCGATTCCAGTGAAAGAAGAAATCTATGCGGATAAACTTGTGAAGGGGACCCCTGCGGATTTGTGCGTGAATGTGAACGGCCGTGAATTTATCCGTGAATTGCTTGAGGCTGGAATTGATGTACTGGACCTTTACCCGTCCTTGATGGCGGCACGCAGTGGCGATGAACCGCCTCATTACAGCTACCAGCGCTATGACACGCACTGGGCATTGCCTGGCATGCTTGCCGCGATGGAGCAGCTTGCTTCCCGCGTGACGCAGTACAGCTGGTATGCGGACGCGAATCCTCAGCCGGGTAGTCTTTTGATGAAGGATACGGTTGTGCTCCGCGAAGGCGACTTGGTCGCTCATTTGCCGGATAAGGAAAAGTCCAAGTATGCCGCCGATACGCTTGCGGGCATGAAAATTTACAAGGGCGATAAACCGTACAAGGGTGGCAAAAATGCTCCGATCCTCTTGATGGGTGATTCGTTTACTGGCGTGTTCGAATCTGTTGACCAGAAGAGCGGTGGTCCAGGTTCTCTCCTTGCTTATGCGACGGGGCTTGACGTTCAGGTGCTTACGAGCTGGGGCGGTGGTCCCGGCGTTCGTGCTCGTTTGAAGAAAATGAAAAAGGACATGCTGAGCAAACGTCTTGTGATTTACATGATGACTGCACGAGATTTCTGGCAAAGCCCGATGGAATGGGATGGTTTGTAATTAGGATTTCGAAATGAAATCTCTTTTGTCTAAGCTATTCTGGCCGGCGTTAATTATTGTCTTTGTTGTTGCGCTTTCGCTGGTTCTTTGGAGCGGGAGCGGCAAAAATGTTTCTTATCGTGAAATGGCTTGCACGTTCGAAGAACGGAATCCGTCGTGTTTGGATTCCATTCGCGAGTGGCGTGAAGGCCTTGCTTACTTTGATAGCAGTGTCGCGGTAACACATGATACATTAAATTCCCTCAAAAGTTTGTTGTGGAATTTTTGGAACATCGAATTTGCCGGGGCGGGCGATGCATCGGTTGCAAAAGATGCTGTGCTGCCGTTGCGTGTTCTTGCAAATCGCAAATCGGGCTGCATGGGGCTTTCGTGGCTAGCGCTTATGGTGGCGGAGGCGCGCAATTTGCGGCTTGATGTCATCCTCTTGCCGGGACATGTTTTTTTGCGCTATAATTTCGCGAACGAATCGATAAATTTGGAACCCAACCGTTGCGGATTTTCATACACGGATGAAGAATATCGCGAAAAGTACAAAGACGGAAAATGGACGGGGTTGGAATTCCGTGCGCTTGAACCCAAGGAATTTGTTGGACTAGCTGCGTTCGATATTGGCAATTTGTACCTTGAAAATGACGTGCCTCGGGCACTGACCTGGTACCGGATGGCTGAAGAATTTTTCCCAAAATACCCGGGGATTCGGGCGAACCAGCAGATTGCCAAAAGCCGTTTGCCTGATTCAATGTGATTTTTCTCATTATATCGCGTCTTTACTGCTTGTTAATTGGGTTTCAATCCCTCAAAAAACTATTTTTAAGGAGAAATGTTTAAGTCAAAGTGTTGGAATAGTTCCTGCCTTTCTGTCAAGGTACTTTTTTTAGTATCGTTTTTTTTCTTTGTTTCCGGATGTGATACTTTTTTTGGAGATCATGTTTGGCTCAATGCTCCGGTCGAATTGGATAGTTCCCATGATGGGCTAGTCCTTATTAAAGCTTCGAAAATCAAAAATTCAAGTGGTGGCGCTCTTGCTTTTTTAGGGACGTATCTTACTTCGGCCAAGGCAAATGAACGCCCGCAATTACGTGCAGCGCTGAATTATGACTTTTCGTTGGGCAAACACGAGGTCACCTGTGCAGAATTCAAAAGTATCATGGGAACCACTTTTGATGAACGCTGCCGGAAAAAGAATTCGGATTTATTGCCTGTGACAAAGGTGACGTATTTCGATGTCGTCTTGTTTGCCAACGAACGCAGTAAGCGCGAAGGGTATGATACCGCTTATTCCTATACATCGACGAGTTTTGATGCTGTCGGGAATTGCATTTCGATGGAAGGGCTTGTTTTTCACCCTGAAGTAGATGCGTATCGCATGCCGACCGAAGCGGAATGGATGATGGCCGCAGACAGGGCTTGGAATCCTTCTGCAGAATGGAATGCCTTAAATTCCGGTTTTGAACCGAAAAACGTTTGTTCATACACTAGGCTTAGCGGTGATTTTTGCGATATGGGCGGAAACGTCAAGGAATGGGTGTCGGATTGGCTAGGTTACTATAAGGATACGACCATCACAAATTATGTTGGTGCTCCGGATGGTGGCGTTCAAGGTGAACGTGTTATCAAGGGTGGCAGCTACCGCAACGATCCTGCAGCAATCAAGCCTTATAACCGTGGCGATGTTTATATTGTGACTTCTTCGGCCAAGTCTGATTATTTGGGATTTCGCATTGCCTTTGGAAAAATCCCGAATGCTGTTTGGATGGGCCGCGACGGAAAAGTTCGCGAGAGCAGAATCATTCCGATGGCGAGTGCTTCTGTGGTCAAGGAAAATATCGGGACGTATCGTACAAAACTTGTCTTTCGCAATGACGTGACGGGAAACTTGGCTTTTGTCGATTATGTCAACGGAACGTTGTCTGTTACGGAATTCTCGGATACTGTCGATTCGTATCATCCGGATATTTCTCCTGATGGGAGACTTGTGGCTTATTGTACGGGGATGGAGGGCGTTTCCGGGAAATCGACAGTTTATATTCGTCCGCTTTCGTTATCTTCTACAAAGCCTATTAAACTGAACATTAAAGGGAATGCGTCTATTCCGAGATGGCGTGTGCTTGAAAATGGCGATACGGTAATCGTTTATGTGTCCGATGCCGGGAATAACAAGGATGCGTCTTCGTTCAAGTCAAAAAGTACTTGGCAGGTGAAGTATGCCATGGGACGTTTCGGCGTGCCCAAAAAGCTCTTCAATGGGGCGTATCATGGCGGCGTTTCGGATGACAATTCGCTTGCTGTGACTGGGGCTCGCTTGTTGCGTGCGCATGTCACCAATAGTGAAACTGCAGCGGGTGGCCGCGATACCGTGTGGTACAATGGCGAACAAGCTTGTAACGTATCGCTTGCACATGATGGCACGAAACGCGTGGCGTTCCTCGATTTTGGCGGAAAGACCGGTGCGGAATTTGTGGGTAAAAGCTATGCAACGCATGAACGCTTGTTGATTGCCGATAGTACGGGGCGCCTTATCAAGTCTATCGCGGCTCCGGACGGTTATACTTTTGATCATTCGGAATGGGTGTTGAATTATGAAGAGAATGATACTCATGGGGGCTTTATTGTAGCAACCCTCACGACTACCAGTGGTGCGCATTCAAAAATTGTCCTAGTGAATGTGAAAGATGGCTCTGTTCTGGATTTAGTGAACGGTGATGAACTTTGGCATCCGTGTCTTTGGCGTAAGAATGTCGTCGTTCCTAAAACTGCAAATCTTGATCCAGATAGTGCGGGTATTTATTTGAATCCGTCGGATAAATGGGAGTCTGTCATCATGCGGTTCAAGATGGAACTCCTTTGGAAGTACCGTGATACCGCCAATGTTGCAATCTTGGGCTCGTCAAGGCCGATGTTCGGCGTAAGCCCAAGTGCTTTGGATAAACGGTTCTTTGCCGTGAATTTTGGACAAACTCCTAATTCGATTTATATGTCAAGAGATTTTTTAAACCGTTATATTTTCAACCACATGAAGAAATTGAAATATATAGTCGTTTCTCTTGATATTGATTTTTGGCACAAAATAGATGGCCCTGATGGCGATAACTTCTTCTATACGGATTTTGACAATTATCTTGGTTATGTGTACGATGCCAATCATGATTATTGGAAGAATGGATACCCCGATGGATTGCTGGAATATACGGAAAATTCAGTGGGCTCTTCGGACGAATCCAGTTACATGAAAGACCGTGGACGTTATACCAATTCGGTTTGCCATTCGTGGCGTGATGAACCTGAAATAGAACAGGACAGTACGTATTATGACGATCACATGAATTTGATTGACGATAGTAAGGCGGCGCTTGTTTCGATTATCAAGGAGGCGGCAAAACGCAATATCCGTGTAGTCGGGCTTATTTTCCCGCAAAGTCCGGCGTATGCGAAAACGGGGGCGTTTGGCCGTTATGGACTTCGTCGCAGTACGGCGAAAAAATTGATTGATGAACTGAAGGCTTTGAATAAGAAATACCCGAATTTCGTGCTGGTGGACGAAAATAAAATGGGAAAACACGACTATTCGAATTCGATGGCCATAGATGAAGATCATCTTTGTTCTGGTGGTAGCGTTATTTTGACTTCTCATTTGAATGATTTCTTGCTGTCTTGGGAGAAAGAAAAATGAGAAGTGGTGCTTTGAAAAATTGGTTTTGGTTGGCAGTATTTCTTTTATCTGCAATTTTCGGAATGTCTTGTTCCGAAAATGACGAATTTCCGTTTAATCAATTATATTCATCTGCACAATCTTCTTCTTCTGTAATGTCTTCTTCTGCAGAGATTTCTTCGTCTTCTAAAAATCATGAAGGCTTTGTTCTCATCAATGCTAAAGGAAAATCGACGTATTTGGGTACGGATGAAAAAGGGGTGCGTAAAAGTGACACTCCAAAAATGGAAGTCAAGTTTACATATGATTTTTATATCGCCGAACATGAGGTGACGCGTGGCGAGTACAATGCTTTGCGTGAAAAATTTGGTGGTGAATGCGACGGAAAATGCAGTGATAGCATTCCTGTGACTAACGTAACGTTTTTTGATGCCGTGCTTTACGCGAACGCCAAGAGCAAGGCCGAAAATCTCGATACCGTTTATACGTACAAAAGTGCCTCGTTTAGTGAATCGGGCAGTTGCAATGAACTAGTCGGTTTTGCTTTCCATGAAAATGTGAATGGTTACCGCCTACCGACGGAGGCCGAATGGGTCTATGTCGCAAGCCAAGGTTGGAATCCTGAATATGGCTGGAATAGCGAAAATTCAGGACATGAAATTCATGATGTAATGAAGTTGCCTGCTAATGGCTTTGGTGTTTACGATATGGCGGGAAACGCTGTAGAATGGGTGAATGACTGGTTGACCTATTTTAGAACGGAACCGCTAACGAATTTTGTGGGGGGATCCGATGGCGGAAGCCTTGGTGAACGCGTTGTGAAGGGGGGAAGTTTCAGAAATGAAATCTTGATGATAAATACTTATACTCGTGGCGATATTTATACGATAACGTCTTCGACGAAAGGGGATTATCTTGGATTCCGCTTGGCGTTTGGGGCTATTCCAAAAGCTACATGGCTTGATGAGAGCGGTACTGCCAAGGAATCAGTGATAAATGTTTCAACGGAAACTTATGAACTAAAACATTTGACAGGCACGTTTGAAAACAAACTTGTATTCCGTGACGATGTTACAGGTCATTTGTCCTATATCGATTTTGGACTGGGGCTTAACTCGATAGTGGAAATCAAGGATTCCTTGCGGGCTTATCACCCAGACATTTCGCCGGATGGAAAGCGAGTGGCTTTCTGTACAGGAACTGAAGGTGTTTCGGGAAAGTCTAGCGTTTATGTGCGAAATCTTGATGAAACGGGATCTGGGCTTGTTAAACTGGATGTTGAAAATGCTGCGATTCCACGTTGGCGCGTTCTGGAAAATGGCGATACCGTCATAGTTTATGTATCAAGCGCTGCTAATAATAAGGACAATGCTTCGTTTGCAGAGATGAGTACATGGCAAGTCTCTTTTTCCAATGGAAAATTTGCAACTCCGCAAAAGTTGTTCGATGGCGCATATCATGGCGGGGTGAGTGATGATGGAACTCTTGCCGTAACGGGTGCAAGGCTTTTGCGTGTACGTCTTGCCGATAGCGGAAATGTTCTTGCCAATGTACACGATACCGTGTGGTATGGTGGCGAACAGGCTTGCAATGTTTCCCTTGCCAATGATGGTAGTAAACGTACGCTGTTTCTTGATTTTGGCGGAAAGACCGGAGCTGCATTTGTGGGGCAATCTTACCGTACTCACGAACGTCTTTTGGTCATGAATGCAAAAGGTGAACTTATCCAAAGTATTGCGGCTCCGCAAGGCTATACGTTTGACCATACGGAATGGGTGCTGGGCGGTTCAAATTTTGCAGTAGCATCGCTTGTGAATTTGAACGGTGCTCATCAAAAAATTGTACTGATCGATTTGACAAAGGGAACGGTGAATGCAATAGCGGAAGGCGATGAACTTTGGCATCCGTGTCTTTGGCATTCAAGAATTAATTTCAATAGTGAAAATCTTGATACGGATAGTGCGGGCATCTATTACACTCCCAGTGCTTACTACAGTGCGCTAGAGCTTCGCGTAAAAATGGAGCGGTTCTGGGAAAATCGAGACAAGATTACTGCAGTAGCGCTTGGTTCGTCAAGGACTATGTTTGGGCTCTACGATAAGGAAATTACTTCTTATAATTTGTTGAATATGTCATTCTCCAATGCGCAGATGACCGGAATAAATTATCTATTTACGAACTATGTAATGAATCATCTCAAAAATTTAAAGGTTTTAGTGATTGAAATGTCCCCGGACTTTTTATGGTATCCTGGTTTTGCTACGTGGACTGATGCTATTTATGACAAAGTTCCGGGCTTCAAATATGACGAAAACCATAAGTTCTGGGTTGATGGCTTGCCTGACCATTTTATCGATGCACTAAAGGTGACTCCACGTCCGGAAACAGCTTTGATGCATCCGTACAATTTGGATGATTTCTTGTTGCCGACTATAGAATGGGGACCACCAGTTTTTATTAGGGATACGACTGAACAAAATTTTGATTCTCCGGTTTATTTAGAAAACTTTAACACCTTCAAGCAGATTGTAGCGACAGCTCGTGCAAGGAATATCAAGGTTGTTGTAACGGTTATGCCTCAGGATCCTGCGTATAGCAAAACTGGAGCGTTTGGTGTCTATGGACCAAGAAGAAGCGTTGCCTACAATGTCTTGGATACGGTTAAAAGTCTTGATGTTGTATTTTTTGATGAAAATAAATTTGGTAATCATGATTACACGGATGAAATGGCGTATAATGTTGATCACTTGAGTACTTTGGGCGCAAAGCAGTTTACGCATCGGTTGGATTCTTTACTTTCAACGTTAGGAGAATGAATATGAAGTTCGTCTATAAAACAGAAAGTATGATTTGGGGAGCCATGGTTGCCGCCCTGGCTTTGATGGTGTCTTGCTCGGACGATTCTCCGACGCAGACGAATATGGGAAGTTCTTTGGTTTGTTCTTCCAAGGATGATTGCTCGGATGCTAAACTGAAAGACGGCTTTGCGTTGATTAAATCATCTGGAAACTATGTTGAATTGGGTACGAATTCTAAATCGGCAAAAGCCAATGAACGCCCCGAAATGGATGTCAAGTTCACTTACGATTTTCAGTTGGGAAAACATGAGGTGACCTGTAGCGAGTTCAATGCGCTTATGGGCGGAAAAAAAGGCAAATTGAACTTGGATTGCGCGAAGGATTCTCTGCCTGCGGTGAATGTGACTTTTTACGATGCCGTTCTCTTTGCTAATGCGAAAAGCAAAAAGGCGAAGTTGGATACCGCTTATACGTATTCGTCTGCTGCATTTGACAAAAATGGCCATTGCGTTCTCATGAATGACTTTGTCTTTAAACCAGATGTTGACGCGTTCCGCTTGCCTACGGAAGCAGAATGGACGTTTGCCGCAAACCTCTCGTTTTCTCCTGAAAAAAGCTGGAATGCGGATAACTCCGATTTCAAGGCGCACGAAGTCTGTACGAAAAAAGATGAAAATGATTTTTGCGATTTGCTTGGGAATGTGACTGAATGGGTCAATGACTGGCTAGGAAATTTCGCGGATACATCCGTCATAAACTTCGTAGGCGCACCGAATGGCGGAAGCCTTGGCGAACGCGTTATCAAGGGTGGAAGCTTTAGAAGCGAATCTTCGATGATTAATTTGTATGCTCGCGGCGATGTCTATACGGTGACTGGATCAAGTGCTTCTGATTACTTGGGCTTCCGCCTTGCTTTTGGAAAAATCAAAAATCCCACATGGTTAGATGCTTCGGGAGAAGCTTCTAGTGCGACGGTTTCGATAAAATCAGAAAAGTTGCTGTCCCTTCTTGGTGCGACCCGTGCGAAGCTTGCGTTCCGTAACGATGTGACAAAGAATTTGGCTTATGTCGATTTTAGAAAATCGTCTCCGAGAGTCGTCGAAATCAAGGATTCACTAAATGTTTTCCATCCGGATATTTCTCCGAATGGAAAACTGGTGGCGTTTAGCACGGGGCAGGAGGGCGTTAGCGGAAAATCTGCGCTCTATGTTCGAAATTTGGATGCCGAAGGGAGTAACCGTGTGAAGCTGGATGTTTCTTCGGCTGCAATCCCGCGTTGGCGCGTGCTCGAAAATGGCGATACGGTGATTGTCTATGTGACGGATGCCGCGAATAACAAGGAGGAATCTTCGTTCAAGAAGGCGAGTACATGGCAGGTGAAATTTGCGAATGGCAAGTTCGGAAAACCTTCGAAACTTTTCGATGGCGCTTATCATGGCGGTATAAGCGATGATGAAATGTTGTCTGTGACAGGGGCGCGCTTGCTTCGTGCACGAATGGCCTCAAAGGGTTCTTCAATAACGTCGAAAGCTGTAGATTCTGTGTGGTACAATGGCGAACAGGCCTGCAATGCTTCGCTGAACAAGACTTCTAAGCGGACGTTGTTCCTTGATTTTGCTGGTGAAACAGGGAAAAAGTTTGTCGGAACGAAATACCGCACTCACGAACGCTTGCTGATTGCGGATAGCGTTGGCAAATTGGTTTCGTCTGTGGGTGCTCCGAAAAATATGACGTTTGACCATAGCGAATGGGTCTTGAACGACGAAAAGAATGCGGTGGTGTCACTTGTCAATGCCGATGGGGCTCACTTGAAAATCGCATTAGTCCATTTGAAGGACAGCTCTGTCACGACTCTTGTCGAAGGCGATGAAATTTGGCATCCGTGCCTTTGGGCTTCTTCGGGAGCGACCGAAGAAAATATTGCTTGGGACGAAGATAGTGTCGGCGTGTATGTCTCTGCGGCGAACCAGACAAATTATCTCCTTTCGCATAAGATGCCGATGTTCTGGAAATTGAAGGACTCCGTGGAACTGGTCGGGCTTGGCAATTCCCACATGTGGGCGGGTTTTGACCCGTCTAAAATGAGTGTCTCGTCGATGAACATGGGTGTGGTTCCTTGCGATATGCATTGCATTCATTATCTTTTCAAAAATTACGTCTTGAATCAATGCCCCAAGGTGAAATACGTTGTCGTTGGCCTCGATGTTGATTTGTGGTACAATATAGATGGTCGATCGGATATTGGATTAGGTATGGGAAATGCTCTCGGATTCGAATACGACAAGAGTCACGATTTTTATCCCGATGGCGTTGACGATGCGTTTGTGAATCTTGTTATGGAAAATGCCGTAGATGAAGCTCCCTCGATTATAAAGGCTCGCGGTTGGCATGACGCTACAGATAACATTGGCTGGTATGACGAAAATGGGAAGTCCGAAATTCGCGGTGATTCGACGTGGAGCGATTGTTTGTTCAATAAGAATCTCGCCAATTGCCTTGTGGATATGGACCAGAATACTTGCCTTACCAATTACACGATGGATGTCTGTGTAGCGGATACGAACTTGAACATGTGTCTTGCGAAATCTCCACTGAAACAGTGTTCTGCGATTTTCTCCGGTGATATTGAAAAGTTGAAAGATCTTGTACGCTTGGCCAAAGAGAACAATATTACGGTTGTTGGTGCGACTTTCCCGATTAGCCCCTATTACAAGAAAACAGGAACTTATGGACGTCATGGTCTCCGCCGCAGCCATGCCAAGAAAATCTTTGAAGAAATCAATGAATTTGCTGATAACAAATCGAATTTCTATGTTTTTGACGAAAATAAGTTTGGTGATCATGATTACCCGTCTTCGATGGCAAATGATTACGACCATTTGAATAAAGATGGCGCAAAACAGTTCACAAAGCGTTTGGATGAATTTATCAAGTCGATAGATTCGGGTAAATCTTCGAAGTAGGCCTTGAAATGCGTTTGCCATTGATTCTGGTGCCCATTGCGGTTGTTCTTTTTGCGATATTCCCGTTGACGGATACCGATATCTGGTGGCATCTGGCTTGTGCGCGTGAATGGGTGACTACGTGGACGCCTGTGCGCGAGCCAGTCGTGAATGTACATGAATACTTTCAGCAGATGGTGGCTTTTGTCTATGACATTGGCGACGCTCCGCTGTTGGTCGCGTTCAAGGCGCTTCTTTGGGGCGCTGTTTTTATGTTGTTCTTGCTTCCTTCGATTCGCTCGTCGAATTTGAAAGACGAAAATGATGTTGAAAGTCGTGGTGAAATTTCGCCTATAGCCTTTGCGGGAATTGTAGTTCTCCTCTTTATCTTCCGCTATCAATTTGAAATACGGCCGGTGCTTTTGAGCATGTTGTTCCTCGGAATTTATTGGAACTTGCTGCCGTGGCTTTTTTACGGATGGCGCGAAGAACGTAAAACGAAACATAGCACGGAACCAAAAAAATTCCATTACGTTTTTCATCGGGCGTTTCGTTATTTGACCGGTAATAAACTTTTAGGTGTGCTTGCCGTGCTTTTTATCCAGTGGATCTGGTGCAAATGCCAAGGCCTTTATATTCTAGGATTGATTTTTGCATATGGCTTTTTCTTGTATGGATTGTGGTATCGCCGTTGGGTCAATTTTGGAAAGGTCCGGCAATGGAATGGAGTGCGGATTCCGTTCAAAACGCTTGCCTGGCAGGTTCTTTTTATAATTCTGCTTTTGGCCGTACCGTTTCTCCATCGAGATGGTGTTAACTTGCTTCCTTATCCGTTCGAACTGTTGGATAGGCTCGTTGGACTTTCGCCTTCGGCAATCGTTTTTTCGAATGAAATTGCGGAGAACCGTTCGCCATTTACGCTTTTGCTGAATGGTGAAAATTCGCTACAGTCTGTGTTGATGATTGCACTTTGCGTGTGTGGAATTATTTTAGCTTTTAGCAGGTGGAAATCTGAACCTGCCCCTTATTTGTCGTGGCAGTTGTCGTGGCTTCCGAAAGAGCGAATCGATGCTATTTTTAGTCGCAGGTTGCAGCCCTCCTGGTTTTTTATCACTGCGATTCTTGCACTCATCGCCGAACGCAACTTTGTACTCTTTTTACCGGTGTTTTTGGCGGTCCTTGTGCGTTTTCTGAAGAGCCAATCGAGTTCTGGACTCGGGCTTGGGGGCCGTCTTGCCGAACAGTCTCGAAGACTTGGCGCCAAGTTAAAGCTCATGAATCGTCCGATTTTGACTTCGGACTTTTTGCTTGCGGCGGTTGCTATCGCTTTCGTTTTCGGGCATTGGGTGAAATCTGTTTCGTCTTACGATTCCATGATTGCTTACCAGCGTGTGCCTGTGGGGGCCGCGCACTGGATGATGGAAAATCCGCATCCGGGGAGGCTTTTCAACGATGACCGTGCCGGCGGTTATTTGGCGTTTATGAATCCATATGATTCGACGTACATTGATGGGCGTTTTATTTTGAAATCGGCGGAATTTTTTGAACGCTATCTTAGTTATGCGAAAATCCCTAAGCTCTTCTTGGTGGATGCCGATTCGTTGGGGATTGACCGCGTAGTGCTCCCGCTGCGCTATTATGCAAGGTGGGGAAATTTGCTTGAAACCCTTGATTCTTCCGAAAATTGGCATGTTGCGTATCGTGATTCACTTTTTGTTGTGATGGACCGCACAGAACACTAAGATGTCTGTTTTAAATAATTTATTTTTTATTGCTAAAAAATTATTTTTGAATAGATTTAACGGCCCGCTGGGCATAGGAGTTGTGTATGAATCGTTTGGTCAAAATGGGACTTGCCGGTATGCTTGCTTTCGGGCTTGTTCAGGCCAAGGTAAATTTCCCATTCCCACAAATGTCTGATTACGGTGGAAACGCGACCCTCTTGAGCGACAAGGCTAAGGCCTCTGAAGACCTCAAGAAGCAGTTCGCCTATTGGATGAAGACGATGTACAACGAGTCGGGCGATGTTGCCGGTGTTCGTTCTGATCCGGGCTCCAACGAATATTTTTCGGAAGGTGTCGGCTATGGCATGCTTTTGATGGTCTATTTTAGCGACAATACGACAAGCTACCAGCCGCAGTTCGACAAGATTTGGAACCTCTACAAGAAGATGATGAACGAAAACGGTTTGATGGTTTGGAAGGTGGGAAATCTTTCTACGAAATATGACCAGGGAGCCGCTCTCGATGGCGATATCGATGCCGCTGCCGCTCTCGTGATGGCGTACTACCAGTTTGGCGACGAAAAGTACAAGGAAGACGCCAAGAAACTCATCCAGTCCATGAAAAAGTCCGAGTTTGAATCGAATGGTTTGCACATGCCGGGCGACAAGTGGGGCGATCTTGGCTTTAATCGCAAGAATCCTGGTTATTTTGACCCGGCGTACATGCCTCTCTTTGCCCTTGTCGATACTGAAAATGCTGAATTTTGGAGCAAGACGGCTTACGAAGCGAACATGAACCTTTATGAAAAGAGCGCTTCCGATGCTTCGACTGGTCTCATTGATGACTGGACAGACAAGAACGGAAAGAGTGAAGACGACTACTATAGCTATGATGCGTCCCGCGCTCCGTGGCGCAATGCCAAGGCTGTTTGCTGGAATGGCGACCAGCGTGCTCTTGCTCTCGACAAGAAAATGGCTGAATTTGTTTCCAAGGTGGATGCTTCGAGAATGGCGGGGCCCATACGCAGAAATTCGGGCGACCTTGGCAACGACCATAATAGCACGTTTGTGACCTCGCTGATGACGGCGCTTATCTCTGATGCCAAGTACCAGTCCAAGCTCGATGAATACTGGGCCGAAGCGGTCAAACTGGGTGACGAAAACTACTTTAACCAGTCCCTGAAGTTGTTGAACGGTTTGCTTGTTTCGGGCAACATGCCGAACTTTGCCGCGGCTCAATCGGCTCCAGTTTCTTCAAGTGCTGCTGCTCCGGAAAGTTCCAGCGCGGTTGTTTCGTCCTCGAGTTCTGCGGGTGCGCAACCCAAATATAGCAGCACGACGGCTTTGACTGATTTTGTTGTAAGAGCGCCTCAGATGTCGCTTACAGGCAGAACACTTCAACTGAGAGTGCACGGTCCTGTTCATATAGATTTGATTTCTGTGACGGGTAGCGTCTTGAAGTCTTTCGACAAAAATGCGACGGGTTCTGTAGTGGTTCGGTTTAGCGGAGTACCGAGCGGCCTTTATGTTGTCCGTGTGAAGAACGCTGGCATCACGAGTCTTCAGAAAATTAAGTTAGACTAAAAAGACTGAAATGGATATTCGAAAGGAACCTTGTTGGGTTCCTTTTTTTTGTTTGTAAATATTTATTTGTTTTTTTTGCAAACATGTTTTACCGACTAAATGAAGCGTTTGTTTCTATGTAAAAATAAAGTCACAAAATGCTTTAATTTGACCAAATTTTGTGAAATAAACGATTTTTACATTTATTTTAAATGTTTTGTATGAGTTCTTTTATTTTGTATGGTTCTTTTACTAAATTTATTTAACCTTAAAATAAAACAAAAGAAGGTGAATAAATGAAAAAAACACAAAGTACAGCATTGTTCTTGGGGATTGCGTCAGCGATGGCGTTTGCTCAAGATGGCTCAGCTTGTATCGCGTTCAAAAACGGTACGGGCGACTATGATAAGCACTGCTATAACTCCGGCTTAAGACAAATGGCCGCTGGCAAGTGCTATACCATGAACAAGGATCGCGTCAAGGAAGGGGTCCCGCAGTGGATTAACGAAGAAGCGAACCAAACGTGGTGGTGGAGTGAAACTTCTTGTGGTGACGAACCGGTATCTTCCAGTTCTGTCGAATCTAGCTCCAGCAAAGTTCCGGAATCCAGCTCTAGCGTGGAATCTTCTAGCTCTGCTGAATCTAGCTCCAGCGTGAAGCCGGTCTCTAGCTCCAGCGTGAAGCCGGTCTCTAGCTCCAGCGTGAAGCCGGTCTCTAGCTCTAGCGAAGTTATTACTTCCACTTGCATTCCTTTTGTGAACGGCAAGGGCCACTATGGTGAAAACTGCTACAATTCCGGCCTCAAGGAAATGGCTGAAGGCAAGTGCTACACCATGAACCCGGCTCGTGCCAACGAAAATCCTGTTTGGATTAACGAAATTGCGACCCAGACTTGGTGGTGGGTCGAAACACCTTGCGGTGCTGAAGTTTCCAGCTCCAGCGTGGAATCTTCCAGCTCTGTTGAATCCAGCTCCAGCGTGGAAT
>JAEEGF011010400.1_pt1 | contig 16889 bp, 8 predicted proteins | sample 9134171 | NCBI WGS metagenome assembly JAEEGF01 (sample SAMN16246542, study PRJNA631951) | gut metagenome | biome: gut microbiome; feature: rumen; material: AP-attached | host: Bos | place: Iran: Karaj | collected 2018-10 | reverse complement strand
ACAGTTTGGCGACAAAGACATTGTCGACGAGAATTGGGAGGCGATGGACATCTTTATGGACCACATTTACGAGACCAAGTACGAGCATACCGTCATGACGGGCGAGAACGGCAACTACCAGTGGGCCGACTGGTTGAGCTATGAACCCCTGGAAAGTTGCAGTGGTCGCAGCCACGAGAACGGGCAACCGAAACCCGACGCCATTGTCTATTGGAACTATCTCAGTGCGTCGTACTGGGCAATAGATGCAGGCATGATGGGCGACATGGCACGTGCCACCGGTCGCAACGCCGCTTACTACGACAAGATGCAGGCAGAGGCGAAGGACTATTTAAGACAGAACTTCCTTAATGCCGACGGTACGTTCAAGCTCGACATCCTCAACACGATGCAGACACCGGCACTCTTCGCCCTCAAGAACAATCTGCTCGAAGGCCAGGCAAAGGCAAACATGATTGCCCGTCTCCGCAAAAACTTCCAAGAACACGACAACTGTCTCCAGACAGGTTTCCTCGGCACGAGCATCCTCATGCAGACCCTCACCGAGAACGGCATGCAGGATATCGCCTACGAGCTCCTCTTCCAGCACAAGAACCCGTCGTGGCTCTACTCCGTCGATAACGGCGCAACGACCATCTGGGAGCGTTGGAATTCGTACACCGTGGACAAGGGCATGGGTCCGCGCGGCATGAACAGTTTCAACCATTACGCTTATGGATGTGTCTGCGAATGGCTTTGGGAGACTGCAGCCGGCATTGCTGCCGACCCGAAGGAGCCTGGTTTCAAGCACATCATCATGAAGCCCGTGCCCGACAAGCGCCTGGGACATCTCAAGGCAGAGTACAAGTCGGCAGCCGGCACCATCAAGAGCGAATGGCGGTATAATGGTAGCCGCTGGACATGGACCTTCACCATCCCGAAAGGCGCCACAGCCACCGTCACCCTCCCCGACGAGACGACTTCGAAGGAATACACGGCCGGCACTTACACCATAAAGCGCGGTGGAATCGCTATCTGACCTTTGCCGCGTTCTTATTATTATATAATGTAAAGATATGCGCCTGCCTTTGTTCCTCTTTTTCATGCTTCTTGCGTCTTCCTTGTCTGCGCAAAAGTATGATTGGGACGACTTCGTAGAGGAGTACACGAGCGATGTGGAGCGGGCAGAAGAAGAGGACTTGCAGTTGCATTTGCAAGAACTTAGGGAACTTTCGGAACATCCGATTAACATCAACACGGCAACTGTGGAGGACTTTCTGCAGTTGCCGTTTCTGTCTGAGGAACAGATAGAGCAGATTCACGCCTACATTTATCTGCACGGACAAATGCAGACGATTGCTGAATTGCGTCTTGTACCGCTCATCGACGACGCGACTCGCAGGCGACTTTCGCTTTTCGTCTATGCCGAGCCAGAGAAGAAAGAGGAGGACAAACGGCTGTTCAGTTACCTGCGGAATGATTTTTCATCGCGCCTAGACATACCTCTTTATTATAGACTTGGTCAGCAACAAGAGAACGGTTATCGTGGCGACGCACTCTATCATCGCATTCGTTATACCCTGGGCAACAGCAAGCATTTCCAGGCGGGATTGCGTGTGGAAAAAGATGCTGGCGAGCGTTACTATGACAGCTATGGGGGTTATGTCATGTTGCGGGATGTCGGTATCCTCAACAAGGCCATTGTCGGCGACTATCGTATCGGGTTTGGCGAGGGCTTGGTGCTGGGTGGAAACATTTGGAACAGCAAGAATACACCATCACTTAAGATGCAAGGCGGCATCCGTCCTATGACGGGAATGGACGAGGTGAACTTTTTGCGAGGCGCTGCCATCACGTTGTCTTTGAGCAAACACATCAGCCTGAGTGCTTTCGGCTCATATCGAAAGCGTGACGCCACGCTGACAAACAATGGGGAAGTACATACCCTGCTTGCCACAGGCTATCATCGGACGGCATCAGAATGGGAGCGAAAGAGGAACGTGGGAAGTGCTGTCATAGGCGGTAACATTGAATGGCTCTGTAAAGGTTTTCACCTTGGAGCGACAGGTTATTGGCAGAAGTTCAGTCGAACGCTTAATCCTGGCACACAACAATACCGCGCTATCTATCCGAAGGGAAGTTCCTTTGGCGTGATTGGACTGAACTATGGCTATACTCGCTACCGCCTTTCCATTGGCGGAGAGGCTGCCTACAGTACTGCAGGAAATGGCTTCTCAACCATCAATCGAGCATCGTGGAACATAGGCAGGAACTACATTCTCTCTGCCGTGCAACGCTTTTATGCCTACCAATACTACTCGTTTTATGCCAGCTCGCTTGCCGAAAACGGTAATGCGCAAAATGAAAGCGGTGTGCTCTTGCATTTGCAAGCGGAACCTTTGGCAGGTTTGCAGCTAATCGCCTATGCTGACTTCTTCCACCATCCTTGGCCTCGTTATCGAATGTCGCACAGCAGTACAGGTCAGGAGTTCTCATTGCAAGGGATTTATGTCCTTTCGAAGCAACACTCTTTGCTGGCTCGTTATCAGTTGAAAAGGAAGGAAAATGCCGATGTCATGGAGCCGCATCATCGTGTCAAACTGCAGTGGACATGCGAGCCGACAGACAGATGGCGCTTACAAACAACAGGATCTTTCCACAATGTCCTTGGCAAAAACGGCTTTCTCGTCAGCCAAAATGCACGGTATATGCTTGCAAAGCCGAACTTGACGCTTAATGGTCAGCTTGGTTACTTCAATACCGACGACTATTTGAGCCGCATCTACCTCCACTCACCAGCGCTTTACAGCAGCATTTCCTCTGCCTCTTATTCAGGCAAAGGCATGTTGGGCGTCCTCACTTGTCGTTGGAAAAGCAAGAACGAAAAGTTGTGGCTCGAAGGACGTTACAGCCTGCTTCGCTACTTTGACCGTGACGAACAAGATACAGGACTGCAGCGAATCCTCAGTCCTTGGAAGCACGATTTGTCTTTCCAACTGCGCGTGAAGATCTGATCATGCAGTAAAGTCCGAGCACGACAAAGGGTATGGAGAGTAACTGCCCCATGTTCAGGAGCATTCCTTCCTCGAAAGCTTCCTGATTTTCCTTCGTGTATTCGATGAAGATTCTGCTTGTAAAGATGAGGAACAGGCAGAGACCAAAGAAGAAACCGCTGCCCACTTTCTGCGGATAACGACGGTAGAAGAACCAATGAATGCCGAAGAAAATGGCATAGCAGATTGCCTCGTATAGCTGTCCTGGATGGCGAGGCAGACTGTCGACGCGTTCGAAGATGAATGCCCAAGGCAGGTCCGTTGGCCTTCCTATTATTTCGGAATTCATCAGATTGCCCAACCTGATGGCACAGGCACAAATAGGCGTGACGATGGCAACATTGTCCAGGACGTGCAAGAAGCGCAGTTTCACATGCTTTGCATACAGCCAAAGTGCTATCATGAGGCCAAGCGTACCACCATGACTGGCCAGCCCTTCGTAGCCGGTAAACGTCCATCCTTGCCCTGGGACATTGCGTATGGGCAGCAACATCTCGATGGGATGCGAGAGGTAATAGCCAGGCTCGTAGAACAGGCAATGCCCCAATCTCGCTCCAATAAGGATGCCAAGGAAGCAATACATGAACATCGGGTCGAACTTCTCCTCGCTTATCTTTTGTTGACGATAGAGTTTGTGCATCAACAGATAAACGCCTACGAGACCAATTGCCCAAAAGAGCGAGTACCATCGTATCGCGATGAAGCCCAAGTCGAGGGCAACAATGTCAGGGTTCCAAGTGATATATTGAAAATGCATTTCAGATTAAAGATTATGGATTAAAGATTAAGGTTTTGTTGTGATGGGCAGTAATCTCCATTGTCTATTATGGATTTGTGCAACGCAGACAACTGTCTGTTAATAGGTATAATCTGGCTTTCAAATTCTTTTAGCTGTTCTTCATTAATATAGTTCTCGTCCTGCGACAGCTCTAACTCGCACATAACTTCATTGAGCGAGCCAAAGGCAATTTGTATAAAATGTGCCTTCTCTTTGGCAGAGAAGCGTCCGAATCCTTCGGCGATGTTAATGGGGATTGACATGGCAGCTCGCCGGAGCTGGTCGCATAGGCCATATCGCTCTTCAATAGGGAAGGTTTTAATAAGTTTACATACCGCATGAGACAATGCCTTTGCACGCTTGTAAACTTCTAACTTCCGATAGTAAAACTCTTCCATCCTGTTATGGACTTATATACAAACAGCTTTAATCTTTAATCCTTAATCTTTAATCCGATTCAATTTTACACATTGAATCTAAAATGCATGATGTCTCCGTCCTGCACCACATAGTCCTTGCCTTCCACACTCATCTTGCCGGCTTCGCGAACGGCGGCTTCCGAACCGTACTTGATATAGTCCTCATACTTAATGACTTCCGCACGAATGAAGCCCTTCTCGAAGTCCGTGTGGATGACGCCGGCACATTGTGGAGCCTTCCAACCGCGGCGGAAAGTCCAAGCCTTCACTTCCATCTCGCCAGCCGTGATGAAGGTCTGCAGGGTGAGGAGGTGGTAGATTGCTTTGATGAGGCGATTGCAGCCACTTTCCGAGAGTCCCAGATCCTCCAGGAACATCTGCTTCTCCTCGTAGGTTTCGAGTTCTGCAATGTCCGCTTCCGTTTGAGCTGAGATGATGAGCATCTCGGCATCTTCGCCCTCGATGGCTTTCTTGACGGCTTCCGTATAAGCATTTCCCGTAGCTGCCGAAGCGTCATCTACGTTGCAGACATACAGGACGGGCTTTGTCGTGAGCAGGAAGAGTCCGTTCGAAGCCGCTATTTCATCCTCCGTGTCGAAGGTTACGGTTCTTGCGCTCAGACCCTTGTTCAGGGCATCTTGGTATTTGAGCAGGACGTCGAGCTCAACCTTTGCTTGCTTGTCGCCACCCACGCGGGCCTGTTTCTCCACTTTCTTGATGCGGTTCTCAATGGTTTCCAGGTCCTTTATCTGCAGTTCAGCATCGATGATTTCCTTGTCGCGAACGGGGTCGACGCTGCCGTCAACATGCACGATACCGTCGTTGTCGAAGCAACGTAGCACATGAATGATGGCGTCGCATTCGCGGATATTGGCGAGGAACTGATTGCCCAAGCCCTCACCCTTGCTGGCACCTTTCACGAGGCCTGCAATGTCGACGATGTCGCAAACTGCAGGAACGATGCGACCCGGATGCACAAGTTCTGCGAGTTTGGTCAGCCGTTCGTCAGGAACGGTGACTTGTCCCAGCTGTGCATCGATGGTGCAGAAGGGGAAATTGGCAGCCTGAGCTTTCGCGCTCGAGAGGCAGTTGAAGAGGGTTGATTTGCCTACATTGGGCAATCCTACTATGCCGGCTTTCATATCTTACTTTAATCTTTAATCTTTATTCTTTAATCGCTGCTAAAAGTCATTAAAGTGACTATTAGCGGCAGCTTGAATCGCCATACATTCCATCTCGATGAGCCAGGTCGGACGGCAAACTGGAGCGAGGGTGAAGACTGTGGGGATGTGAGGAAACTTCTCCCTGAACATCTGGCTGACCACCTCGTAGTCGGCTCCATCTCGCAGATACACAATCAGATGCGCAGCGTCGCTCATCGTCATTCCCGCTTCTGCGAGGAGCGTCTCAACATTCTCCCACATCCGTTTTGTCTGCATTTCCACATCGCCGACATGTTCCACTTCGCCCTTGTTGTTGATGCTCGCGGTTCCCGAAATGATGGCGTGATTGCGGTCTCCGAACCTGAGGAGCGTTCCCCTCTCGAAGGTGACGCCGTACTCACTCGTGCGATTGAGGTGACTTGTGGCGTAGAGATACTGTTGCTGCTCAGCTTCGAACCCCTTCAGGGCATAGCTTCCGAGCTGGATGATGGCCTTCGGATCGGACGGGTTTCCACCGATTCCAGTCGAGGCGATGTAGTGTGTTTCGGGCGTTAAGCCGTGCTGCGCGAAGTTCTCCCAACGCGAGAGGACGAGACCTTTATACTGCGTATCGACATCCCTGACGAAGAACCAGGTTCGGATACAGTTGTCCTCGAGCGTCATCTGGTGTTCTTCGAGGAGTTCCTCATAGTCCTCCAGGAGCGTTTGCGTCTGGCTGTAGCTGCTGCCTTCGCCTATCATCAGCCCCATCGTCCAGAGGTGTTCGTAGCCGTTGTGGCGGACTGCGGTAGAGCCCAATCTGTCGGCATTCGGGATGATTTCCGTTCCTCGTTGCAGATAGATCCAAGCCGCGACTTTGCTTCCGTCCAGGGGCGGTTGCTGAATGTACGAGACGGTGCACGAATCGTCCTGCTTCATGAAGGGCCTTTGGTTGGTAGCATCCGAGAGGAAGTACCTTTTGAAGACAGGCTTTGCGCCTTTAACGTCCTCCAGCTCAAGCAGCCAGGCCTCTGCCTGGCAGATGCGTCGGAACTGCTCCTGGAACGTTTCGCCCCTGGGTTCAACATGCAGAATCGCATGGAATTCCGCAGTCTTCTTCTCTGGGGCAAAGGCCGTCAGTTCGATTGTGGCACCGATTTTTTCAAAGTATTTTTTCTTAAATTGCATGGTGCGTTATGTGATATTGGGTGCAAAATTAGTAAATATAATTCAAAATTCAAAATCCCAAAATCAAAATTATCGTGCTAAGCCAAATAATGCTTCCAGTTACCCCTGCAAACGTAACGTGGTTAAAAGCCATCGTCGCACTATGCGATTGGGAATGTCACAGCTCATCTTTGTCAACTCATTATGGCGATATATCGCAAATGATAAATAATTATTCATGTTTTCTTTGCGCGTATTATATAAAAAGGTATATTTGTGCGCTAAAAAGTCAGAAACAAAACAATTTTTAAAATAAATAAAAATGAGAAACAAATTACTAAACAAACTATGGCTGCGAGTCGGTATGATTGTAGCCGTGATGACAACCGCCTTCGCTGGAACAGTAAAGGCAGATCCAACGTATAAACTGGAACAAGTTACTTCTGTTGAGGCAGGAGGTTTGTATGTTTTTGAACAAGGTGGATATGTAATGATTAACACCATATCAAGTAATAATGCATTACAGACAACAAATACATACAATACAACAGGATTGACTGGAACAGAAACTTATGTTTGGACATTGGAAACCGGGACAAATGGCTTTTATTTGAAAAATAAGTCTTTAGAGAGTACAGTAGCAAATGGATTATGGTATTTGAAAAATGGAAGCAGTACTAGTGTTTCCTTTGATGGTAAAACGTCATCGTCTCTGTGGAGATTCTCTTTCACCGAAGGTATAGCTTTAATTCAAAATACAAATAATCGCTTCTTGGGATGGACCTCCGCATCAAGTCATGAATATAGAGCCTATGCAGCAAGTAATCTTAATAACGGTTCCTATCCTCATGCAATTACGGTTTATCAATTAGTTGAAGAAGGTGGTAGTACTCCTCTTGCAGATAGTGACCTTGCTTTAACAGGGGCTCCTGTTGCTCTCAATTTTGATCTTTACAATAATGCAGAACCTCAAACTATCAGCTACATCACTTCTAGTACAGGTGCAGTAACAGTTAGCTCAAGTGACTATGTTAATTGTGAAGTTAATGAAACTACAAAAACTATTACGGTTACTCCAACAGCCGTTACACCTAGTGCACAAACCATTACTGTCAGCCAAGCTGCCGACGACAACTATAAGGCAGGTACAGCTATATTCACGATAACTGTTGATGATAGTACACCTTTCACAGGTGCAATGTTTGATGCCACTAAAGATAAGGGAACAAGTCCTATTACAAAGGATAATGTGTCATTTGCATGTAGTAGCGGCGTTCTAGACAATGGTTCAGAATACCGTTTGTACAAAAACTCTACTACAACCATTAGTACAACAGATGGAAGTCATATTACCAAGATTGAGTTTACATGTACTTCAGGTAATCCTGCAACTGGTTTTGGTAGTCAAACAGGTTGGTCAACCACTGATAATGGTGGTGTTTGGACAGGTGAAGCAGAATCGGTTTCCTTCGTAGCTTCTGGTGCACAAGTCCGTGCCACTCTTATTAAAGTGTGGGTAAAACCGAATACTAATCCCTCCCTTGCTGCTGATAATGTAAATATTGCATGCAACGCCGTAGAAGGTGCAATCACCTACACTCTTACTAATCCTGCCACAAATGGTGCATTGACGGCTAGCACTACCTCAGATTGGCTTACTATTGGTACTGTTGGAGAAACAATTTCCTTTACTTGCGAGGCTAATACAACTGCAACTGCTCGCACAGCAAATGTAACAATCACCTACACTTATGGCGATAGCCAATCTGTTACAAAAGAGGTAGTTGTTACTCAAGAAGGCAAGAAAGATGCCGGCTTGGCTTATGCTACAACAAGTGTTACAAAGTTTGAAGGTGATGCAAACTTTACCAATACTCTAACAAATCCTAATAGTCTTAACGTAACTTATGCTAGCAGCGAAGAATCTGTAGCAACCATTGATAATAATGGTGAAGTAACAATTTTAGCAGCAGGAACAACGACTATTACTGCAAGCTATTCTGGCGATGAAATATATTTGTCCGGTTCTGCAAACTATACTTTGACAGTGAACGAGCCTTTTGTCGCTGAGGATGGTGTTTTTGACTTTGTAGAAGCAGCTGGTCAAGGTTACGATTATGGTTCAGGAGTGCCTATAGCTCATGGTGCCAACGGAAATTATATTTATGAAGACAAAACGTGGACTGCAGGTAATGTGACTCTTGTCTCAAGCGGTAAGTATCGTTGGTGGTATAATGGCTATGAGTTACGCTTCTATAAAACTGACGGAGATAATGAAGCCACAAAAGAATCTGCTATGACAATTTCTGTGCCTGAGGGAAAAGTTATTACAAGTATCGAGGTATTTGGTGGCAAAAACTGGGAAACAGATTGTGGAAGTTATTCTGATGGAAAATGGACTGGCAGTTCGCAAACGGTAGTCTTTACTTATAGTGGAACAAATAGTAACAATGTCACGAAGGTTGTCGTTACATATTCTGAAACCGAATCCGTTTCCGTTGGTGATCTTAAGTACAGCACTTATGCCAGCGACAATGCTCTTGACTTTACGGGTTCCAGCATCAAGGCGTTCTATCCTACTGTTGATGGCTCGACTTTGATTTTCCATGAGATTACGAAGGTTCGTGCTGGTACTGGTGTGCTGCTTTATAGTGCAAATGGTGCTGTTACAGAAGACATCCTTGTTTGCACAGGTGAGACAGATGCTGTTGAGAACAATGCCTTCGTTCGTGGCACAGGTGCTAGTGTAACTTACAACGATGCAACTCAAGAATACATCTATGTTCTCTCTAAACCTCAAGGCGATAACCTTGGTTTCTATAAGGCTAACAATAATAGGGTTGCTACGAATCGTGCATATATTAAGGTTCCTGCAGAGCTTTCTGGCGCTAAGTCCTTCACTATCAACCTTGAAGACGATCCAACTGGCATAGTCAACTTTAACGATAACGTTAACGCTAACGAGGGAGCTATCTACAATCTTGCAGGCCAGCGTCTTAGCAAGATGCAGAAGGGTATCAACATTATTAACGGTAAAAAAGTTTTGAAGTAATGAAAAAGTCATATATCACACCAGAGGCACTTCAAGTTAGCCTCGCTATGAGTTTACCTCTTGCAGGTTCTCCCCTCAATGTCACTAAAGATGGTGACACAGCAGACCTGAACGACGATTCTGCCGATGAAGGAGATGATGCTCTTGTAAAAGGCACCACCAATCTATGGGACGAAGTATGGTAGAATGTCTCTTCTCTGTTAGTGGAGAAGGCAGTTGAATAGTTCAGCCCGTTTGACAGTTTGTCAGGCGGGCTGACTTGTTTTCAAACGGCTGCAGTGTCGTTTGAAAATGACTGCAGTGTCGATGCCAAACGTCACACTAGATGTTTGCAATCTTCACGTGTGATGTTTGCAATCTTCACACTAGATGTTTGCAAATTAGGTTAACCTAGTTCTTCAACATAACAAGCCCCCTGCGGAAATGGACCGCAGAGGGCTTGGATTCTTATTGGCGAGAGAGACTGTTATTGTCCTGCCATAATGTTCAGAACGGCTACGAAGTCTGCGATGGTTACCTCGCCATCGCCGTTGACGTCGGCATCTCCGGGAACTTCCTGGCCTGCCATCGCATTCAGTACGGCTACGCCATCGGCAATTGTGACATCGCCATCGACGTTCACGTCGCCCGGCTTGCTGTAACCACATAGCGCAATATGGTCGCCACGCTCAACTTGCCATTGGAGCAAGGGCCAACCGAGTCCGACAGTGCCATCCTGGTGCCAGCCTTCCCACTTCCAAACGATGTCGCTGATCTCTGCCTGGCTCTGGATGCCAAAGTAGAGGAAATTGCTGGTGCTGCAGCCCTGCTGGTCGGCAATGGCAACTGTGGCCTGGCTGCCGTTTGCCTTGCCCGCTGAGTAGCTGTTAACGACGGTCAGCGAGGGACTGCCAATTCCGATGAAGTCACCCAGAATGCCTTCGCCATGGATGTTGGCATTGGCATAGACGTTGGTTATCGTGCCATTGACGGCCACACCTGCAACGGCTCCGGCTGCACTGGTGCTTCCTGCATCCACATTAGCGAGTTTGCCATGGACGTAGCAGTTCTCCACAACTGCCGTCCCTTCGTCTGTTCCAAGCAGACCAGCCAAGATGCCTGTGTTCTGAGCTATGCCACTTTCGACACTTGCATTGTAGAAGCCAAGGTCCTTGACGCTACCTACGAGAGCTCCGAAGAAGCCCGTCTCGAAGCCGTTGTCCTGGTGAGCAGCGACGGTCAGGTTCTTGATGATGTATTTGTTACCATCCAGAGATATGCCCTTTCCATAGCCGTCTTCATAACTGTTGGCGTTGAAGGTGCTGTTCAGGGGCCACCATCCTTCGCCCTTCATGTCGATGTCGGATGTGAGCTTGAAGAAGACTGTCTTGCCGTCGATGAGCCGGTCGCGAACGGACATGAGGTCGTACTTGTCGGCGATCTGATAGGGGTTGGCTTCGCTGCCATTACCCTTCGTCTGGAGCAGGGTAGCCTTCATGCTGGCCTTGTCCATGTCGAACTCGATGAGGTACTTGCCCGCAGGCGAGATGCGCCATGTGCGGTCCAGACCACGAACGAGGTCGGTCACTTCCTGACCGCTGCCAATCTCGAGGTATTGCTCTTCGCTGCCATATCGGGCCTCTGTCCAACTGCCGCGAACGGTCTGGCTGAAGTTCACCATCTCGTCTGTGCTGCGACAAGCCATGATGCCGAACGAGCAGAAGGGATTGGAGTTGTCGTTAACGAGGTCAACCACACCGACGTACTTGCCGCCACCCATGTGCTGCAAGGGCACCTGCTCGTCGTTCTTCCAACGCATGAGGGAACCTTGACGATTGTTGAGCGTACCGGTCACGAAGACTGCGTTGTCCCAATTGTATTCGTCCTGCAGGTCGAAGTCGACGGTCATGTTCTCGAGGTCGAGCACAACGTTGTAGGTGCCATTCAGAGCCTGGAAGTCGCTGCCACCCTGCTGCACATCGAAGTGCTGACGACCGGGAGTGATGAAGTTGCGAGTGCCATCGGGACACTTGTAAACGGTGTTGATGCGACGGAAATAGAGGCCTACGCGCTGATAGCCGCCAATGCGACGGCTGCGGTCCTGCAAGGTGACAGAGCCGACGAACTTGCCGTCCTCGTTCATTTGGAGGGGATAGAGCGAGCACATCTGGCTGTAGTTCCATTCGCCATTCTCGCTGTTCTCGTCGTAGAGGTCGCCCTGGACATAGACAACGCCACCAATGATGGGATTCGTCATCAGTTCCGCAATCTTCTGCTCAACCTCTTCGTCGGTCAGAGAACCGTCAACGACAATTCCCTCAAGCTCGTTATAGACCTCGGACATCTGGTCCTGGAGTTCGCCGGGCTCAAGTCCGTCTGCCATATCCGTGGCGAATTGTGCAATCTCGAACAGGCGCTTGTAGGCGTTTGCACTGGCAGGAATTGCAGCGAACTCGGCGTTCATCTCCTCGATGAGTCGCAGCTGTGTCTCGGTGTCGGCATTCCTGGCCTCCTCAACCTTGTTGCGAATGGCATCGATGTGCGACTGGCTGATGTAGTATTCCTGGTCGTAGCGTTGCTGGTCAATAAGCTCAATGCGGTCGCTATACTGGTCGAGGATGTTGTTGATGGCATTGCTGCTCTCGCCAAGGAACGTCAGGCGGAAGTTGCCCCAAATGGTCAGGTTCTTGTTGCGCCAAGGCTGGTCGACGCTACGGATACCTATTGTGAGCTTGCCATCCTTGACAATGCCGTATGCTGTCTGCTCGTAGCGGTCGCCATGGAATGCAAAGCTGGCGGTATAGATGTTATCGGGGATGAAGCCCTCCTCCGTATCAATGTCGACGCTACCTGTCTGCTCGCCATTGTGAGGCGCCGATTCGTCTTCGGTTGCATCGTAGCGGCAGTTGACTCCATTCTGTGCGTCGGCATAGCTTACCTGGTCGGAATAAACGCTCATCACGGGAGTTGCGTATTCGCCAAGGAAGAGCTGTGCCGGGATGATGTCCGTGCCGTCGAAGAGGCCTTCGCGACCTGCACCAGGACGATGGAAAGCTTGTGCCGTGAGCGCATAGATGCCGTTGCTCAAACCGGTTATCTCCTGGCTGACCTCGAATGTCAGGTTGTAAGCAGCTGCGACAGGGAAGACATCTGTGAAGCCTCCATTGTGAACCATGTTATAACCGCTCTCTGTGCGACCCTGGGTAACGGTCCAGCCGTTCCAAGCCTCTGCATTGTCGAACTTGGGATTGACAATGAGAGAGGTAAGGTCGGAGCCCTCGGAAGCGCTGTTCAGGATGGCTGTCTGCAGCAACTGTTGTGCAAAAGCAATCTCAGCATTGAGTTGCTCTGCATCGAGCTGGCGGTTTTCCACTATATATAAATATGTACCGTTGGGGAAGTCTTCTGAAGGTTCATTCTCCTCTGTCAAGTAAGTCTCGAGCTTATCGGCATCCTCGCCAACGAGGTCGTCGCGACTTTCCCATTCACTGTAAATGGCCCCGATGGCTGCGGCATAGCTTTCGTAGGCAGCCACGCTAAGCTTGATCTGGTCGGGCAGACGGCTTGCCTGGTCGGCAGCATCAAGGATGTCGTCAATTTCGGTCAGACTCTCGGCATTGTCAAGGATGTCCTGATAAGCATCCTTGAGTGTTTCCTGACCTAAAACCTCATCCAAATGCTGGGCATCATCTGCAATCTGCTGGGCAATGAGAGCATATGCCTCGGCATCATTGCCTACATACTCGATGCGTACACGGTCGATGACACTCCATGCACCCGCTGCATTGATCTGGTTGGTCAGGCCGATGCGCAAAGTGCCGTCGGTAACAGCCAAATAAAGAGGAGCATTCCAATAATGTCCTTTGCTCATATAAATAGCAGCAGCTGCAGTATTCGAGGGAACGTATTCGCCATTAGGAAGTTGCGTCTCACCAACGCCATCGTTCATCTTGGCATCCTTGCCGTCAGCAGTGATGTCCACAAGACGACGTGCCTGACGTTTGCCTGCACTCTCTGCATAGTAATAAGTGTTGCGCATCATGTCCTCCTCGAAATTCTCGTAGCTCTCGCTGTCGAGGGCTGCAGCACGGCTAAAGCCTTGCAAACGAAGCTTATAAACACCGTTCTCGAGGTCTGTGATGTCCTGATGTGTGTCAAAGGTTTTGCCTGCCTGTTCGGCTACACCATTGCTGACGGCAAACTCGTTGCCTGTCCAGAAGTTGCTGTCGTTTGTGAAGTTGGCATTCTTGATGATGGCAAGGAAACCCGTATAGCTGGTGTCTTCCTGTCCGCAGACAGTACAGAAACCATCTTCGAAGTGGTGGTCTGGAATGACGACTTCGTCGTTGTTGGAGTAGGTCATGCCAGACGGGTCAATCGTGCCATCGCAAAGCATCTTGCCTTTGGGATAGACTTGTGCATGACCGTTAGAGAAGGGCAAAGGTTGGTCGTCGACCTCACTGCCATTGTCGAGGTTTTGGAACCATGTAATAGCACTCTGGTCGCCATTGAGCTTGTAGCAAAGTGTGCCGTCCATAATCTCGTCATAGCTGATGAGTGCGACCTGCTGCTCTACCTCGCTTGTGCAGTAGTTGTTTGAGAGGTGGCCGTCGGTGACGCGTGCAAAGTAGAGGCCCTTGCTCTCGCTGTAGCCCGTCACCTCGCTGCAGCTCCAACAATTGTTGATGGTAGCTTTGCCGCCACTTCCGCCCCATCCAACGAGGGCAGCTGCATCGCTGCGACCTTCGACGGCACCAGTGCTGAAGCAGTTCTCGATGAGCAGCGTCGTCTGGCTGCCTGTATTGCCACCGAAGATGCCTGCTGCCTGCACGCCCGTTGCATAGACATTACCCATGTTGCCAAGGTTGCGAAGTGTGACGTTGCCTGCCATCTGGTATGTGCCGCCAACTAATGCAACGCATTCGCCCGTCGAGTTGATTGAGCAAGTTTCGTCGAGCAAGAGGTTCTCGATGAGTGCACCATTGCCACAACGTCCGATGAAACCGACATAGTTTGCAGAGGCGTTGATGTGCAACTCGCTGATGCGGTGCTGCTGACCGTCGAAATGTCCGCGATAGGGATTGGTGCCATTGCCGATAGGTTCAAAAAGGTCACTATAGTCAGTCATGTCAATGTCCTCGGCGAGACGAGCATTCCAACCTGAGTTGCCGAACTCGTTGACCATGCGTGCAAACCAGTAGAGTTGGCTTCCATTGCTCAGCATATAGAAGTCATCCACAAGGGGAGCGTAGTTGGGATCGCCGTTGCCGCAGTTGACACAGAAGCCGTCCTCGTATTCGTGAGGAGGAATCTCGCCACTCGGCGTGTTGCTGTAGCCAGTGACATCAAGAGGCGTGCCGTCGCAGTTAAGCTGCCCTCCAGCATAAACCTGACCACCTTCTATATAATAAGGTACAGGATAAGCGTCTTCGCCGAGACGCTGATTCCATACAAGAGTGCTTTGGTCGCCATTGAGCGTGAAGCAAAGTTCGCCACCCGAGAGAGGCTCATCAGTAAGCCAATCGCCGTCTGTGCCCTGGTGTCCTGCTCCTTGGTCATCAAAGTCAGTGAAGTCGTAGCAATTTGTCATTGTCAATGTGCCTGGTTCGAAGCGTATGAGCTGGCAATACCAGGTAAACTTGTTGCCTGCAAGGTCAGCGCCATTGATGGTTCCCAAATTGACACAATTTGTTAAGGAACTGCCGCCTTTGTTTATCCAAGAGCAGAAGGCGGTAGCGGGAGCGCCAGTGATTTCGCCTGTGTTGAGGCAATTCTTTATCTGGAGTGTGGGATAACCGCTCTGTCCCGCGCCAAGGATACCACTTGCGGAACCGCTCGTTGCGGTAATCGTCGCTTCGTTCACACAGTTCTCTATGACGAGCGGCGAGCCTGCATCAACCTGTGCAGCACCTGCAATGCCGCCGATACCCGAAGGACCAGTCACTGAACAACTGCTGTCAATGATGAGATTGCGGATAACTGTTGCGCCACGAATGACACCAAAGAAGCCTTGGAAGTTGCTTGTGCCGTCGATAATCATGTTCTTAATGCGGTGACCTTGTCCGTCGAAGGTGCCGTTGTACTTGTAGGTGGTGTTGAGGCCGATGGGTGTATGAGCATTAACTTCTCCCTGATAATCAATATCGGCAGTAAGCATGCCCTTGATGGCTACCTGATGAGCCTCGTTAACCATCGCAGCAAACCACTCCACGTCTGCCACGCTGCCCAGTTCATAGAAACCATCAGCATTGGGAGTGATGTGGTCTTGCATAAGCGTTCCGCAAACAGAGCACCAGCCATCGACATCATTGTGTTTAGGTGTTGGTGTGTCGTTGCTGTTGCTATAGGTTACGTCGCCTAATGCAACACCTGCACAGTTAACTTCGCCAACGGCATAGACTTGTGCATGACCATTTGAGAAGGGCAGTGGGAAAGCATCTTGACCTATATTCTGATACCAGTTGATGCTACTTTGGTCTCCATTTGCCTTGAAGCAGAGTTCGCCAGTTGCCACCATATCGTAGGTAATGTAAGTGCAGCCACTGGGGGCTGAAGCACCGTCCATGTCCTGTTGCAGGCAGTAGCAGTTAGTGTGTGAGACGCGATCGGATGGGTTGCTCCAAGCATAGGTGTTCATCGTTTCAACTTCTGCAATGGAGATACAATTGACGTAGTTCATCGTTTTACCGCTTGTCACCCATCCTGCAAAGCCGTGGTTGTAGCCTTGATTGCCACTTACTTTGATGGCTGAGATACAGTTGTTGAAGGTACAACTGCGTGCTGCGTAGCCGATGAAGCCTGCGTTGGAGGCATTGCCTGTGTAGTCAACATCGATATTGACAATGCTGACAACGTTTTCGAACTTGGCATTGTCGCTCCAGTTCCAAGCCGCAAGTCCTGCACAATTCTTGAAGGAAGCGCGAATACTGCCACCCACGATGAGGTTCTTCACAGTACCTGCGAAGTTGTAGAACATGCCAGTCTGTTTTCCTTCGAAGTCATAATTGAGTGTGATGGTGTGCCCACCTCCGTCGAAAGTGCCAGAGTACGAAGCGGAGTTCGTACAGAGCATGAAGTCGAGGCCCGTGATGTCATTGGTCAGCACAACGTCTGTGCTTTCGTAGCCAGCCATCTCCGACCAGGCTTGCAAGTCGGCTTTGCTGCCGATGAGGTACGCGCCATCCTCATTCTGCTGCAGGTCTGCCCATGCAGTTTGCCCTGCAAGCATCATCATGCACGTCAGGACGATAGGGAAAAGTTTACGTTTCATGTGGTTATGTGATTAGTTATTTGTTATGATGATTTTCTTTCCGTTTCTTA
>JAEEGF010490186.1_pt1 | contig 16896 bp, 11 predicted proteins | sample 9134171 | NCBI WGS metagenome assembly JAEEGF01 (sample SAMN16246542, study PRJNA631951) | gut metagenome | biome: gut microbiome; feature: rumen; material: AP-attached | host: Bos | place: Iran: Karaj | collected 2018-10 | reverse complement strand
GATTCCTAGATTCTGATCATTGGTCGAAACCCTGTAGTATGCTATTACTCTTTTCATCTTAGGTGATTTTAACACCGCAAAGATACAAATAACATTCTACAAAGGGTCGTTTGAAGTACGCCAATTATGGATTATCAGGAATTATTAGCTGTTGTTCGGCTAAGCCGTTTTAGTCCGAAATAGGTTTCATTACTCTTGGACAGGTATAATATTCGTCCAAGAGCAAATTTTTGTTCATGGGTCCATTGGAATTTCTGTGGCCTAAACAAATCTATTCTGTTCTCTGGATTTGTATATCTTGTTTATGCTTTGTTGAATATGACCTTGTAAGCCCAGACTCCTTAAGTCTTCTATATGCGGTTGCCCTTGAGCAATTCAACAACTCCATCAGTCTATCTACTATCATTTCCCTGGGAAAACCATCACTCAACATTTTCTTTATCTCATCTGACTCAAGTGGATTATTTATAGACTCACGTTCATCGTATTCAATTTTGAAATTAGCATCTATTCGGCTTAGATAAGTATTGAAAAATTCACAAGGGCAATCTAAAATTTCCTTGATTATAGTGTACAAATCCACTCCGTTCTTAATACACCACAAATAATCACATCGTGACTGAAAGTTAAATGGAACTTTTTCATAAATTTTGAAATATCTTCTCAGCACATTAATAGCGACTATAGATAGTTCTTCAGCCGATAAATCTTGACCATACTTGTAGATATGCATTGCAGTTTGCATATAGCATAACTCACGGTAGGTTTTTAAGCAATAATTCATCCTATTGAATTTCCCTCTTTTATGATTTATAATGAAAGTGAATTCCTTCCTAATGAAATCACGTTCAAAATGATAGTTATTGCATTTCTGTATAACACCTATATGCTCATTTGGGCGTCCTACCACATTCTTATGTCTCATTCTGTCCTTCCAGGCGTCATCGATAAACAAAATGAGACGTGAGACATTGTACACCTCATTAGCAGGGTGTATGTTTGGCTTACCAAATGTTTCACAAATTTGATTAATTAACCTCTGAACATCCTCTCGGATAATCTTACCCCTTTCTTTTGATAAATAATCTTTTAATATCATAACTTATAATTATATGTTTAGAAGGAGAAATTGTTTCAAAATATCATTAAAGTGACTCTCTGCTTCCATTTGAAGTATTTATCTTGAATGTCTCAAATAAATGTCTCAAATAAATGTCTCAAATAAATGTCTTAAAGACAAATGTCTCAAATATATAATTAGATATTAGAATATTTATAGTTTTAATTAATTATTATATTTGTGATTATCATCACAAACGAATATAAAGAAAACTATAAAAAACGAATATGATATAGTACTCACGGGACACACCGCAAGCGGTGAGTCCTCGTGAGCCACTTAACCTGTTTGTTATTTCTTTTTTGAGCATAGAAATTATAATTTAGAATTCTAGCATTATTTAATGTTTATCATTCCCCATCTTCCCAAATAACATATTTGTTAAATGAAGAATCTGAGACATGACCAGATGCTTCTTTTATTAGTTGAATATTAACATTACGCTTAACAGCATTAGTGATAAACGTTCTTCTACCACAATGTGAAGATATTAGCTCATATTTCTTATAAGACTTCGACACTATCTTGCCGTTGTTCGCCTTATACTCGAACTTTACTTCTTCATTAAATCCGATATGTTTGCAGAGTTCGTGTAGATAACGATTATAATTCGCTAAGTCCCCACTCCAAGGTGCTTTATATTCATATTTTTCCAATATGTTCTTGACGATAGGGGGATATTCGCCAAACATCTTTGTAAATTCCACTCGAGCTTTATTTCCTGTTTTCTGTTGGACAGTCAAAAAGACATCTTTTAAAAGTCCTTTGAAGTTATTCTCGTCTATGCGTATTGAATCTGAATATCGTTGTCCCACAAAACAAGACAACAAAAAATGATCTCGTACTTTTTTTAAAGTTCTCTTGTGCTGAGGTCTTGTGTCAAGTTTGTCTATATCATATAAATATATACGATAAATGTCATTCATTGTAAGTGCGACCTTCGGTTTAACATCAGTTCCTTTTGTTTTGTATTCATCTATGCTGGATGATATTTGGGCACCATACCTTCTTGCCCATTTCATTACATGTTTTAATTTGCCAATGATACCGCTTACAGTACTTGGAGCCAAACCTGTATTTAACAGATAATTCTCGAAATTGCCTAAAAAAGACTCACCAATAACACTTGGCATAAGTGTTATTTTGTTTGTTTTCTCTATCACTCCCAGATATTTAAGTAGAGAACGGTACTGCTCTCCTAAAGTTTTAATTCTTTCAGGAGATTTTGCCTTGCTGTGAATAAGCGCAAAGACGCATCCTATAACCGTTTTATTTGAACAATCAATTGAATCTACAAATTTGCTTGGGTCACCATATATTCTAAAATCAGATAGATTAGATCCTACAACTTGCATTTGGACAAGTCCTTTCGAATTATTTTCAAAAGTAGATACATCAGATTTAGTATTCTTGACGTCCAGGAATTCACCATCAACATCAGCCGGCTCAGTAATAACGACTTTAGCATTTTCATTACTAATATTGAGCTCATCATTCATCGACAGTTCTTCATAGACATCATAAACTTCCTGATCCATTGAGGGAACATTTATCACATTTCCCGAAAAAGCATCGGTTTTATCATCCAAACCCTCTGTGTTCGTCACCATTCCGTAGGGATGGTGACGACTGTTTTGTTTGTTTTCCTTTTCGTACATCATAGCACACTGATTGTTAATCTTACTAGAGAAATCCCTATTCGAGATATTCTCGTTTTTCTTGATTTGAACAGAACAAACTCTCTTCATAACTTTTTATTTTTTTGCTGTGAATATTGATATTGTTTTTGAGATTCAAGGAATCATAGTTCCCCGATTCCTACTTGGTCGATATTTCAGCTAGCACATCAGATGTGAAGACACTTTGATAGAGGTGGTAAAGAACGTCCACCACTATTGCGTTGCCTGCTTGCTTCACCAACTGTTCTCTTGAAACGGACGATGAGACGAGCTTTCTGACGCTGGACGAATCGACTCCCATAAAACGGAAGCACTCACTTGGTGTCAAATGACGAAGTCTGAAATATCGCTTGGGGGTAAGATGTTGGAATGCGTCGAATACCAAACCCTTGCTGGCGTTGATTACATTCTTCTCGCCGTCCTTCACCTCAATAGCAGATGCTATGTAGTCGGCATAGGGTATGTTAACGTCCTCAGGTGACTCCCATACCTCAATAACAGCAGGAACAGGAAAGTAATAAGTCGAGAAGAGGTGCTTGTAGTTGAAGCTGAAATATCCAGCGTTCGCAAGTAATGTAGGTATAGTTCTATAAGCACTGTTGTTACAGGTTGGAGTCACAATACGCTTGATGCACTTGCCGTAGTCTTGAACGTGAATTGTATTGATAGCTCCTGGTTCTTTACCATGGATGGCCACAATATACTTGACAGCATCTTCCTCGGGATAGTAGTATAGTTTATTTACGCTATCATCAAGGAAACACTCGACTTCTTTGTGACTGTTAAGTGAGAGTGGCTCGGGGAAATACACATTTTGCTTTATGTCTTTTTTCACAGACACCATAAATGCGCGATTACGATTCTGGGGTATACCGAAATCCGATGCCAACATCGTCCCCCAACTACTGCGATAACCGAGTTCGTCCACAGCTTCCTGCCATTTACAGAACTCATTACAGAACGTCTTCTCCAGAAGTGCTGCTACATTCTCCATGATTGTGTACTTAGGCCGGTGGACTCTGATTCCCTCAAGGACATACCAGACGAGTGAAGATCGAGTGCCAGAACCTTCTGCAAGTCCAGCTTGACTACCATTTCTCGAGATATCCTGGCAGCAAAACGAGTATATGAAGATGGCGAAGTATGGAACATCTTTCCACACTATCTTAGTAATGTCCTTATAGTGCCTATCTTTATATTCAGGGAACAATGCATTATGACTTGCAATGGCATCTGGGTCTATCTCGCACCAGCCAACTAAGTCGAACTCAATGTGAAAACGACCTCTGTTTTTACTGTTGAACCTCTTGGCGAATTGTCTGAGTGCCAAGAACTGACTGTCATAGCCCGCGAAGGCTGAAAATACTGGAATAGTAATCTTTTTCATTTTTCTTTTGTTTTTATTGATATTGAAAAGAGGGGACTGGCATAGGAACACTCAAGCCCCCTCTGTGTTGACGAATCTCCTAACCCTTAACCGCTTTAGTCCGCTTAGATAGAACTTTATTCACAGACTCTCCTTCTTGCCACTCCGGTAGTGTCTGATTGTAAATGTAATAGAGATTACGGACTCGTTCTTGATTATCCGGACTCATGTGTCTAATGAGTGTTGGAATACTGGCTGTAGAAAGGGACTTGTTATGAGCACGATTTGCACACTTCAAGAGAATACCTCTTACGCGCTGACTATATTTACGTCTATTTAAGTTGTCTAATTCTGTACCGATACCATCCAACGACTTTTTAACTTCCCTATTATAAGCAGCCTCCAGTTTGTTCGAAGAGTCAGTAGTCTTGACATCTGACACAGAAGAATCTGACGTAACAGGCAAGGATTCTGCATCGTTATCGGAGACCATCATAAATATGAGGCTGCGTGTGATTGTAGCAACTATTTCCTCTTCAGAATGCCCTGTAGACGTATAAGAAAGACTAATAGCGTTGTTGCTAAAGGTATATCTACCTTCGCTTACGATAACGCTGTCTACTGCCCCATTTGTCATCTTCTGACAGACTTCTGACAGATTGATCGCTTCACACTTAACAAGTGGCAATATAATGTCACCTGCACTAAGTACGATAAATTTAGCTACCTCTTGAGCGATTTTCTCACGCTCGTCATTAGCAACGGAAGTTGCAGTTTCTCTACTCTGTTTCATATTCACTTGTTTTTTATTAATGTTAAATATTACTTTATTGATACTATCAACAAACTTTTCTTTTTCCGTCATTTCACCATTAGAGATACCTTCACTATCATCAATACCATTAACAATAGATATAGTTTCTTGAGAGCCGTTGCGGTTCGAACTAATTAGCAATTGCAATTTGTCAAGTTCATTGACAATAACCTTAACGCTAACCCCATCGAGTTTCAACTCTCTGAGCTTCTCATTTACTCGCTCTCGGATTCTATTGTACCTGAGCGTAAGTGAATAGCTGTCAATGAGAATAATCTCACTAATCGCCATACCTGGGTTGCTAATGACTACGTTGTTCATATTATGCTGCATTTAATTCATTATATACGCGTTCCATAATTCTCAATTCAGAAGCTGCCTTTAACACCTCTTTCTCAATCTTCAGATACGGATTCATCTTTTTTGAATCTTCTATGTTACTGGCAAATTGATTCGGTGCGGTGAGTATGTAGCGCTTTGACACGCCCTGAACCGTAAACCACAACATCCGGTGCGAACGAAACTTGAAGCGAATCAAGTTATCTGTTAAATTATTAATGTAAGCTTCGACATCATTTACAGATGCATCTGTACGAACACCACCAACATTGTGACAAAAACCACTCTTGGGATCATAAAAGAGTTGTCTTCTAACCTTCAAGCACTCCGCTTGCAACTTTGCTGCAAATTTCACAGCTATAGCAATTGTTGATGTTAATGAAATTGTTGTTGTCATACCTATAATTTAATTGCTTGTTTTTTAAAACCGATGCAAACATACGGCAAAATTGGGACATCTGCAAAGATTCTTTTTTTCCACGTTTTCCATGGAAAAAGAATGCGTTTATGGACAAAGAAAAAGGCAATAATCAGGTGATTTACAACTATCCTTTGCAGTATTTCAGCAATAGTCCTACCAGCAACAAAAGTTGCTATCTATCTTTAAAAATAGAACAAAAATTTGATACTATAGAGTTCGAAATTTGACAATATAAAAAAAGCGTCATAACCATGTTACGACGCATATAAAAATAAAATATTATATTGTTGGAGAGTTTTTATCTAAATTTATCCTTCTTCTCTTCCTCAAAAACATCTTCAGCTACATGAAAATGGTTCTGTACAAATTTTATTGTTTCTACATCGGCAATGGAAAAAGACTCTTTACCACATTTTTCCACATAAGATTTATAATAAGCAAGATATTTTCTAAAAGCAGACCAACCTTCTTTTTCTTTTATTGCTTCCCTATTTTCCATTAATTCATCAACCAAATGCTTACTCACATTAATAAAAATACGCTGAATATTCCTCTGAGTACCTTCGTCGTAGCAGGATTTTAGCATTCCAATGATATTAAATAAAAGCTTATAATTGAATCCTTGATATGGATACCTGTCCTTTTTGCTTGTGTATTCTTCTGTAATACGCAATAAAGTTCTATGGACAGACTCTGGCATTCCATCCTTTTTAAAAAGATTTTTAAAGTCCGTCTGAAACTTCTCTGGACTAATAAACAAATCTCCCGTCTTCTTAACTTTTTCAATAAATTTGCTGTTCAAAATAGGTGCAATAAAAGATAATGCCTTGTCTATAGATTCTTCCAAGTTGTATTCTTTATAATAATTGCTATCCCATACAAATGGGTCATCAGTAGAAACCGAGTTTATATCTGATGGACTAGGCTTTACAGGAAAAGCTTTGATTTTAATATAATTGAATTGATATATATATCCCAAAACGTCTGTCAAAATTACAGAATTAAACCTATCATTAATAAGCAGTAAGTCTTTTATAAAATCATCACTGTGGATTACATTATTATATTTATTATCATGTCTGAGTAGTAGAGCATAAAAGAATGGCATTGGTTGATTTCGATCCAATAAATCTATTCTTAAACTAATATCTTTTCTCAATTTAAAGTATAGTTCTCTCCAATGCTTGGTTTTGGCTTCATCAATAGTAATACCATCTAAATAAGTAATAAATTCGCCTTCAGTATCTTTTTCAATACCTTTTGCAGACTTCGAACAAAAAACTGCATAGATTTCATTAAGAGCATCCTTTGTAAAAGTAACAGCCTTGCTTGGACGATTTGAAGTTCTCAATTTTGCATTTTCTCCAGATGACATAAATACTTCAATCCGACGTACCCCCTTTTCATTTACCGAAAGATGATACTCTTCTGGACTTATATTAAGGAATGCAAAATTCGAATTTACTATCACCTGAGACAAGAAATTATAGGTTAAAACAACACCATATACATCACTCCTTCTCTTACTATTGATTTCATACAAAGAGTTACAAACTTTAACGACGAATTTGTCATCATCAAAAGAATAAGGTTTTAATTGGCTCGAATAACGGGGTGGAATCAGGCATAAAATACTTTTTAATCGATTCGATTGTTTTGACCTTCTTTTTAGTTGTGGATACACCTCTTTCTGGAGTGTATCTAGAAGTGTTCGGTATCTTTTAGCACACGTACATAAACTGTCTTCAGATTCATATCTGTCATCAGATTCACAATTGTTCTCAAGTGCCATCTTGTTATAAGTCGACCAACTTTGCTCTGATTCTGATTTTATATAATCAAGCCATATCTCTATATTTTCGAGATTCGAGTATTTTTCCTCAGCTGTATCCTTAATATATTCAATTAAATATTTAAGCCAGTCTTTCTTGTTACTTATGCCTTCTATCTCAACGCAAGGAGCAGTAAGATCACCACTATTTCCGTAGACCCCATCGTTTAGACTCGATAAAATATTACATCCGTCCTCTGAATCAAGATAGAGAGAATAATCAAATCGAAGAATTTGCCTATATCGTTCTATAAGCAATAATTTCTCAACAGACTCTGACTTTGAATTAAGCAATTTGTGTTCCTTGCTGCTTATACGAACTAATGGATGAGAGTCATCGAATTCTTGAACATATCTTGGAATTCGGCACTTAACTTCCTTTTCGGAAATCAACTTGCCATTCTGGTCGAAAGTTTTAATTCTCATATCGTTATCGGTCTTATTTGTCGCAAAATTAGGAAAAATTTGGTGATTAGCCAAGAAAAACAGAGAATAATTGCTATTTTTACCAAAAAGATGCTATTTTTCATCGATATTCCCCAAAAAATAATTAACTTTGCACAAAACGCAATTATGTATGAAACAGGCAAGAGAAGACATCAACCGGCTCAAAGTTGTTCTTGCAGAGCAGAAGAAGACCAACAAGTGGCTGGCAGAGCAGTTAGGGAAAGACCCGGCAACAGTGAGTAAGTGGTGTACCAATACATCTCAACCTGGGTTAGAGACCCTGCTTGAGATTGCGAAGTGTCTCAATGTCGATGTGAAGGATTTGCTTTGGTCATCCACGAACAAACAACAGTAACTTTGAACTTCACCTAAAACGATTGATTATGGCGAACTATCCTAAAGGTCTCAGAATAACGGCACGTGGTGAGGACTTCATGGTTGTCAACTCGCAACCGCTTGGTAACGGCGAGTGGGTTGTTGAAGCACGTGGCCTGTCAGAACTAGTAAAGGACCAATATTATTTCTTCGATACTAACCTTGATAAAGACATCAAGGTAATTGACCCTAAGACTGTCCATTTTGTTCCAGACACCAGCACTGGTTATCTACTGACCAGATTGTACATTGAAGAGAACATCCGCAATAACCCATTGTGGACAGATAAGATAACAGTTGCAAACAAAGCAGCATTCAATGTGGCTAACTACCAGTTACAGCCAACTATCAAAGCATTAAAACTTGCCCGTCCTAGATTGTTGATAGCTGATGGCGTTGGTCTCGGTAAAACTATTGAAGTTGGAATCTTCTTGTCTGAAATGATGAAACGCGGACGAGCCAAGCATGTGTTGGTTGTGGCTCTGAAGAGCATCTTGTCTCAATTCCAAGAGGAACTCTGGAACCGTTTTGACATCCCTCTGGTCCGGCTGGACAGTGTTGGTGTTAACCGAATCCGCAGCAAAATTCCCGCAAATAAAAACCCGTTTGAATACTACGACAAGACTATCATCTCTATCGACACACTGAAGGACAACTCCCAGTTCCGGAGTTATATCGAGGACACTCACTGGGATGTCATTGTGATTGATGAGTGCCATATTGTGAGCAATGCTGATACACTTCGAGGCAACTTAGCCCGTATGCTCTCTGGACATTGCGAGAGCATGATACTTACTTCAGCCACGCCCCATAATGGTAACAAAGAGTCCTTCGCCAATATTATCCGGATGCTGGAACCGACAGCTATCCCTCGAAATGGCAACTACACCAAGAAGGATGTAGAACCATTCTATGTTCGTCGCTTTAAGAACGATATTCAGGATGCCAACGTCCGCAAGAACTTCCAGGATCGCCAGATTATAGCAGAGGAAGTTAACTTGGCAGAACAGGAAGAGTACTTCCTGACTATGCAGCAAGACTATAAGTTCGAAAAGCTGAAGCAACAGGGAGAAGAAGGTACTGATGCCCTATTCTCACTGACTCTTTTTAAAGCATTCTTGTCATCACCGGCAGCAGCATTGGAGTCTCTCAACAACCGTATCAAGAACATGGAAGAGCATAGAAAGGAAGTCGAACAAAGCATTATAGATATGAAAACGATGCTTGAAGACATCCTTGCTCTACGGATAGACAGCAAATATGCTCACTTTAAAGACACTCTGACAAAACTCGGATGGAACGGCAAACCTAAGTGTGAACGATACGTACTGTTCACAGAGCGTCGGGCTACAATGCAATATCTGAAGACTCGACTGTCAGCAGACTTCGGGATTACTGATGACAACGCCATTTCTCTTTTTGATGGTTCCCTAAGCGATGTCGAACAGCAGGCAATGATTGAGGACTTTGGTAAAGGCGACAGCAAAATCAGGCTACTCATTTGTAGTGACGCAGGTTCTCAGGGAGTTAACTTGCATTACAACTGTAACAGAATGTTCAATTATGACCTCCCATGGTCGCTCATCGTCCTGGAACAACGCAACGGCCGTATCGATCGTTATGGCCAGACTAAGACACCTTATATACATTATATGATTGCCCACTCATCTAACAAGGACGTCCGTGACGATTTAAACATCTTGAAGAAGTTGTGGGAAAAAGAGAACGAAGTGTACAACTCTCTTGGCGATGCCGGTAGTGTGATGGAAGTTTATGATGTCAATACTGAGCAGATTATAGTATCACACGCCATTTTGAAGAAAGATGAAGAGTTCTTGCAAGCTGACCATATCGACCAGGTTGTCAAGAAGAAAAAGAAGAAGTCGCTTGACGCCATCATTGGTGAGAGAGCATCAACGAAAGCAGTAGAAGAAGAAAACTGTATCATTGATGAAGCATCACTCTTTGATAATGATGCGGAATTCTATAGCGAACTGTTCCAATATCTGAAGACAGCAGGTAAGATTAGAACTGATTCTGTGAATATCCATACTGAAGGTCAATATCTCGAAATACTGAATACTTCAGAATTAGAATATGCTCTCCGCGGAGTTCCTGTAGAGGCAAAACCGGCAAAGGGCGATTATTTCAGACTGACGACTGATAAGGAATTGGTACAGAATTACATCTCAAAGACTCGTGAAAAAACAGAGAAGAGCGAGCAGAACAAGTGGAGTAAGTTCCAGATTCTATATGAGATGCATCCTGTCATCCGCTATTTCTTCAGTATGCTAGATAGTTGTATAGCAAAAGAGAATGCTCTCGCTTCAAAAGTTGACTGCTTGCCAAAGGGAACTGCCTATTATGTGTTCCATGGTAGCGTTGCCAACGGATTGGGACAACAAGTTATCAGTGAGATTTTCGTGGTACCAGTCAGCTCAGATGGATATCTCTATGATGAAGGTTTTATGACTATTGCTGATTTTTCAGCAAAGTATCTCCAGAATCAGCTCTACTATCACGAGATGAGCGAAGAGGAACTTCAAAAGTTGCAAATACTGCTCGATCCGGCTGTAAACCATGCCATCATGAACTATATGGATAGGAAACAGATTGAGATGAGAGGTCTCTTAGCGCTCCGCAAGAAACAACACTTGGACAAACTTCAAGTATGGAAAGCAGACGCAGAAGGACAGCTTGATATGTTTGACAATGATGACTCTACGATTAAGTTTATCTCTAAGAACAAACGTGAGCAGATGGTGAACGAGATTCGCACCATTCACGATGAGAGTAGTCAATATGTACAGGATATGAATAGCCTGAAGGAAGAACCGTTCATTCGTCCGCTTGCAGTTTTCTTTAACTTCTAAATCCTAAGTAGTATGTATAGATTCATCCAAAATATAGGCGACTACTGTAATCCAGGGTATTTCACCGACGATTTCAAAGATAATGTTTTCAAGGAGTCTGGCTTTGACAATGACAGCCTGAAAGAGTTGAATAAGCGATTCAGCGACTTGCGTCACCAATACTATGATGTTTTCAAGAAAGAAGTCATCGATGGTAATCTTCCCATGCGCTATGTGCTGAAGAAGATGCACGACTTCAATACGAAGTTGCTTCAAATGCTCGGATATAACACCGCAGATCCATACGTCCAGTGGCTTTATTTGGATATAGACCGTGTTGTGCCTGTACGTCACATCTTTAGGAATGGAACCCAACCACAGTTGTTGGTAATGGAAATGCAGCCGATGCTTCAAATGGGTGACCAGCCTATAGAGGGGCTGTTCGACCAATATTATGAGTCGGAAAGTGAAAAGGAACAGCGTTATCGATACACAAACTGGCAGAATGTTACCACTCTTCCTATTCCGGAAGGCTGCAAGATTAGTCCCAAAATTATCAACCAGGCAATTGAAGAAATCTTCTATCTGCCGGAAGAACAGCGTCCCAAGTACGTGTTAGTGCTTGCTGGTAGCAGAATCTACTTGCTTGAGGAAAAGAAGTTCAAACATGGCAGTTATCTGGTTCTCGACATCGAAGAACTCATCTCTGAAGCAGCAGTCTCTGCCACCAAGGATTACTATACACTATTCTATCTGCTCTGTGGACGTGAAGCACTGGCAAATGAAAGCCAGACTGCACTAATGGACAAACTTGGTGAAGCCAGTACCCGTAACGCCTTCGCTGTTACCAAGGATTTGAAGGAAGGCGTCATCACAGCCGTTGAGAGTTTGGCAAATGAAGCCATATATTATATACATAATGTATTAGGTAACCAACAGGACGAGACAGATGAGATGTTCGCTCAGAATGTCAAAGACGACTGCATCACTATCGTATATCGTCTGCTCTTCATCTTCTATGCTGAAGCACGGCCAGAACTTAGCATTCTACCAATGAATGACGAAGTCTATCTGAATGGCTATTCACTTGACAAGCTACGTGACTTAGAGACTGTCCAGATGCAGAACCAAAGCACCAAGGACGGTTACTTCATCCACGACTCACTATGGCGACTCTTCCAGATGATACACACTGGCTACAATCAGGAGGGAACACTAAAATCTTTTATTGTCAAGAAGATCGATTCACCTCTGTTCGATGATTCTAAACTGAAAACACTCCAGGGTATCAAGTACAGGAACTCTGTGTGGCAGAAGATTATCTATGCTTTGTCCATCTCTAAACCCGACGGGAAACGTCAGCCAGGGCGAATCAGTTATATTAATTTAGGCATCAACCAGTTGGGTTCTGTATATGAGTCGCTGTTGGCATACCGTGGTTTCTATGCAGAGCAGGACTACATCGAAGTGTTCAAAGCCGGAGCAGAGAAAGACGGCACGTTCTTAGTACCAGCCAGCCGCATGGATGACTTCGAACACGATGAAATTAAATGGGATGACAATGGCGAAGTACATACACATAAAAAAGGAACATTCCTATATCGATTGAATGGTCGTGACCGCCAGAAGTCTGCCAGTTACTATACCCCGGAAGTGCTGACTCAGAGTACTGTCAAATATACGTTGAAGGGATTCGTTGACCGTCTGAAAGACGAAAGCGACCCATTCTGTGCTACAGACCTATTGAACTTGAAGATTCTTGAGCCGGCAATGGGAGCCGCTGCATTCCAGAATGAAGTCATCAACCAATTGGCTGAGCTTTACATCCAGCGACGCGAGATAGAACTCAAAAAACACGTCCCGCCAATGGAACGTCGCAACGAAGTTCAGAAAGTAAAAGCATACATTGCTACTCACAATGTATATGGTGTGGACTTGAACCCCACGGCTATCGAACTTGGCAAGTTGTCGCTCTGGTTGAATGTTATCCATAAAGATATGGAGACTCCATTCTTCTCCAATCGCTTAGCACTCGGCAATGCCGTAATCGGTGCATGGCTGAAAGTGTACAGCAAAGATGAATATTATGGTGACAAAGTTGCTAATAAGAAAAAGTTAGAGCCAAAAAGTTGGTGGGAGAAAGCACCACATAAGGTAAAGTTTTTCAAAAATAGGGTTAATCGTTTATCTGGAGAAGTCTATCATTTCTTACTGCCCGACAAAAATATGCTGGCTGTTCGCAATATCAAGGAACAGAAGCAGCAACATCCAGACTTAGTTCAGGGAATGAACAGGAAAATAAAGGATTGGCTGGAGCCCATCGACTATGACGGATTCTGTACGCTTCAGCGAATTTGTCGAAAGATTGATTGGTTACTGCACGATTATTACACCTTCCAGCGCAAACTGGAGAAACTCACTCAGAACAAGATGGCGCTGTGGGGAGTTTCTGGCAATTATCAGATGGAGACTTTCCAAGCAGAAAAGTATGAGATTAAGGAGCAACTTAACGACACCCGTTATCGCCACGACAATGCCTACTTCAAATTGAAAATGGTGATGGACTATTGGTGTGCATTATGGTTCTGGGAGTACGAAGATGCGGAATCTCTTCCAACGCGAAAGGATTTTTGGGACGACATTGAACAGATGCTTGATGTGACCGAAGAGCAGATGAATGACCATGTTAGGAAAGCTTTGAAGCACGCTTACATCGACAAGACTGGTCAATTAGGCTTGTTCCCGGAAGGCCATACCAATGATATGTATATGCAAGAGCAGTATGAGTCGGGTAATGTTGCCGCTGAAGATGAGAGTACGCCAGAAACTAATGAAGAAGAAAGTGAAATCATTCAAGCGTCTACAGAAGAGATGCTGTCGGAAGTCCAAGGGAAGGATCGTGGTTTTTTCGATGACTCCAAACGTTTCAAGATCGCATACAAGTATGCCAAACGATACCATTTCTTCCACCCAATGCTGGAGTTCCTTGAGGTGTTCTGGCTGCGTGAAGGGTTTGATATTATTTGCGGTAATCCGCCTTGGATTAACACCGCATTTGATGAATTGGGGGTTATTTCTGAGAAATATCCCGAAGTTGCTATACGTAAGTTGACTGCTCCAAAAGTTCGCCTATTTAAAGACGAGTTTTTTAGTTCAAATCAGCGACTAAAAGCAATCTATAATGCGGAAGAAACTGAGAACACATGTTCTGCTGTCTTTATGAATTCAGTTCAAAATTATCCCTTATTGGTTGGTCAACAGACAAACCTCTATAAATGTGTGCTTACTAATGGCATGGAGATGATGGGGAAAGATGGTTATATGGGGTTATTAACACCAGAAGGAATTTATGAAGCCCCTAATGGCCAATCATTACGTCGTGAACTATATAAGCACCTTCAGTATCATTTCCAATATCAAAATGAACTGCGACTTTTCGCAGAAGTTGACCACCATACGATGTATGGTGGTCAACTTCTGCGAAAACACACAAGTTCACCACCGCGCTTCGCTTCGCTCAGCAACCTTTTTCACCCAAGTACTGTTGATGCTTGTTTTTCTCATGATGGACATGGATTGTGTGGTGGAATAAAAGATGAAAATGGTGATTGGAACACATCCCCTCATAAGGACAGAGTTATTATATATGGTGAGAAGGAGTTGAGAATATTAGCAAAGGCCTTTGGAGAAGAAGATGATTGGGAAAGTGTAAAGTTGAATGCTATACAATCCGTAGGGACAATCGATATACTTGGGAAAATAAGTAATTTTCCTAAGCATGTCAGGGATTATCCGCAGATGATTCTTTCTAATGGATTGCATGAAACTAACTCCATTGATTTAGGTATAACTAAACGTGATTCTATTATTCCGAATATTGACAGATATGAGCTTATATATAGTGGTCCTCACATATATGGAGCAAATCCTCTTTATAAAGTTCCTCGCGAGAAATGCATTCTCAACTCCGATTATGACAACATTGATCTCACGATCATACAAGAGGATTTCGTACCAAGGACTAACTATGTACCAGCTATTCCTTCTAATGAATTTTGTTCAATGACTAATGGTTTTATTATTGGGCAAGACATTGAAGGAAAACCTATTTACGACAGGTGGATTGATTATTACAAAGTTGCATTTAAGGAGTTCGTAGGCAGTACTTCTGAAAGAACTATTAATTGCGCTATCATTCTCCCAAAGTGTACTCATATTAATACGCTTGTAACTATTGTCTTTAAGGAGCAATCACTTAATATTGAATTGGCAGGTCTATCAAGTTCTATAGTTATGGATTTCTATTTTAAGACTATTGGAGCATCGCATGTGACAGCAGGAAGAATTGCCTCCTTTCCTCTTGGTATCGCAGAGCAATATAAACCAGCTCTATTCGCTCGAACCCTTCTTCTCAATTGTCTTACCAGCCACTATGCTGACCTTTGGAGCGAGTGCTGGTGTGATGACTTTCACGAACAAATGTGGACAATAGACGATCCACGTCTGAAGTCATTCAAAGTACTACAAAAAGGTTGGACCTGGAATACACCGCTGCGCAACTATTTTGAGCGTCGACAAGCACTAGTGGAAATTGACGTGATTACAGCAATGGCATTGGGAGTGAGTCTTCAAGATTTAGAGATGATTTACAATATTCAATTCCCAGTACTCCAACAGAACGAAAACGATACATGGTATGATTGCAAGGGCAATATCGTTTTCACCTGCTCAAAAGGTTTGACTGGTGTTGGTGTTGACCGTCCTGTTTGGGAGAAGATACGCAGTATGAAGGAAGGTGAGACCTATGAACACACCATTGAAAAGAGTGAACTCTATAAAGATCAGAAAGTAATATACTACGCTCCATTCACTAAGTGTGACCGCATAGAAGACTACCGTCGTGCATGGGCTCATTTTGAAAAGATGTTCAGATAATTGCATATGAAATTTATAGGTACAGATACAGGACTTCGCGGTTCTTTTAAGGAACTGATAACACAGCACAAATACTGTTGTATCTGTGTTGCGTGGGCTAGCCAAGAATCAGAGATGATAGAATTACTCGACAAATATAATTCTAAAATCAAGAGGATGGTTGTGGGGCTAGATTTCTGTCAGACAGATTACAAGTTCATTGAACAAAACATATCAAAGAGAGCAGTAAGATATTACACTGCTAAGCATGATGGTGTATTCCACCCCAAATTATATCTTTTCTATGACGACGAGAATCATTGGAAAGCAATAATAGGAAGTGCTAATTTAACTTATAATGGTTTTTCTGTTAACCAAGAGGCATGCGTGATAATAGGGAACGAAGACAAAGACTCAGAAAATACCTATTATGCCATACACAATTATATCGATGGGCTATGGAGTCGCTCTTCGAAATTGACAGCAGATGACATTGCGAATTATAAAATCAGTCACTATAAGCAGATTAAAGCAAGCCAAAAAGCAAATACAGATTTCAAACCTTGGAAATTGGACCAAGCTGCTATTGATAACATGACATGGGATGAATATATCAAGAAAGTCTATGCAGAAAATTTAAATAACCCAGGTGCTGTTGAAAACAGACTGAAACTGCTGAAACGTGCTCGCACATTATTTGCATCTGCTTCTGGCTTTAATTCACTTCATTATCCAGAC
>JAEEGF012229799.1_pt1 | contig 16900 bp, 17 predicted proteins | sample 9134171 | NCBI WGS metagenome assembly JAEEGF01 (sample SAMN16246542, study PRJNA631951) | gut metagenome | biome: gut microbiome; feature: rumen; material: AP-attached | host: Bos | place: Iran: Karaj | collected 2018-10 | reverse complement strand
CGCTTCGCGACAAAGTCAACGACCACATCCGCCGTAAAAAAGCGCTCAAAGAAGTGCGCCTGAAGGAAGAAGAATTCCAGCACAAATGGGATTCCCTGAAACTCCAAAGGCCAAAACCCAACACCCCAAAAACGAAAAAAAGTCCAAAATAAAACGCTCCTCTTAATAGATTACAACTCATTTCTATTAATTGTTATAAGTAGCTCGCATCAAGGGGGATAGTTCTCGTTGGGAGATTGGATAGTTCAATCACGTGGATTGGATAGTTCTTGGTATAGGGGCGGATTTTGAACTGTCACAACTGTCACAAGGAGTATAAAGAATAGGCGGGAAACTTCCCAAGAATGAATGGTCAGATACAAGTAAGCGGGTGATTGGCTACGGACGAGTGTTGGGAAATAAGTGGCAGTTATTGGAGAATAAGTGGCGAGTATTGGGAGGATTTGAGGGGGTTGTTGCGGAGGTGTAAGATATTTTCCAAGCAGGAGATTAGGTGCAAGATATGGGCATACTGGGGAGTTTTTGCGGCCCAGGCAGGGAGCAAGAATTTTGTAGGCTGAGAACACGTTTTTCCTAGGGAGGCACAAAAATCGTTGATTTTGGGTTGATTTTTGAGCCATAATTGTGTAAAGAAATATGCAAAATACAGGAAAATGCAATGCAGGTTATGCGGGCATTAATAGAAAAGATTGTATGTATTAATAGAAATAATTGCTAACATTAATGGTAACAATTGCGAGCATTAATAGTAGCAAAAACGGATGCAGTTGACAGCGGCTTGTGACAGTTGTGACAGTTCAAAATGCGGTCGGATAAGTCTACTTAGAGTTTATCTATATATATAATATATATATTATATATAGATAAGTAAAAACGGGTGAAAATTTTTATTGTCACAATTGTCACAACGACGGTGGAAGGTGTTGGAAAAGTCGAAAAGACACTCGAGAAAGTTTGTGACAGTTGTGACAGATAAAACTTACCAGAAGTTGAAGTATCTCACCGCCTGATAAAGGGTTCTGAAGAAAGGCTACGGCCCATCCTAAGAAGAAAAGGACACAGAGGTGCATGGCACCTTTGTGTCTTTTGTGTACCCTTTTACATATTTTTTCCAGCTCGCGCTTGGAAAATTCAAAGAAAAAAGCTATCTTTGCGACATCAAACTAAATATAGATGATGGAAGGAATGAAAATGAATATCTGGGGGCTGCTGAAGAATATCCTGCCCTTTGTGACGCCCTATCGTTGGCTGATCGTGATCACGCTGGTGCTGACGCTCATCGGTTCGCTGATGGCGCAGGTGAATGCCGTAGTATTGGACCGCGCCGTGGATGCCATCAACGCACTGCTGCAGCAGCCGGAGGGATTCCAGTGGAGCCAGGCGGTGAAGATCCTGACCGTAATCACGGTGATACTGTTGGGCAAAGAGGTCATCGGCGCCCTGGTGACGTTCTTCCAGCGCTATTACGGCGAGCGGATGCGCATTCTGGTGAGTCGCGATATGTCGCTCCGGGTGGTCGACAGGATTCTCTCCTTCCGCATGGCCTTCTTCACCAGCGAGGGCAACGAGACGGGTAAGTTGCAGTCGCGCATCGACCGCGGCATCATGAGCATGAGCAACACGGTGAACAATTTCTTCATCGAGATCCTGCCGCTGTTTACGAGCGCCATCCTCGCCTTGGGACTGATGTTCGCCGCCAACTTTTACGTAGGTCTCGTGGCGCTCTGCATCGTGCCCCTCTATTTCTGGGTGACGTATATCCAGGCCGTGAAGATGAAGGGCGGTCGCCGCGGCATCTTCGGCGGTCATCAGGCCGTGAGTCAGGGCATCCTGAACATCATCGAGAGCATCACCGTGATCAAGTCGTTCAACCGCGAACAGATCGAGGCCGACCGTCAGGCAGGCATCCAGCGCACGATGACCGACCTGCAGTTGAACACGCGCAAGAAGGCGTATCTGTTCAATGGTCTGAAGAGTTTCCTCGAACAGATCGGTACCGTGCTGATTATCATTCTCACAGCCTATCTCGTGCTGATTGACTATCCCGGCATGACCATCGGAAAAATCATGTACCACGTGATGCTCTTCGCCAATGTGAGTGCGCCCATCCGTCAGTTGCACCGCATCTACGACGATATGAACGACGCGCTGATCTATGCCGAGGGATTCTTCGGTATCCTGAAAGCCGATGACGAGGTGGAGCCAACGGGAAAGCATCATCCGGAAACGGTGAAGGGCGAGTTCGAACTGAAGAACGTGGACTTCACCTATTCGAACGGCACGCAGGCCCTCTGGGATGTGTCGATGCGCATAGAGCCCGGTAAGATCACGGCCCTCGTGGGACTGAGCGGCGCCGGCAAGAGCACCATCGTGAACCTGCTCGACAAGTTCTACCAGCCTCAGCAAGGCGTGATTACCCTCGACGGTGTGCCGCTGAGCGAATGGGATACGGAATGGTTGCGTGAGAACGTGGGACTGGTGCTGCAGAAGAACCATATCTTCGACGGCTCGATTGAGGAGAACATCAAATACGGCTGTCCACAGGCTACGCATGAGGATGTGGTGAAAGCCGCTAAGCAAGCCTATATCTACGACCAGATCATGGGTCTGCCTCACGGTTTTAAGACCGAGGCCCTGCAACTGAGCGGCGGTCAGCAGCAGCGCATCGCCATCGCCAGAATGTTTATCAAGAACCCACCGATCATCTTCCTCGACGAGCCCACTGCCAGTCTCGACGCCATCGCCACGGAGCAGATCAAGGCCTCGATCGATGCCATCAAGAAGGGGCGTACGGTGATCATCATCTCGCACAACATCGGACAGATCATCGATGCCGACCAGATCTACGTGCTACAACAAGGTCGCGTGGTACAGTCGGGTGTGCCGTCGGAGGTGTATCAGCAGGGCGGACTCTACAAGGAGATCTTCGATGCCAGTGCAAGGAGTATGAATGCCGACAAGATTGCCGCAACGACGAGTTTCGAGTGAAGGGAGAAAAAAACCTCACCCAGGGTTGGGTGAGGCTCAAAATGGGTTGATTAATCTTTCCTTAGAACTTTGCCATTTTGATAGCGACAATGGCGCATTCATCGCCCTTGTTGCCGTGCTTGCCGCCTGAACGATCACGGGCTTGTTGCAGGTCGTTGGTGGTCAGCAGGCCGAAGACAACGGGGATATTGCTGGTGGCATTCAGACGGGCGACGCCCTCTGTGACACCCTGACAGATATAGTCGAAATGAGGTGTCTCGCCACGGATGACGGCGCCCAGGATAATGACGGCATCGTAGCCGTCGTTGAGCGTCATCTGATGTGCGCCATAGATGAGTTCGAACGAGCCGGGAACGGTCTTCACATGAATGTTCTCAGGGAGTGCGCCATGCTTTTCGAGCGTTGACACACAACCATCGAGCAAAGCGCCCGTAATCTCAGGATTCCACTCTGCCACGACGATGCCGAAGATCATGTTCGACGCATCGGGGACAGCCGAGAAATCGTACTCGCTCAGATTATGAAGTGCGGTTGCCATTATTCCTTGCAGCGCTCAATATAGGCATCGATGGTCTGATACTGCATAGAGTTGAAGTACTTATCCTTCACCTCCTGATACAGCTTCAGGGCGTCGGCCTTCTTACCCTGGCTCTCGAGGATCTCGCCAGCCTGGATGAGGAAGGTGGGTGACAGACTGTTGTTGTCGGCCTTCTCAGCAGCCTTCTTCAGGTTGGTAACGGCCTTGTCGAGCTGGTTCAGATGTGCATAGACATTTCCCAGCGCACCGATAGCGGCGGGAGAAATCATGCTGTCGTCGGCACCGTCGAACTTCTCGAGGAAGTTGGCAGCCTCCTGCCACTTGTCGAGCTGGGCATAGCAGAGTCCGGCATAGAGATTAGCCAGATTACCAGCCTTGGTGCTGCTGTACTCAGAAGCTACATTGAGGAAGCCCTTGAAAGAGGCGCTGTCGCCATTAAGAGCCTTCTGGTAGTCGCCAGCGAGGAAGTACTCCTGACCCTTGGCCAAGATGGTGCTGGCCTTGTCCTCACGGGGACCAGAATAGTAAGTCTTGTAAAGAACGATACCTGCGATGATCACTACGATAGCAATCACGGCGGCGATAATTGCCTTCTTATATTTCAGGAAGAAGGCCTCACTCTGACTGATGGTCTGCTCGACGGGAGCAGCCTGTTGGGGGTTGTTGTTTGTTGCCATTATCTTATTTATTTTTTATATTTCACACGAAACGGCTGCAAAATTACAAAAAAAAAGTGAATAGCGAAAATTTTAGGCGCATTTTTTGGCTTTTTGCGCGCTTAATCGTATCTTTGCATCATGATTCTGGAAAAATTATCGCTCATCAACTATAAAAACATCCAGACGGCCACGCTGGAACTCTCGCCGAAGATCAACTGTTTTATCGGTCAGAACGGTGTGGGCAAGACGAATGTGCTCGATGCCATCTACTACCTCTCGTTCTGTCATTCGGCCAATAATCCCAATGACTCGCAGGTGATCAGACATGGCGAGGAATTCTTCATGATCGAGGGCAGATATGCGACCGACAATGGCAACGCTGACGACGAGCTGCTGATTACTTGCGGTTTCAAACCCGGCAGCAAGAAGCATTTCAAAAAGAACAAGAAGGAATACAAGCGGCTGTCGGAGCATATCGGACTGATTCCGGTTGTGATGGTTTCGCCCTCGGACACGCTGCTCATCGACGGCGGCAGCGAAGAGCGCAGACGGCTGATGGACATGGTAATCTCGCAATACGACCGCAGTTATATCGAGCATCTGAACCGTTATAACAAGGCGTTGCAGCAGCGCAACACGATGTTGAAGGCCGAGGAGGAACCGAATATCGACGTGATGAGTCTCTGGGAAGAACAGATGGCGATGGCGGGAGAGCTGATCTACGAGAAGCGCCAGGCTTTTGTGAAGGAGATGGTGCCCATCTTCCAACGGTTCTACGAGACCATCTCAGGCAATCGCGAGCAGGTGGAGCTGAACTATATTTCACATTGTCAGCGGGGGCCGTTGCTGGAGGTGATCCAGCGCGACCGTTTCAAGGACCGGGCCGTGGGTTATTCGTTGCACGGCATCCATCGCGACGACTTGGAGATTGTGCTCGGCGGCCATCAGATGAAGCGCGAGGGCAGTCAGGGACAGCACAAGACATTCGTGATTGCGCTGAAACTGGCGCAGTTTGATTTCCTCAAGCGTACGAACGCGCAGACCACCCCACTCCTCCTGCTCGATGACATCTTCGACAAGTTGGATGCACAACGGGTGGAACAGATTGTGAGTCTCGTGGCAGGAAATGAGTTCGGACAGATCTTTATCACAGACACGAACCGCGACCATCTGGACCAGATCCTGTCGGCCTCGTCGCATGATTATAAGATTTTTTACGTGGAAAACGGAGAAATATGTTTAAAAGAGATGTGAAAGCGGTTAAGGAGCTGATTCTCAGAACTCTGAGGGAACAGGGACTGGAAACGCCACTGTTGCAGAAACGGTTGATGGAAGCTTGGCCTGTAGTGGCTGGCGAGGCTATCAGCCGATATACGGGCAGCGTCAGCATCCGCAACCAAACGTTGTATGTGCATCTGACGAGTCCCGCCCTGCGAGCAGACCTCTCCATGCAACGAAGCGAGTATGTGAAACGGCTGAACGACTATGTTGGTAGTCAAGTAATTACCGATATCCGTTTTAATTAAACGACCTTGTCCATCGCGATGTCGTGCGCATCAACCGGCACTTCATCCACCTTCTGAAAATCGAAGCAAACCCCGATTTTTACACAGTAGGGACGGTTCTTACTGTGTAAAAATCGGTCGTAATAGCCACGGCCGCGGCCAAGGCGATGGCCGGCAGCATCGAAGGCAAGGCCGGGAACGAGGATAAGGTCGATGGCGGCGAGGTCGGTAAATGGTTCACCCACGGGTTCGAGAATATGATAGGTACCTTCCTTCAGATCAGCGCGACCCGTATAGCGACGTAGTTCCATCGTATCCGCACCCGTCACCTTGGGCAGCAAGACCGTCTTGCCCTCAGCCACGAGCTCATCGATCAGGGCGTGGGTATTCACCTCGTCGGGCAGGCTATAATAGGCCATAATGGTCTGAGCCTCAGCCAGCAACGGTCTCAAGCTACTGATAACAAGAAGCGACAACTCTTCCAATTGCTGTGGCGTGAATTGTCGCTTAATCTGTTGTATCTGTCGTCGCAGGTCGGCTTTACACATAGGCAATCAACGTGGCTTTGACATGCGTGCTTCGGTAGTCAAACGCTGAAGCTACTTTCTGACTCTTCGTTTTCTCCTCAGGCTTGGGGAAGGACGCGTTGTTGCGGAAGAGTTTCAACGTCTCCATGATGGCAGGATCGTCCTGATTCAGATATTCCGTCCAGGCTTCCTCGTCGAGCATGTTATAGATGATGCGGCTGTTGATATAACGCTCCAACAGCTTGTAAGACTTTTGAACCATCAGGTTGCGACGTTTCAAACCGTTCTTATCCGCCCACGTCACAAATTTCTCAACGGTGTTCTGGCGTTTCAAATAATGTTCGAGGCCGGAAGCACTCTTGAAGTCCTTCATCTTGCTGCGGTTCTCGTCGGTATAGTTAAAGGCAAACTGCAGGATCATACCCGACATAGAAGCCTCCTTGTAATAAGACGTCACGCCCAATGTATCCTCAGGCACGAAGATGTCGGGGGTGATACCACCACCGCCATAAACCACGCGGCCATTGCTGGTGTGGAACTGCGGACCCGTATGCTTGATACTATCCTGTGAGAAGAACTCACCATGCTGGTAACGCGACAACAAATCCTCTTCGTAGTTCTTGTCGGAGCCGGAGGTATAAGGTTTCTGGATGCAGCGACCCGACGGCGTGTAATAACGGGCAATGGTGAGTCGGATCATGGAGTGGTCGCTGAACTCGATGGGCTGCTGTACCAAACCCTTACCAAACGAACGACGGCCGATGATGGTACCACGGTCGTTGTCCTGAATGGAACCTGCGAGGATCTCAGAAGCAGAGGCAGAAGCCTCGTCGATGAGAACCACTAACGGCAGTTGCTGATAAGAGCCTCGTCCGTCGCAACGGTAATCCTGACGCGGCGACTTGCGACCCTCGGTATACACGATGAGCTGACCCTTGGAGAGGAACTCGTTGGCAATCTGCACGGCCGATGCCAAATAGCCGCCCGTGTTGTTGCGCAGGTCGATGACCAGATTAGAAAAACCGTCCTGCGAGAGTTTGGCCAGAGCGATGAGCAGCTCTGGATAGGTATTCTCGCCAAAGTTCTTGATCTTGATATAGCCCGTCTCGTCGTCGAGCATATAACTGGCCGTCACGCTCTTCGTGGGAATCTCGCCACGGGTGACAGTGATGTGACGCATCGTCTTCTCGCCATAACGCATGATGCCCAGCTTGACCTTCGTATCCTTGGGGCCTTTCAGGCGATGCATAGCCTCCTCGTTCGTGACGATCTTGCCAACAAAGGGTGAATCGTCGACCTCGACAATCTTGTCGCCGGCTATCAGGCCCGCACGCTCGGCAGGGCCATTGCCAATCACGTTCTGCACACGGACCGTATCATAACGGATGGTAAACTCGATGCCCACGCCCGAGAAGGAACCTTTCAGATCGTCGTTGGCAATCTGAACATCCTTGGCGCCGATATAGACGGAGTGAGGATCGAGCTCAGACAGGATCTGCGGCATGGCCTTCTCGACCAGGTCGTTGACGTTGATGGTATCCACATACTGGTCATCGACAATATGCAACAGATTGTTGAGTTTATTACCGCTCGAATTGATGATACTCAGCCGATTGCCGGAGAAATGGTTGGCATAGAAGGTGCCGACCAATATACCAAGGACGACACTCAGGGCCATCCATATAGGTGTAAAACGATTTGACTTATTGCTCATCTCAACTATTCAGTTTGCACTATTCACTATTCACTTCCATATATATCACTTCGATGCCAGCGCGTTTCAGCAGGTCGATGCCATCGGTCAGACGGTATTTCTCACCATAGACAACGCGCTTGATGCCCGACTGGATGATCAGTTTCGCACATTCGATACAGGGCGAGGCGGTAATGTAGATTGTGGCACCGTCGCTGTTGTTATTACTACGGGCCAGTTTGGTAATAGCATTGGCCTCAGCATGAAGCACGTAGGGTTTGGTGACATTATTGTCGTCCTCACACACGTTCTCGAAACCGCTGGGCGTGCCGTTATAGCCATCGCTGATAATCATCTTGTCCTTGACCACCAACGCGCCGACCTGACGACGCTCGCAGTAGGAGTTCTCTGCCCAGATACGTGCCATGCGCAGATAGCGCTCATCCAATTTTCGTTGTTTCTCTGTCATCACTTCTTACATCTAACATCTTACTTCTTACATCTTCTGATCCAATTCCGTTTCAGCAAAGCATCGATAGTTGGTTCGCTGCCCTTGAAACGTTTATAGAGTACCATAGGATTCTCCGTTCCACCCTTTGAGAGAATGCAATCGCGGAACCGCTGGGCGGTAGCCGGATTGAAGATGCCCTCTTTCTTGAACACGGCAAAGGCATCGGCGTCGAGCACCTCCGCCCATTTATAGCTGTAATAGCCGGCCGCATAACCGCCAGCCATGATATGCGAGAACTGAACGGTCATACAGGTGTCAGGCAACTGCTCCGTCACCATCGCCTTTGCCCAGGCTTTCTTCTCAAACGGGATGATATCGTCGGTAAATTCATCTTTCTTGGTGTAATAAGCCATATCGAGCAGACCAAACGACACCTGACGCAGACAAGCGTATGCCACATTGTAGTTGCGGCTCTTGACGATGCGGCTGATCAGTTCATCGGGGAGAGGTTCTCCCGTCTGGTAATGGAAGGCGAAGGTGCGCAGGAACTCCTTTTCGATGGCGAAGTTCTCCATGAACTGCGAGGGCAGTTCGACAAAGTCCCACCACACATTCGTGCCGCTCAGGCTCTCGAAACGGGTGTTGGCAAACATGCCGTGCAACGAGTGACCGAACTCGTGGAGGAAGGTCTCTACTTCGCCCAGCGTCAAGAGGGCAGGTTTCTCTTCCGTCGGCTTGGTAAAATTCATTACCACACTGACATGCGGACGGATATTCTCGCCCTTGCGGTCGATCCACTGGCCCTGGTATTCCGTCATCCATGCCCCACCCTGCTTGCCTTTGCGGGGATGGAAGTCGGCATAGAAGACTGCCAGGAAAGAGCCGTCCTTATCGAACACCTCGTAGGCCTTCACGTCAGGATGATAGACGGGGATGTCATCGTTTTGCTTGAAGGTAATGCCGTACAGGCGATTTGCCAGTCCGAAGACGCCATCGATGACCTTCGACAGTTCGAAATAGGGTCGCAGCATCTCGGCATCGATATTATATTTCTGCAGCTGGAGCTTGTGGGAATAGAAGCCGAAGTCCCAAGGCTCGAGTTTGAAGTCCTTGCCTTCCGTCTTCTTTGCCATCTGCTCAATGGCAGCCACCTCTTTCACGGCCGTCGGCTTGTAAGCGACGATCAGGTCGTTGAGCAATTTATAGACATTGCGCACATTGCCTGCCATGCGATGTTTCAGCACGTAGTCGGCATAGGTCTTGTGACCCAGCAGCTGTGCCAGTTCGCGACGGAGGTTGATCAGGCGCTTACAAATGTCGAGGTTGTTCTCGCTATTATCGTGGATACACTCCGTGTTCTTGGCCATATACATCTGACGGCGCAGGTCGCGCTGCGTGGAATAGGTCATGAAGGGAGAGTAAGAGGGGAAGTCGAGGGTGAACACCCAACCCTCCTTGTCCATCTCCTTGGCCGCCAGGGCTGCTGCCTCACGGGCTGTCGCAGGCAGACCGTCGAGTTGCGACTCATCGGTGATATGAAGCGTGAAGGCTTTGTTCTCCTTCAAGAGATTCTGTGAGAACTGCAGACCCAGCATCGAAGCTTCTTCCGTCAGTTGGCGAAGACGTTCCTTGCCGGCTGCGTCCAAAAGAGCACCACTGCGCACAAAGCCGTCGTAACATTTGTCGAGCAGCATCTTCTCCTCCGGCGTCAACTTGCGGTGATGCTGGTGAACGTATTTGATACGCTCGAAGAGTTTTTCGTTCAAGCGGATATCGTTGGCGTGCTTAGTCAGCACAGGACTCAGTTTCTGAGCCAGGGCATCCATCTCATCGTTGGTCTCGGCAGAAAGCAGGTTGAAGAACACCGACGACACACGGTCCAGGAGGTCGTAATAGCCCTCGCCGTCCTTCTCATCATCGATACTGATGATGGTATTGTCGAAAGTCGGTTTGCGCGGGTCGTTGATGATCTTGTCTATCTGCTCATCCTCACGACGAATTCCTTCCAGGAAGGCCTCCTCGTAATCCTCGAGCCTGATACGGTCGAACGGCGCCACATCATGCGGAGTATTGTAAGGAAAGAAAAACGGATTCTTTCTCTCTTTCTGTTCACTCATCATTCTATACTAACGTTTACAATCTGCAAAGGTACAAAAAAAGCGAAAACATCGCAAATTGCAGTCGATAATTTTAGGTTATTTCACATCAGCAGCCGTTCCATCTGCGGAATTTCCACTCTTCCACGATGTAAAACGATCTTTCCCTCACGTTGCAGGGCATTGAGAGCACGACTGACATCCAGCCGACTGTCGTTGAGTTCATCGGCCAGACGGTTCATCAGGATATGGAATGCTTTGGGTCCAGCAGGATAGATGCAATGCTGAGCAAAAAAGCGGACAATACGGTTTCCTAACGAGTCGGGGACATGCTGCCAAAGCAGACGAGATGTTTTCTGCGTCTGTGTAGCAAATATATTCAGCAGGTTCAGACGGAACACAAGAAAATCCTCTGACAAACGCAGTATCTCGTCCTTGCCGACAATGATGAAATTGGCATCCGTCTCGGCGATATAGGTATGGGTATAGCGCTGCGTATAACCGAATACCACCTCTGGCTGCAGGATGATGGGAGCTTCCATCTGTTCAACAACCATATAGCCGCGATCATCTGCCATCGTCTCCACGCGCAAACTTCCGTTGATGAGGAAATACATCTGCCGACAGTCGTCACCTTCGGCAACAACCGTAGAACCGGCATTGAATTTAGAGAATCCAAAGCGCGTATGACCAGCCACCTGTTCCAGATCATCACGGCTCATGCCCTGAAACAAGGGAAACAGGAGAAGTTTCTCATAGATCTGCAAGGTGGCCATAGGCTTTTTTACTCTACAATTTTATCCTTTAATGAGGGAGAGCACCAAACGGCGTTCTGCCCTTTGTCGTCGGCATAGATAAAATAGGCCATCAGTTCCGGATGACGTTCCAGAACCTTCTTGGCACCATCGATGCCTAAGACCATAAACGAGGTGGCATAGGCATCGGCCGTCGCACAATCCTTTGCTAAAACGGTAGCCGACAACAAGGAATGCTGGACGGGATAGCCCGTTTTGGGATCGATGGTATGCGCATATTTCTTGCCGCCTTTGTAATAGAAGTTGCGATAGTTGCCGCTCGTGGCCATCGCCAGGTCAGTGACATTCAACACACTCTGTATCTCGCCCTTGATGGACAAGGAGTCGTCGGTAGGTTTCGTTACGCCGATCCTCCAAGGCAGACGCTGGGGATTGACGCCGCTGGTGACAACCTCACCGCCAATCTCCACCATGAAATTCTTCACGCCCTGATGTTGCAGGAAACGCGCCACCACATCAGATCCGTAGCCTTTGGCAATGGCGGAACAGTCGAGCATGATATCAGGCGATTGTTTCACAATACGGTCGTCCTTCAATGTCACTTTTTCATAGCCTATCAACCTACGAAGGCTGTCTACCTGCTGACGATTGGGCTGGCTGCCATTCTTAAAGCCGAATCCCCAAGCATTGACTAACGGAGCCACCGTGATATCGAACGCCCCTCCCGTCTCACGGGAAATCTCCATAGCTTTGTTGAAGACGGTCAGGAACATCTCGTCGGGCTCGACATCCTGATTCTGGTTGATGGCCGTAATCACACTGTGTTCATTGAAAGGAGAAAGGGAATTGTCAACTTTCTGTAATTCTGCCTTGATAGCCTGATGAAGATCGGAGTCACACTCGTATGTGATATTGTAAACAGTACCAAAGACCATACCAGAATTCATCTGATAAGGCATCGCCCGCTGTTGGCGGATAATCAGCACCGTTCCCACAATCAACAGAAGAAGGAAAGGCAACTGCCAGATCCATTTCTTCTTGTTCATATATCAATAATCACATTGAATGTTCCGCCCAGACGCGAATCATTATCGACGCCAAATCCCGGCACGTACCACGTACGTCCAAGAGCTCCATCGTTATGCGCAATGCGCCGTTTATATCGCACGCTCCATCCTAAATGCAATGGTCCCCAGATGGTTGCATCAGCTCCAAGGGCTACTTCCAACCAATGGTAATTGCACTGCTCATCCTTGACACCAAAGCCAGTATTCCACTTCCAGTAAGGATCAGGGAAGTCGTCACGAGCGAGATCGACTTTATAGGAGGTATAGGCATAGCGCAGACCTGCATAGAAGCGGTACGGACCATGTTTCTGTTTAAGAAGATTCTTATCGATACCCACACGGAAATAGGGGGCTGCGGTCTCGTAGCGAAGGTGCGTGACGGGGTCGTCCGCATGTTTGGCCTTGCCATAACCTAATTCAACAATCGGGAACCACTCATCATGAAGATTGATACGCAGGGCACCCTCGTACTGACCATAGTCAGACAATTCCATCATCGCTACACCTACCAGGTCGAAGGAAACGGCAAATCCACGGAAAAACGGTATAGAGTCCTTCTGAATCGAGAAGAACTTGAACTGTGCCGATGCCGATGCCGAGACCAGAAGCAACAGACTAATTGCCAATTTTCGGATAGAGATAGAAATGAATGGTCTTGGTATCATAAGTTACTGATGTATTGATAAGTACAAGAGAGTCAATGGCATGGTGAGTCAGTTTCACATCTGTCAGTTCATGAAAGAAAGCGGCAGCACAGTCAACGGATTCGAAATGGGGAATATCATCCTTCTTGATACAGACCGTATCAATCACGGTCTTCTCACTATTCTTAAAACAGAAATAGAGGATGTCTTCGGGATGAGAATAGCTGATGGGAAGACTGAAGGCCGATTTTCCTATCAATTTGTTGAGAACCGTGGCTTGATTGTTCTCACGCGTTGTGATATCAAGTTCGAAGTTTTCTCCGTTGACACGGGTGGTAATCACTGATAAGGAATCAGTAATAGCCAATGCCTTCCCTGCTTTGTCGCGAATCTCATATTGCACAGAGACGGTGTTGCTAACAGGGCAGTCGATGCTCGAGCAAGATGTAATGAACAGTGAACAGTGAATAGTGAATAGTATCACCATCACATACAACAGTCCCTTCAATTTTATCTTATCACTCATCACTTGTCACTTAATATTTCTTCTATCTGATAGTCATTACGTCCCTGTGACGAACGGCTCACCAAATCAGCTACAAATCCTGTCAAGAACAACTGGGTACCTATGATCATCATCGTCAGAGCGATATAGAAAAACGGAGAATCGGTCACCAAACGCTGTGGGATATGATTGGCCAGACACCATAGTTTATCGGCTCCGATATAGAATGCTGCCACAAAACCGATGAAGAACATCAAGGTGCCCAAGAAGCCGAACACATGCATGGGTTTCTTACCGAAAGTGCTCAAGAACCAAAGGGTCAACAGGTCAAGATAGCCATTAACGAAACGGTTCAGCCCCATGAACTTCGAAGAGCCATATTTGCGGGCCTGATGCTGAACGACCTTCTCGCCGATCTTGTTGAAACCAGCATTCTTGGCCAGATAGGGAATATAACGATGCATCTCGCCATAGACCTCAATATTCTTTACAACATCCTTGCGATAGGCCTTCAAGCCACAGTTGAAATCATGCAGATTCTTGATGCCGCTGACCTTGCGGGCTGTAGCATTGAAGAGTTTCGTGGGGAGGGTCTTCGAAATTGGATCGTAACGCTTCTTCTTGTAACCGCTCACAAGATCGTAACCGTCTTCCTTAATCATACGATAAAGCTCCGGTATCTCGTCAGGAGAATCCTGCAAGTCGGCATCCATCGTGATGACCACATCGCCCTGGGCTTGCTCGAAGCCACAATAAAGTGCAGGACTCTTACCATAGTTACGACGGAACTTGATACCCTTTACCTGATCAGGGTGCTTACTATGCAGATCTGAGATAATCTCCCATGAACGGTCTGTAGAACCGTCATTGATGAAAATCACTTCGTAACTGAAGCCTTTCTCCTTCATCACCCGCTCTATCCAAGCGTAAAGTTCAGGGATTGATTCATCCTCGTTGTAAAGAGGAACTATTACTGATATATCCATTGTTACGATTTACTTTTCACTATTAACTTTGACGCTCCGTTGCATAATCAAGCCTAAGGGCAAACCCATGACGAAGCCTAGCGAGATATTGATTGTCAACATGTTCAACGCAAAGTCTATTGGACGGGTATTCGCCATCTCCTGCAGACTCTCATCCATCATCTGCGTCATGCCGTATTGTTTCAGCACCTGCTGCATTTCAGAAGAGGTCACCATCTTTGAGAACTGACTCAACAGAAAGCCATGATCCACATAAGCGAAATAGAGATACTGGGCGATGGCGAAGAGCACGCCGCCATAGAAAAACACAAAAACGGTATAGGCATAGCCGCGACGGAACGAGATCACTCCCTCTCGACCATAATCACGAAATTTACCCAGACGTTCTCCGACGAAGAACGGCGTATAGCACATCAGGAAAAAAGCAGCAAGGCCAAGCAACTGATTCGACACGCCTATGATATATAAAAGGAATGTCGCAACCCATAGCAAGGCCAGCAGAGCTCCATCCTGACGGGCAAATGCTTTCAATTGTACATATTCTATTGGAGTCATCGGGTGCAAAATTACGCATTTTTCCGCAGATATCGAGTGCTTTGACTCAAAAAATAGTTAAAAATGTCGTGCGGCAGCATTTTTTTCTCTTTTCACTATCCAGTATTCACTTTTTTGTTGTACCTTTGCACCCGCAAAACGGGCAAGTCCTGTACGGCCAGCTCCCTTTGAATCCCCCAGGATGGGAACATAGCAAGGGTATTAGGTTGTAGCGGCGCGATGCAGATCGCTTGTCCACCCGCCTCTTTAGCTCAGTTGGCCAGAGCACGTGATTTGTAATCTCGGGGTCGTTGGTTCGAATCCGACAAGAGGCTCTCCAGAAGGATTGGTTTCGCCAATCCTTTTCTATTTCGGCTCGACATGAACTGCCACATGCGTCTCTTCGCCATAATGCTCACGCAGCAAATCTTCCACCTCCGATGCCTTGTCATGAGCCTCACGCAAGGAAAGATCGCCATCCATAAGAATGTGCAACTCTATCGCATAATGATTTCCTAATCGACGCGTGCGCAAATCATGAGGCTTCACATCTCCGGGCAAAGAGGCCACTAAATTAAGTATTTCGTCTTCCACTGCATCTGGCAACGACTGCTCCATCAGATCCCCAATGCCATTACGCAGTAGATCTACAGAAACCTTTACAATAAAGGCACCCACAACAACAGAGGCAAAAGGGTCAAGAACGGCCCAACGCTGTCCTAAGAAAATCGCGCCACCAATGCCAATTGCCGTGCCAATAGATGACAGGGCATCACTGCGATGGTGCCACGCATTCGCCTCTACAGCCTGAGAATTCAACTCATGGGCCTTCACCATCGAATAGCGATAGACGCCCTCCTTTAAAACAATGGATAATATGGCTGCCCAAAGGGCCAGCATACCTGGTGCCGTTAACGTTCCACCATTAGCCCAATGGATAATTTTAATCGTACCACTATATAAAATGCCAACAGCGACTGCCAATAAAGCAACACCTATCATGGTCATCGCAAGTGTCTCATACTTACCATGACCATAGTCGTGAGATTTGTCCTTGGGCTTGCCACTAATTCGAACAAAGACTAACACTACAATATCGGTCACGAAGTCTGATAAAGAGTGAACGGCATCTGCCACCATAGCAGCACTATTCCCTAGAAATCCAGCAACGAATTTAAAGAGCAAAAGCAAGACGTTTACGACGCCACCAACAAAAGTCACTTTGAATATTTCTCTGTTTCTATCCATTGTGATTCATCCAAAAATGAAAAACAAAGACAAAAGATATTTCTATTCAAAAAGTCCTTTGAAGAATCCTCCTACTGCCTTGCCTGCACGGCCAGCAACTTTCGAAATACTATCGCCCGTTGCTTCAAGACTGTCTGTAAAACGATCGCCACGATACTCAAGAAGCTTTTTTGTATAACGGCCTTTTAAACGATTATACTCCTCAACCTGCAAATCATTAAGTCGAGGTTTTAATAAGCGATACTGATGCATCAGTGTATCCTGACGGGCGATCAAAGAATCAGCGATGCGCTTCGTCAACGAAGGCTGAGACACCACGAAAGAAACAAACTTTCGATAGTCGTTCATAAATCGTAATGTATCTGACACTTGCTGCTGTGCATGTACTTCACCTATGAACAACATTATACAAAATATAATCAAAACTTTTTTCATGTAATCTTGAATTTATCGTTTACAGAGCGCAAAGGTACAGATAAATTTTGAATAGCATAGAAGTTTCAACAATAAAAAAGTAGAAAAAAGTTAATCAGCAGTTAAAAAGAAGCCCTGGGTCATTTCTGACTCAGGGCTTCAGTAAAGATGGCGGCCTCCTACTCTCCCGCATTGCATTGCAGTACCATCGGCGCAGGCGGGCTTAACTTCTCTGTTCGGAATGGGAAGAGGTGGGACCCCGCTGCAATAACCACCTAATATGGGGTTTG
>JAEEGF012436526.1_pt1 | contig 16901 bp, 10 predicted proteins | sample 9134171 | NCBI WGS metagenome assembly JAEEGF01 (sample SAMN16246542, study PRJNA631951) | gut metagenome | biome: gut microbiome; feature: rumen; material: AP-attached | host: Bos | place: Iran: Karaj | collected 2018-10 | reverse complement strand
TCTGAGCGTTTCTCATCCATAGTGAAGGCGGTGCGGTCCCAATCACATGAGGCACCCAGACGACGCAGCTGTTTCAGAATGATGCCGCCATGTTCGTGAGTCCAGTCCCAAGCATGCTCCAAGAACTCATCACGCGTCAAGTCACGCTTCTTGATGCCCTGGGCAGCGAGCTTCTTCACCACTTTTGCTTCTGTGGCGATAGAAGCATGGTCAGTGCCCGGCACCCAGCAGGCATTCTTGCCCTCCATACGGGCACGACGCACGAGGATGTCCTGTATCGTGTTGTTGAGCATGTGGCCCATGTGTAGCACACCCGTCACATTGGGCGGGGGAATAACGATTGTATAAGGTTCACGCCCATCTGGCTTCGAGCTGAAAAGCTTGTTATCCAGCCAATATTGATACCATTTACCTTCGACCTCACTAGGGTCGTACTTGCTTGCAATTTCCATACCTATTTATAAAAGCTTTCTCTATTTGGGGTGCAAAGGTACGAAGAAAAAACGATATGACGAAAAAATGAGTGTCGTTTGTTGCGTTAATGCGTGTTAAATATACCCCAAATAACGAGCGCAGCTCTCTGCACACCGTTCTCCGTCGACTCCAGCCGACACAATTCCTCCTGCATATCCTGCTCCTTCGCCACATGGGAACAGACCTTCCAGCCGCACATGTTGCAACGTTTCAGCATGTCGGAGAATGCGCAGTGGCGATGAAGTACGAGTCTCTACACCTATCATCACAGCCTCGTTGGTCAGGAAGCCATGTGCCTGTCGCCCAAAGGTCAGGAATCCATCTTTCAGGCGAGTGGCGACAGCTCGAGGCATCCAAAAATGCAGGGGTGACGACACCAGGCCAGGAGCATAGGATGATCGAGGCAAGTCAAAACTGAGACGTCCATTGACAAAGTCAGCCATACGCTGTGCAGGAGCCGTCTGCTTCATATTGGCCTGCTGCCAGCAGACACGCTCCATTTGTTCCTGAAAATGCATCACTTTAAGCACGTCGTCGCCTTCAATGTCTTCAGGTCGTGTCTCCACTACCATGCCTGCATTACTCCATTGTGTACCGCGATTGGCAGGACTCATACCATTGACCACTACCTGCTCATGCCCTGTAGCAGCAGGAATAACAAAGCCACCCGGACACATGCAAAAAGAATAGACTCCGCGCCCGTCGACCTGAGTGACAAACGAGTATTCGGCAGCAGGCAGCCATAGCCCCCTACCCTCTTTCCGATGATACTGAATCTGGTCGATGAGTTGTGAAGGATGCTCCAGACGTACACCTACGGCAATACCCTTTGGCTCGATTTCAATTTTCTGTTTAGCCAAATATCTATAAACATCTCGCGCTGAGTGACCTGTAGCCAAGATCACGGGACCAAGATATTCCCGTTCTCCGGCCACGCATCCTACTACACGATTACCCTCCAGCAACAGCTGAGTCATCTGAGTCTGGAAGTGCACTTCCCCTCCATGACTGATGATGGTATTCCTCATCGCCTCTATCACTTGTGGCAGTCTGTCAGTGCCGATGTGGGGATGGGCATCAGCCAAGATGGCTGTTGAGGCACCATGTTGACAAAACACATTAAGGATCTTGTCCGTATTACCACGCTTTTTGGAGCGGGTATAGAGCTTACCATCGCTATATGCTCCTGCCCCACCTTCACCAAAACAGTAGTTGCTCTGCTCGTCAACCTGCTGAGTTCGCGAGATGAGAGCAAGATCCTTCTTGCGTTCATGCACGTCCTTGCCCCGTTCCAGCACGATCGGACGCAAGCCCAGCTCTATCAAACGAAGAGCGGCGAAGAGTCCACCAGGACCTGCACCGACGACAATCACCTGCTGCCCTTCAGACACATCATTATAATTTGTACGCACGAAAGCATCATCTGCGGGCAACTCGTTGACATATAGCCGCACTTTCAAGTTGACATAAATGGTACGCTGCCGTGCATCGATGGAGCGTTTTAAGACGCGAACGCCCTTCAAGGCGCTGAGAGCCAGCCCCTTTTCGTTGGCCAAATACCTGCGAAGGTGGTCGGAGTCGGCTGCCACTTCAGGCAGCACTCGTAGTTGTAATTCCTGTATCATTCTGCAAAGGTACGCTTTTTTTTCGATAATTTCGCCGGAAATCGCGATATTTCATATTTTTTTCCTACCTTTGCACACTGAATTAAAAACAGACATAGAATGAAGGTAATGAAATTCGGCGGAACAAGTGTTGGTTCCGTGGAGAGCATACAGAATCTGAAACGCATCGTAGAGGCCGAAAAGAAGCCTGTCGTGGTGGTGGTAAGCGCCCTTGGCGGCATTACTGATCTACTGCTGAAGACATCACGCCTGGCTTTGAACGGTGATGAGCACTGGCGACAGGAATTCTCGGCCATCAAGCAGCGGCATTTCGACATGATCGACACCCTCTTTGAGGGCGATGAGAGCCGACGGGAGCCTCTGACGCAGACCATTAGTTCGTTCTTCCGTGAGTTGGAATCCATCTTTTATGGTGTATTCCTTATTCACGACCTCAGTCCGAAGACAGAGGCTGCAATCGTCAGTTATGGCGAGCGTCTCAGCAGCCATATCGTGGCCACCCTGATTGATGGCGGCGTTCGCATGAACTCACGTGACTTCATACGCACAGTCAAGAAACAAGGCAATCATGTACTCGACGCTGAGCTCACCTATCGCTTGGTGAGCGAGGCCTTTAGCCCTATATGTTGCTGTGATACAGCAACAAACAAGACGGTGGCTGTGGTGCCAGGTTTCATAGCCCGCGACCGCGACACCCATGAGACCACAAACCTGGGACGTGGCGGTAGTGATTATACTGCTGCCATCATCGCTGCTGCACTTGATGCTGAAGTTCTTGAAATCTGGACCGATGTCGATGGATTCATGACTGCCGACCCACGCGTCATCAAGACCGCCTACACCATCAACGAGCTATCCTATGTGGAGGCGATGGAGCTTTGCAACTTCGGAGCGAAAGTGGTCTATCCCCCGACCATCTACCCTGTCTGCGTAAAGAACATCCCCATCAAGGTAAAAAACACGTTCAATCCTGAGCATCCCGGCACGCTCATCAAGCAGAAGATAGATAATGACAAAAAGCCTATCAAGGGTATCTCAAGCATCAAGGGCACTACACTCATCACTGTGACTGGCCTGTCGATGGTGGGCGTAATTGGCGTCAACCGTCGCATCTTCTCCACTCTGGCTGAGAATGGCATCTCGGTATTCATGGTTTCGCAGGCATCATCAGAAAACTCCACCTCCATCGGTGTGCGCGATGAAGATGCCACGCGGGCAGTAGAGGTGCTCAACATTGAGTTTGCCAAGGAGATTGTCACAGGAGCCATGTTCCCCATGCAAGCAGAGCACGGCCTGGCCACTATTGCCATCGTTGGCGAGAACATGAAGCACACGCCAGGCATTGCCGGAAAGCTGTTCGGCACGCTGGGCCGAAGCGGCATCAGCGTCATCGCCTGTGCACAGGGAGCCTCGGAGACCAATATCTCGTTCGTAGTAGATGCCAAGTACCTGCGTAAGTCGCTGAACGTGCTCCACGACTCGTTCTTCCTCTCTGAATACAAGGTTCTCAACCTCTTCATCTGCGGCATAGGCACCGTTGGAGGCAACCTCATCGAGCAGATACGTTCGCAGTATGACACGTTGAAAGAGACACGACAGCTGAAGCTCAACGTCGTAGGCATAGCATCCAGCAAGAAAGGCATCTTCACACGCGACGGCATCGACCTCAGCACCTACCGTGAGCAATTGGCACAGGCTGAAGACAGCAACATCGAGCGCTTGAAAGAGGAGGTGATCGGCATGAATATCTTTAATTCGGTATTCGTCGACTGCACCGCATCAGCTGAAGTAGCTGCGCTTTATCAGGACTTCCTCGACCACAACATCTCTGTTGTCACAGCCAATAAAATTGCTGCCTCCGGACCTTACGATGCCTACGCCCAGCTCAAGAAGACGGCCCTGAAGAAAGGCATCAAGTTCCTCTTTGAAACCAATGTCGGAGCCGGTCTGCCCATCATCGGCACCATCAACGACCTGCTGAACTCCGGTGACAAGATACTGCGCATCGAAGCCGTACTTTCAGGTACGCTAAACTTCATCTTCAACACCATCTCGAGCGACGTTTCTTTCTCCGAGACAGTGCGTCTGGCCAAGGAACGAGGCTACTCCGAGCCCGACCCACGCATCGACCTCTGTGGTAAAGACGTCATCCGCAAGCTGGTCATCCTGACACGTGAGGCAGGCTACCGCGTTGAACAAGACGATGTGGAGAAGCATCTCTTCATGCCCGACTCATTCTTCGACGGCTCACTTGATGATTTCTGGAGCAACCTGCCTTCGCTCGATGCTGACTTCGAGAAGCGTCGTCAGGAGCTGGACAAGGAGCACAAGCGTTGGCGCTTTGTGGCGAAGATGGAAGGAGGACGTACCAGTGTCTCGCTCGAAGCTGTCAGTCAGCATCATCCTTTCTACGGTCTGGAAGGTTCCAACAATATTGTCCTGCTCACCACTGAGCGCTATCGCGAGTATCCCATGCTCATCCAGGGTTATGGAGCCGGTGCCGGAGTCACGGCGGCAGGTGTCTTTGCCAATATCATGTCGATTGCCAATATCTAAGTATGAAACACATTATTATATTAGGCGACGGCATGGCCGACCATGCGGTGGAAAAGCTAGGAGGCAAGACCCTCCTGCAATATGCCCACAAGCCCACGATGGATCTCCTTGCCCGGCAGGGACGCACAGGCCGTCTGATTACTGTGCCTGAAGGATTCCCTCCCGGAAGTGAAGTGGCCAACACAGCCATCCTGGGTTACGACCTCAACAAAGTATATGAAGGAAGAGGCCCATTGGAAGCTGCTTCTATCGGCTATGAGATGGCCGACGACGACCTTGCGCTGCGCTGTAACATCATCACGCTGGAGGACGGACGCATCGTCACTCACAATGGCGGCAACCTGCAGACAAACGATGCAGCATTGCTCATCGACTATCTCAACCAGCATCTTGGTTCAGACCGTGTGAGGTTCATAGCTGGCATCCAGTATCGCCATCTGCTCATTATCAAAGGTGGCAACAAACACATCTGCTGCGCCCCACCCCACGATCATCCCGGCGAGCCCTGGCGACCATTATTAGTAAAACCGGAAGAAGGTCTCGTAGGCAGCGACTGTGTTGCTGCTCAGCAGACAGCCGACCTGCTCAACGAACTCATTCTCCGTTCGCAACAGCTGCTCGCCCAGCATCCTTACAACCAAGCCAAGGCAGCTCGTGGCGAACGCCAAGCCAATAGTATCTGGCCCTGGAGCGGCGGCTATCGCCCATCGATGCAAACACTGCAAGAGCAGTATCCACAAGTACAGTCAGGATCGGTCATCTCAGCCGTCGACCTTATCCGTGGAATCGGCCATTATGCTGGCCTCGACATTGTTGAGGTTGAAGGAGCCACTGGACTAGCCGACACCAACTATGAAGGCAAGGCGCAGGCTGCCATCGAAGCCCTACGGCACCAGGATTTCGTCTTCGTACATGTCGAAGCCAGCGACGAAGCTGGTCACGACGGTGACCTCGACCTCAAGCTGCGTACCATCGAATACCTCGACCAACGGCTCATCGCTCCTATATATAAAGAGGTGTGCACTTGGCCAGAGCCTGTCGCCATCGCCGTACTGCCCGACCACCTGACTCCCGTCGAGATGCGCATCCACGTAGGCGAACCCGTGCCCTTCCTCATCTGGTACAAGGGTATCATCCCCGACGACGTTCAGACTTACGATGAAGTATCGTGCGTCAGCGGCAGCTACGGTCTGCTCAAGCTACAACAGTTCATGCAAACATTCATGAATATATGAAGCACTATCAGCCTTTCATCGTCTTCTGGGCCCTGATCATCACCGCCCTATGCTCCAGCATCGGCAGTTATAAAGCCGCAGAGCACGACATCTCACTGGACATGCAGCAGGCATTGGCCTTGACCTTGGAGGAACAACCCCGACAAGTCATCACCCCTGATACTATCCAAACATTCAACCAGCACCTGCAGATAGCCGCGCTGCGAGGACAGGCCGTCCTCACGGTCGACACCCATCAGCCGGAATTTACACTGCAGGCCTACTGTCCCACATCTACCATCCTTGCCATGAGCGACCAGCGACCGGCAGCAGCATGGGCTTCGTTGGCTCTGGCATGGGCTCTTGGCTGTGGCTTCAGGCTCCGACGGCAAACATTACCTCGAGAAGGCATCACCTTTGGAGGCCTCACCCTCAGTAGTAACCGTTTCTTCAGCAACGCAGACATGGAAGTGAAGTTCACGCCCATGCAGCACCAGCTGATGACACTATTTTTCCTGGCTCCTGACCACCGGCTGACAAAAGAGCAGATTTGCGATGCTCTCTGGCCCAAGAAGGACGACGCCAGTGAGACGCTCTACACCCTCATCCGCCGTCTGAAGACTGTGCTAGAGGCACAGTCGCACCTTCATATCCTATCTGACCGCAGCAAAGCCTACCAGCTGACTGACAGCGAGTTATCCTAGTGTCAGGCAAATGTCATACAAATGTCAGGCATTGTTTGACGCTTGATTCTATATCTCTTCGTACCTTTGCACAAAAAAAGGCATGAAGAGATTTGTTTTTATCATGATGCTTGCAGCGATCGAAATGCAGGCGCAGGAAGTGAAACTCGATGAAGTGGTGGTCAATGGCGCACGAGTAGTGCAGCAAGCCGACCGACAGGTCATCTATCCTACACAACAACAGTTGGAGCACTCGACATCAGCATACTCGCTGCTGCAGAAACTCTCCCTGCCACATATCCGCATCGACGAAGCCTCCCACACCATCACAGCCTTATCAAACAGCGGCGTAGAAGTGCGCATCAATGACCTCAAAGCCACGCGTGACGACCTGCTGTCGCTCGACATGCAGGCAGTGGAGCGCATCGAGTACATCGACCATCCTGGCGTGCGCTACGGCGAAGGCATAGGCTATGTCATCAACATCATTGTCAGGCGACCTGTCAGCGGTTATGTCGTTGGAGGTGAGTTGGACAACACGCTCACCAGCGTCAACGGCAGTGAGAGTGCCTATGGAAAAGTGAACTTTGGGAAGAGTGAGCTGGCAGCCAGCTATTCGCTGGACTACCTTCATGCCAAAGGCTACAGCTATGATGAAGATGCCCATTACCTGATGCCTGACGGAAGCACGACCAGCATAAACCGCCACTCCATAGAAGACCGGAGACGCCAGCTGACTCACGCCCTGCAGCTGACCTATAGCCTGGCCGACACCGACTACGTGTTTCAGGCCAAGTTCAACGGCAGCCGCGACATCCGTCCTCAGCGCAGCCGGTCACTGCTGTCTGTCGATGGAATCATAGTGGAGAACAACTCCAGCACACGTCAGCACACACCGTCGCTCGACCTGTACTTCCACCGAGACTGGAGCCAACACCAGTCGCTGACGGTCAACACCGTGGGCACCTACATCGCCACCGATGCCACCAACGAAAACAACGAGGCCACACATTATTTATATAATACGCGAGGACGCACCTATACCCTCTGGACCGAGGCCCTCTACGAAAACCACCTGAAGCCCTTCACCCTCTCAACTGGCATCCAATACGGCCAGCGCTATACCAACAACCACTACGATGGCGACGCACAAGCTCATAATGGCATGCACACCTCCAGCATCTATGCCTTCACACAAGTCAGCGGACGTATCTTCCAACAGCTCAGCTATGTAGCTGGCTTCGGAGTGAGCCGACGCTACTTCAGCCAAGGCCATAGCAGTAACGACTTCCTGCTCATGCGCCCCAAGCTCTCGCTCAGCTATCCCCTAACCCACCGGCTACGCCTGAAGTACGATGCCGAGCTCTCGCAACATGCCTCACAGATAGCCCTCATCAGCAACGTCAGCATCAAGCAGAACTCAATGGAGACACTTGTGGGCAATCCCGACATCCGCCCCAATCGCGTCATCAGCCACGATCTGCGTCTCACCTACACTACTCCTCGCCTCATGACTGAGTTGCAAGGCTACTACCGAGGCAATGCACACTGCAACATGGAGAAAGTCATCCCCACCGACGACGGCCACTTCCTCAACACCCAGACCAATCAGAAAGCCTGCAACATGTTCTACCTGCAGAACCTCAACCGATGGACCATCATTCCCGAGAAACTGGAGTTCACCATCTACGGCGGCCTGTACCGTTTCTTCAACTTTGGCGACGACTACACCCACACCTATACCTCCTTCAATGGTGCAGCCTGGCTGCAGGCCTATCTGGGCAAATGGACGCTGATGGCATACGCCGACAACGGCTGGCACTGGATGGAGGGCAATCATCGCGGACATCAGGGAGCTAACTGTCAAGTGTCGGCCTCCTACACTATATCGCCCAGTCTCACCATCAGCCTCTACATGCACAATCCCTTCCGTGCCCATCCCGAGACGACGGCAATGCAACTGATGGACCACCACATCCAAAAGGACGTTTCAGTTCACAACAGCGACCAAGGCAACCGCCTCATACTCACTCTCACCTGGAAGCTGAGCCACGGACGGCAATACCGCAATATCCAGCGCTCGATGAACCATAGCGACACGGAAACAGGCATCTTGAAATAACAATCAGCGCACCTTTTCCGAACATGCTACATTTGATATAGTTTTTGAAACACCAGATGCAATGTCATTGGCCGATTATGTGTACCTTTGCCAAAGAAAACGATTCTTAAAAGCAAAGCAATTATGAACAACATCACCAAAACCCTGCTGCTAGCAGCATTCCTTTTCCTGCCGTTCCTGAAGACGACGGCAGCCGTCGACCCCAACTTCTATATCTTCCTCTGCTTCGGACAGTCGAATATGGAGGGCAATGCCCGTCCTGAGGCAGCCGACCTGGCCAGCCCAGGTCCCCGCTTTCTGTTGATGCCTGCCGTTGACTTCCCCGCCACCGACACCCGTCCAGCCCGCAAGAAGGGCGAGTGGTGCGAGGCATCGGCTCCGCTGTGCCGTCCCAACACCGGTCTGACACCTGCCGACTGGTTTGGACGTACCCTCGTGAATTCTCTGCCCGACAACATCAAGGTTGGCGTTATCCATGTGGCCATCGGAGGTATCGACATCAAGGGATTCCTGCCCGACAGCATTTCCGATTACGTGAACAAGAAGGCTCCCGGATGGATGAAAGGCATGCTCCAGGCTTATGACAACAACCCTTATCAGGCACTCGTCACCTTGGCCAAGAAAGCCCAGAAGGACGGTGTCATCAAGGGCATCCTGATGCACCAGGGTGAGACCAATACCGGTGACCCAAAGTGGGCAGGTATGGTGAAGCAGGTCTACGACAACCTCTGCAGCGACCTGCAGCTGAAGCCCGAGGAGGTGAACCTCTATGTGGGCAACATCGTCCAGGCCAACGGCCAGGGCGTCTGCATCGGCTGCAAGAAGCAGATTGACGAGCTGCCACAGACCATCCACACCTCGCAGGTCATCTCCTCTGACGACTGCTCCAACGGCCCCGACCGCCTGCACTTCGATGCTGCCGGCTATCGTGAGCTGGGATGCCGCTATGCTGAAGCTGTGGCCCGTCATCTCGGCTACGAGCCCAAGCGCCCGCAGTTGCCCGCAAGAGTCGAGAGAGCCGCACGTGGTCAGAACAACCGTCCTAATTTCCTGCCTGCCGGCAAGAAGATTGACGTTCCTGCCGACGCCGTCACAGGTGAGAATACCATTCCCGGCAATGACTTCCCGAAGGTCGACTCGCAGCATCGTGCCTACTTCCGCATCAATGCCCCACAGGCCAAGAAGGTTATTGTCGACATCTGCAGCAAGCAATACGACATGGAGCCCGATGGTCAGGGCAATTTCATGGCCGTCACCGACCCGCTGCCCGTAGGCTTCCACTACTACTTCATGAGTATCGACGGCGTGAGGTTCATCGACCCAGCCTCCGAGACTTTCTTCGGCACCAATCGTGAGGCCAGCGGCCTTGAGGTTCCCGAAGGCCCCGAGGGCGACTACTATCGTCCACAGAAAGGTGTGCCCGCAGGCTCCATGCGCAGCATCTACTACTGGAGCAACGAGCAGAGCAAGTGGCGTCACGCTATGGTCTACACGCCTGCCGAGTACGACCAGAAGCAGGGCTTCAAGAAGCGCTATCCCGTGCTCTACCTCCAGCATGGCATGGGTGAGGGCGAGACCAGCTGGGCTCTGCAAGGAAAGACGCAGCACATCATGGACAACGCCATTGCCAAGGGCGAGGCCGTGCCGATGATCGTGGTGATGGAGAGCGGCGACATCAAGGCTCCCATGGGCCGCGGACAGGGCATGGGCGACTACGGTGCATCATTCTATCCCGTGCTGCTCAACGACCTCATCCCCTATATCGACCAGAACTTCCGCACGAAGACCGACCGCGACAACCGCGCTATGGCCGGACTCTCATGGGGCGGACACCAGACGTTCGATGTCGTGTTCAACAACATGGACAAGTTCGCATGGCTGGGCACCTTCAGCGGAGCCATCTTCGGCCTCGATGTGAAGACCGCCTACAACGGAGTCTTCACCAATGCCGACGAGTTCAACAAGAAGATTCACTACATGTACATGAACTGGGGTGAAGAGGACTTCATCAAGAGCGGCGACATCGTACGTCAGCTGCGCGAGCTGGGCATCAAGGTCGACTCCAGCGAGTCGCCAGGCACTGCCCACGAGTTCCTCACCTGGCGTCGCGGACTCCATGAGTTCATTCCCCATCTCTTCAAAAAGTAAATAAGACCTGAAAGGCAGACTGCAGCCATGCGGCAGACAAGCTGTTTCCAGCATAAGGACCCTCGAAGAACATGCTTTCGAGGGTCTTTTCTTTTGAAACGGCCTTCAACAATCGCATCACTCAAACAAAACTCTGGAGGGAGCATCGCTGCGGCCTCCAGAATCGTCCCGGGTACTATTTACTAACTTTACTAATTAGCTATGGTAGTATGCTATTTGAACATTGTCTGCTTGATCATCTGCTGAATGTCGGCAGGTGTTTCCTTCATGCGGCAGCAGTCAACGATATACTTGCGCAGCTTTTCGGGCATGGAGGTCTGCTTATTCCAAACAGCGTTCAACGTTGTCCAACGACCCTTGAACTGAGTTTTCGAAGTCATTATCAGACCGTCGGGCGAAGAAGGACGCCCCATCTCGCTATAGACACCATTCTTGAACGAATAAGTGCCATACTCATGAGGAATCACGACGCACTCCCCATCCTTGGTCATAGCGATTTCAGCGCAGGCGTATTCCCCGTCAGGACCATAATACTTGAACTGCGTGTAGCCCGTTTCCTTCCCGCAGATGGTTTTCTTTTCCCCATCCCACTGCATCCACTCCAGAACCCATGAACCGATAAGTTCCTTGTCGTCGATTCTGACGTTCTGGGCACTTACTTGCAGCGCACTCATGAGTGCCACTGCCATCACTAACATTGCCTTTTTCATAAGCTTTACGTTTTTAATCAGGTTAGACATTTGTTGAATTGTCGCTGCAAAGGTAAGTACTTTCCGTTCTTCCTCCAAGGTTTTGAGTTTGCATCTGCTTTGCAGCTACTTTGCATTTTGTTTGCAGCCCTTTAAGCCCCGATGGAAAGGATGAATTCGTCCCACTCACGGGCGCCGCCCTTCTGTCCGAACACCTTCTTGTAGAGCCTGCTGCGCACGGTGCTGATGGTACTCACATCGCGAGCCAGCACAGCGGCTATGTCCGAGGGGGCAATGCGGAGTTTAATGAGCAGACACACCTGGTATTCGAGTTCCGACATCGCGTAAAGTCCGCGCAACTGACTGATAAAGCCAGGATATACTTTCCTGATTTGGCTCTCAATCTCCTGCCAATCATCCTCCTTCAGCCGCTGACCTGTAGCCAAGCGACGCTGCAATGCCTGATAGACATCAGAATCGAAGAAGGCCGTTTCCACCGACGCAATGGCTTGCCTGACGGTCTGCGGACGCTCCTGCTGCACTTCCTGAATCTGCTGCAGCTGGAGTTGCAACTGCCTCCGACGGCGACTGGCGACGATGTAGTTGGCTACGGCGAGGATGACGATGATCGCTATGACAGCCAAGAGCCAATGGATGTAGCTGGCCTGTTGGCGCTCCTTGGACGAGAGCACATAGCTAGGCGTGTCCTCCGAAATGCCCTTCTTGAAGTCAGCTGCGATGATGTCCATGATGTCCGCACCCCACTCTTCTGCAATGTCGTCGGCTCGACGATAGGTATAGAGCACGCCATTCCGCTGGATGGCAATCGTCGAGTCATCCCTGATGGTCAATGGTCTTGGGTCGGTGTTTTCCAGATAGACATGCTCGCCGCCGCCCTTGTCAATCAGCGTCACACCGCACTGAATGCCGGGCTTTATCACGAGTCCCGTCTCTGTCTTGGTCATCCAGCACTGACACACCACGCTGTCGCCATCGTACATCAGGAGATAAGTGCCCTCCTGCTCTGAGAAAGTGTCATCAGCTCGGTCGTAAGGGTACTCCAACTGCTGCAGTACCCATGCTCCCTGAAGTACAAACGGCCGGTTGCTGCTGCTGTCGCCTCCACAACCAAGCAACAAGCATGATGCTAAAAGAATGAATATTTGTTTCATCGCTATCTGTTTTTGCGTGCAAAATTACTCTTTTCCATGCAAAAGAACGACAATTATAGTTTGCAATTGGTTTGCAATTGCGCTGTAAACAGGGTTTACACGCCGTTCTTGAGGATGCTTATCCGCGGGAATCGACATGTAAGTAGTGAGGAAAGGTGTGGCCCGAAGGCTTCGCGCAAAAAGCGCGTGGCTGACTAGCAAATCAAAGCTTCACCTGACTGCTCAGCACACTGACGCCCAGCTCTACGCTGCGACGGCAGGGGGCGGCACTGGCCACGGTGACGGTGTACTCGCCTTTGAGAAGTTTGCGAGTGCCATCCTCCTGCACAGTCTTCAGACGCTCGAGGGGAATGTCGAACGTGACATCAAGGCTCTGTCCGGGCTCCAGCTGCACACGGCGGAAAGCCACTAGCTGCTGGAGAGGCGCACTCACGCCAGCGCCTGGAGCCGACAAATATACCTGGGGTGTCTCGGCCACTGCCTTCGTCCCATTGTTCTTCAGGGTGACGGTGACAGAGGCTCCCGTTTTCTTGTCGGCCTTTACCACAAGGTTATCATAGCCTACTCGTCCATAGCTCAAACCGAAGCCGAAGGGGAAGTAGATGTTGTCGGTCATGTACTTGTAGGTGCGTCCCTGCATGGAATAGTCCTCGAACGGAGGCAGGCGGTCGCCATCCTCGGGGAAGGTGACGGGCAGACGGCCCGAGAAGTTCTCATCGCCAAAGAGCAGGTCGCCCAGAGCATAGCCACCCTCCTGACCGGGATACCAGGCCATGACGACGGCATCAGCCAGCCGGCATACCTCGCGCACGTCGACAGGGCTGCCACCAGTAAGGACAACGATGATGCCGCTCTTCTTCAAGGCACATACCTGACGCAGGAAGTTCATCTGGCTCTCAGGGATGCGGATGTTGTCGCGGTCGCCACGCTCCGAGTCGATGGCTTCGCCCTCCTCGCCTTCCAGGTTGCCGTTGTTACCCATCACGATGATGGTCTTCTCAGCACCTGCAGCCTCGTCGACGGCCCAGTTGATGCGGTTGCGCGTGGCCATATTCTCGAGCACACCAGGACGGTAGTTGACAGCCGTGCCGTTGCTCACCTTCGACACGATGCCCTGCAGATAAGTGCAGTAGCGGTCGCTGATGCCGAAGTAGTTGCCCATGAGCCAGAAGGCATCGGCAGCCCCTGCGCCCGCTACGAAGAGCGTGTGGATATTCTTGTCGATGGGCAGCACGCCACCCTCGTTCTTCAGCAGCACCATGCTCTCCACAGCAGCCTTCCGGGCCAGTGCGATGTGCTCCTTCGAACCGATGACCTCTTCACCAACATGATTATAGGGACAGGCGGGGTCGGGCTGGAGGATGCCCAGCTTCAAGCGGGTCATCATCAGCGGCATCAGGGCACGGTCGATGTCATCCACCGTCAGCAGCTGCTGGTCGAGAGCCTCCTTCATAGCTCGGAACGAAGAGCCGCACTCCACGTTCAGGCCAGCCTTGATAGCGATGGCGCAGGCCTCGGCAGCCGTCTTTGCCAGCCGATGGCCACCGTGGATGTCGGTGACGGCACCACAGTCGGACACGACATGTCCCTTGAAGCCCCATTGCTGGCGCAGCACATCAGTAAGCAGGAACTTGCTGCCCGATGCACTCTCGCCGTAGACACGGTTGTAGGCTCCCATGATGGTCTCCACCTTGCCCTCTTTCACCAGCATCTCAAAGGCCGGCAGATAGGTCTCCCAGAGGTCGCGCTTCGAGGGCTCCACATTGACCGAGTGGCGCGTAGCCTCAGGTCCCGAGTGCACGGCGAAATGCTTGCCGCAGGCCGCCACCTTCAGGTAGACGGGATCATCGCCCTGCATGCCCCGTACGAAGGCCGTGCCCATCGTTCCCGTGAGGAAGGGATCCTCGCCCCAGGTCTCCATGCCCCGTCCCCAGCGTGGGTCGCGGAAGATGTTGACGTTGGGACTCCAGAAGGTCAGACCAGTATAGCGGGAATAGTTCTTGTTGCGGCGGGCCACAATATATTTCGCACGCGCCTCCGTGGCGATGGCATCGCCTATCTCGCGCACCATCTCAGCGTCGAACGAAGCGCCCAGACCGATAGGCTGCGGAAAGACCGTAGCACGCCCGTCGCGGCCCACGCCATGCAGGCCCTCGTTCCACCAGTCGTAGGGCTCGATGCCCAGGCGGGGAATGCCGGGAGTCTCGTTCATCAGCTGTGCAAACTTCTCTTCGAGGGTCATCTTGGCGATGATTTCCGAGGCCTGCTGCTCCATCTGAGCGAGCCTCTCCTGAGCCAGGCCCGTCGTCGCCATCGACAGGGCAAGGGGTACGGTAAGAATGTTTTTGTTCATGCGTTGAGAGAATTATTTCTGCAAAAGTACGTATTTTTTTCCAAATACCCAAATAATTTTGCATCTTTGTCTCTGCAGCAACCTTCCCGGAGTTGTCAGGAGGTAGTTCTATCGCGATATTCTTTGGCGGTCATACCAGTGACGCGCTTATCAGATGTCTCTAGACTCTGAACAAAAGCGGGGGATGAGGGCCTCAAATCCAGCGATTTGAGGCCCAAAACGTTAACTTGTTAACTTGTTAACTTGTTAACTTCTACAGCTTCACCTTCATGAGGTTGCTTTCAGGAATGCTATACACCTGCAGGCTAACGAAGTACTTATCCTTCCTTCTTGTCACCACGAGGCTGTTCCACGCCCGTCCGTGGGCTATCCACATCAGCATCACCTGATAGAGGAAGATGTGCAGCAGGTAGGCCGAATGGAATTCGAGATTTACCTTGTTGGCACTGATCTCCCTGATGATGTAGATGGCGGGGTCAAAGTGCGGCAGCTGTTCCAGATATTCGTACAGAATCCAGTGCGAATGCTTTTCCTCGGTCTTTTTCCTAGGCATTGCTCAGCCCTTTCTTCTTGTACATGCCGTGCCCTGTCTTCTCGCATTTGCCTTCCTTCACCCATCGGGCTACCTGCATAGAAGCTCCAGCCGTTGATATGCCCATCAATTCTTGCGCTTGCTTAGTAGTGAACTCCGCAGGCAGCTTGGCGAACACAGTGTCGTTCTGACTGTTCTTCACCCTCGGCTTGTAGTCGTTCTCAGCATTCGTCCAGCTCTCCTGCAGCATGCGCCCGAAGAAGCGGTCCTGCCAGTAGATGACGGCTTCGAACATCAGCGTGGCGAAGTCGAGGTCACTCTGGTCGACTGTCACTTGACCTGTCTTCTGATACTCGTCCCACTGACGGCCATAGATGCGGGGGATTGTGAACCAAGTGGCATAGAACACAGCGCGCTTACGCAGGAAGTCGAGCACAGCGTCGCCGCTGGCCTCGGCCTCCCATGTAGCCTGCTCGCAGAGCGAGTAGACATGGTCTACCAGCGGCTTGATGGCCAGCTCGCCCTTCATCGAGTCGAAGCGGAAGGCCCACTCCTTGAGCTTGCACTCCAGCTCATGGTTCCTCGCCCTCGAGCCCTTGGCTATCATCTTGTAGCCCTCGGGCATCATCTGGAAGAAGGCGATGCGCGAGCAGAGGCCGTCGTTGACGTTGCGGATGTTGATCTTGCGGTTCAGGCTCAGGGGCGTGCCCGTGCATACGGTGTTGTAGTACACCTCGTAGAGGCCGTTGGCCGAGTCGGCATTCGAGAAGTCCACACCCGTGCGCTCGTTGTGGAAGGCTTTCAGCTCGATGTCGTGCTTGTCTATCCATGTGCCTCCGCTCTGCGCCTTGGTGTTGGCATCCAGCTCCGAGTCGAAGGTGTAGAGGTGGAGGTGCATATCCTCGCCGTCGATCGTCTCATGGGCATTGCGCATACGATGGAAGAGCACGGCGTTCGACGTCTTCGACAGGCAGTAGCGCACCATCAGCTCGGGTTTCTTCAGGGCCTCGCCGCGCTGCTCCTTCGACGAGGTCTGGCGCTCCTTCAGCTTGCGGCTGTACTCGGCCTCGGCCTCGCGCCCCATGCGGTCGGCAGCCACCATCGGCCCCATGATGATCGAGTCGAGGCGGTCGGCAAACGACTTGCCCGCACCCGGCATGCCGATGATGTAGACATTCGGGTTCATGCGCTGAGGCATGCCGTCGAAGTGCTCATACCAGCAGCGGGTCATCAGCGTGCAGAACATAGCGCCGGAGGCAAACACGGCTCCTATCTTGTTGCCGTCCTCGGTCAGCGCGCAGGCCTCGGTGTAGGGCGAGGTGAGCAAGGGCTT